>Ga0115856_100090_pt1 | contig 27198 bp, 9 predicted proteins | sample InSIn4gowninarea_FD_83870 | JGI IMG/M metagenome (GOLD analysis project Ga0115856, IMG submission 83870)
TTTTTTTTTTTTTCTCTCTTTTACTCTCTTTTTTTTTTTTTTTTTTTTTATATTTTTTTTTTTTTTTTTTTTTTTTTTTTTTATATATATATATATATATATATATATATATATATATATATATATATATATATATATATATATATATATACATAGATTGATAGATAGATAGATAGATAGAAACATATGTTGGTTGCTAATTTTTTAAGATTTAATTTTTGATGTATGTGTAGTTGCTAAGTAATGGTTAAGATCAACGCAATAAGAAATTGTTAACACTGCATTTAAAATTGTATCTTAATAATATGATCTCAAAAACAATCTGATGTCTACCATATTCTTTATATTTTAACATCTGATGTTAAAATATAAAGAATATGGCAGATGATTCATTGCAATGTTATGATGTTAAACAAACAAATGTAATATTTTAAAGATTCAATATGTTTTCTTTTTAATATTTAATATTTTAGGTTATTGCGGTCACAATGTGTGTGTGTGTATCAGATTTGTATTCTCCAATATGCGATTTATACTGGCTTTTTTGTAATGTACACACATTTAATTTACATAAACATACGAATTTCATCATAGGCGATTGCCTAATTGGGCGAGGGCAATCGCGGGTTCTGGTAATCTACTTGTATAGTTGCACCATGTGGGCAGAGCTGTCTTGCTCAGACTGGACACCACAAAGAAGAATACATGTCTTCCCTATTATGTGAATTCTGACTCTTAACTGAGAAAGTGCGCACCACGCCTATCGGGCTAAAACTGAAATGAATAACAATGTCTTTAGAATAGCAATGTACAAAAAACTAATTACCAGATACATTTTTCAAATTTTTGCGCAAGGAATTGTTATTTGGGAAAAAACGTAGCACCAGCAACTTCTATGTAGAACGTCAGTTATGGAAGAATGTTAAGTGATCAAATGAAGATTCTGTTTGTTATGCACAAATATTTATTTTCTTTCTACGTTTTCAGTGAAATGTTTTAATTAGCAGGGAATATAATTTTCTCAGAAGAATTGCACAATCTTTATTTCCAACTGCATTTGCATACCCAGTACATCGGGGAGGATGGCTTGTATGGTTGGTCCCCTACAGTCCAGTAACACTTACAAAAAGATGTATGAAACCAACTCCTAGGCCACCCAAATTCGCAACAGGTATCTTTCGGTTCCTGGAAACAATCGTACCCTTGATATTGACAGTCATCATCCCTAGAACCAGTAAAAATTATATATATATATATATATATATATATATATATATATATATATATATATATATATATATATATATATATATATATATAAATATATATATATATATATATATATATATATATATATATATATATATATATATATATATATATATAAATGTGTACATATATATTTGTATGTATGTATGTATGTATGCATACATTTTTTTTTCTTCAAATGTGTGTCTTTCTGAAGCTCAATCAACTCCATTTGCAGTTGTGTCCGAGCTTTCTCTACGTCTCTTTTCATCAGAGTGTCAAAAAACTTATTAAGCAAAAACCGAGAATATTTATTTTTGTTGTCGATTTCAAATTTAAAGTATTCCACAGGTCGAATCAAAAGCCGAGGAGGGCATATATATATTTTGCATCTACTATAATTCTCCTAAGATTATTTTTAATTACCCTCTTCTAAAATTCACCTGAAATTCTTAAACTAACTGGACAGCTTCTCTGACTTCACACTTAAACAGCATTTCTGCATCTTGTTTCATATTCAATTGCAGTTGAAAACAAAAATACAACAGTAACACACAGTAAAAATAAAAGAGCAGCTGAATTAGTTATTTTTTTCCAGATACCTTCTAGATAAATAACTAGAATATTATGTTATGGAAAAATTAAAAATGTTTTGTTAAATGACAGTAATCTTCCAGGTGAAAATCAGGAATGATATGGGAAAAACGGGAGAGTCTATTTTGAGCTTGACAGATACAATGAGTGTCTCGGGAAGACGTTTTTTCCTGTGCCATTCCTTGTTGGGGTCTGCAATCAATCCCTTTGGGAGATCCAAAATTTGTGTGAAGTCGGAGTTCCACGATGGTTGAGCTTGCTTGAATGGAAATTGTCCTTCCACCCCACCCCCTCTCCCCATCACCTATAAAGTACAGTAAAGCACCGTTTATACGTCTTTCAAGGGACCGATATAAAACGACGTATAAATGAAATTTTAGTAAATAACTTTGGTTATTATAAATTTAAATGTTACCAAAGCAACTTTTTAATGATGATAATTTTATAGCTTTTAATGTAATAGTAATATAAATTATATTAACATTATACTATTGATATTAAAAATGAGATATTAAATTAATTATTTATCATAAAATTGAGAAAAACCATACTTTTATTTTATATCTTGAATACTCCAGTTCTTCCTTTATGCAATTTATATAACAACAATAGTAGCTTTCAATACATTATCTTTAATTAGAAGTGAAGTTAAATAATAGCTTTTAAAAATAGAAATTGTTGTAATTATTTAATATAACATCAAAATTTTAAATAAAAGATTAATGTTCAATATTTTTGTAATAGCAGATTTACTTTAATTTACTTCAATGAAATCATTGTTCATTACCTTAAATTTCTTCAGTTCAGCAGTTCGCGGGTTCGATTCCCGCCTCGGGCTTGGGTGTTTGTAGTGGTTCGGAATCCACTTTAAGCAGCAGGTCCCGGTCTAATTAGCCCTCGTGTGCAAAAAATGACCGTACAGCGACAAACCAAACCAAAACCAAAATTACCTTAAATTTTTACTGATCGTTTCGCTTCTATATTAATGCTCTAAATAGTCCCAAATAATATTACCGGATTAAAATATAATAGTAATCTGTAATTACTAATAATGTTTACAGACGGGAACGAGATATGTCGTACACACGGCTACAGACAGGCACGAGTTTTCTCGTTCTATTCCGCTTTACCAAACGAGGAGGGGTAAAGACGAGAAGAAGAGGAGTGGAAAAAGATAATCTGACATCATGGAGAAGAAAATTTAAGACTAGGCTTGACGCGGTAGGCTCTATTATGAGAAAAGAAAGAAAAGTAAAGAGAGAAGAGAAGGGAAAAAAAAGGAGAGAGAAAGGATAAAGTAGACCTTCAAAAGAATGTTGAAAGCAGCCCCAAAGAAGTTTAAGAATGAAGAAGTTAAGGGAATCATTTCCGCCGGGTGCTTCTTCCAATGCGGGCTCGGCGAAGATGAAGAGGAATAGAAGAAGATAAAAAGAAGCAGTGGGCACAAGCAAGAAAAAGTATTGCTATAATATATCAAGGCACTGTGCGCTCCCCTAAACCGACGTTCAAAAAACTAACGCAAATAAATCCCCTGGTGACAGAAGATTATGGTTTTGCGGTGAACGGAAGAAAAACAGAGGACCAGCCTGTGGACGGTCCTCTTTTTTTTCCACGTTGGTATATTTCGGGAGTCTTATGGAGAACCATCAGGAGTTATTTCTCCGACTGTATGTGTGTGTGAGGGGAGGCACAGAGAAATCTCTTAGGGAAGTTATTTTTTTGTGTGTTTGTCCTTAATGCGAGCCTCGTTTTGGTTGGTGGTGAAATGGTCAGTGGATGGGAAAAGGGGATCCCAGCTGGACGGAAATGGAAAGTCTCGAGTTTATCGCCGGGAATGGATGAGAAGGGAATCGCCTTATGGCAGACGATTTTTTTTATTTCTTTCCCCTCCATGATGACGACTGGAGAGATGTGAGATTGCTTACTTTTGGAACTGCTTTTAGCGGCGGTAGCGATTGCTTTTCTATTCCTACTCATGGCATGAAGCATGTATTGATTTGAATTTATGTACTTGTATAGCAATTAGATATTAATCTAAAAAAAACCTTTCAGTGCAGACAACTCAGTAAACTTCCTTGAAAGTAAATCATTGGAAGTACCAAAAAGCAAATAAAACGTAACGCAAATAAAAAAAGAAAAACATTTATGTTACATATTTTCAGTGTAAGACACATGACAGAACTAATCTACACAGTTAAAGTAAATATTCTTATATTTAAAGTTTTGACCTGATTCGTAAGTTTTTTAATGTTACTGAGCAGTATTTTTGAATTCATATCAAGAAACACAATTTATTATTATAGCTGCAACAAAATTTAATTAATGACCATTAATCACTTTGAAATTATCTTTTTAAAATAGTAATCCAATGACTAGCATTTTTTACTGATCTTTGTGAGTTTTAAAGTTGGTTTACGAATAAAAGCACACATTGTCACAAATTCAATTTCCACCTCTGTTAAACGTAAGTATTTGCAGATGGAGTAGGTGCCGGTCTAATTAGCCCTTGGGAAAAAAAAACAAAACACAGAAGCACCTTTTTTTTACTTGTCTAACCTCTAGAGGCAAATCAATACAGCCAACTTGTACGGCACTATTAACAAATAAATGCAGAACCAGGGACCTGGAAACCTGAAGCAGAATCAGGATCATAGGACCGGGACTCCGGAATACAGGTACCAAAGATTCCAGATGAATCGAATTATTCGAAACGAACGTCACTAGAACGAAAGGTTTCGAAGACTTTTGCTTACAGGGTACGACTTGCTCCCAAACAAGATTGATGGCTTCCGCAAAAGGACTGCTGGTCTCCAGGAGCTCTTCAAACAAGTCTTTGCTTACAGGAACACTTGTGCAAGCCGCTCTAAACGTTCGGGAAAATTCCTTTCGCTTGAAAATTGCACTCCAACAAAGTTTCTCACTTCTAAGAAGTTCTCGCTTCCGAAAAACTGCCCCTCCTTATTCATTTTCTCTCGGTCTGTTGTGCCTATCTATTTATTATATGGGCGGGATCTTGGATCGTAATCACTCTAGATTCTTTCTCCAGAGTATACTACATGTTTCCTTATAGCAAGTCCATGGTAATTTCTTTTAGTTCTAGGGCTTCCAGATTTCACGTACTTTATACTAGGTCTTAACTCCAAATTAGGTCTCCAAGTCGCCAAAATTTTTGCTACTATGCTTTTTACCTGCGTTTTAATAATATAGACCAATAAGACGCTTTGTTTTTAGTTATCCGTAAAGCATTTTTTCTTACACGATAACTCTTAATGCAGAGAAGCAAACTTTAAACTTTGTAACTGTATTGTAGCGCCTGGAATTTTCCTTTCATGTGTCCCGAATTCTGTTCCAATGGTTCCGAGTTCTGTTCCTCTGTCAATCTAAGAGACAAGTGAGTAATTTTTCGACTTCCTTTCGGTGGTTTTAATCGCTTATGCTTGTATTTATCATAGATCTGCTCAGAAATAAAGTCTTTTATTTCATGGCAAAAGCATGCCTAAGTAGTATTTTGCAACAATATTATTGTTTAGGTCCATGCTATTTTGCATCTTCACAATTCCTCAATACAATAGTAATGGACAAGACCAACACTAAAGTAACGTCTGGACAACTGCGTGTGCACTCGGTGTCACCTGTCTTCAAGATGCGCAAGACGTCACTGGTCGGAATTCGCCATCAGAATAAAGACGTTTCATATAGCTTTGATGGTGATTCATTGTACGTTTATTCCAAACTTCGAAACTCGAATGATACTTCCAGGGTCAAAACGACGTTGCCCTTTTCAAACCATTGTTTCAGCGTTCCAATGAGGACTTCCTCGTATTCGGGATAATTTAATAATTCAGTAATATCGTATCTCTAACTTAGTTTACACAATGACACTCAGAGATGTCTCCGGGCCCCTTTCGATTCAACAGATCTCACCCCCTCCCCTTCATTGTTTGTGCCTGATTTTGGGAATCAGAAATGAAATAAAATGCGGAATTCGATTCTTCTGAAGATGAAGGGGGCGTCCTTTCTCTTCCCACTGCCCCACCACTCTCCTCCCCACCTTTCATTTCCTTTCCTCCAGATATCCTGATTAGCGGTTTTAAATGATTTAAATATTCATCATCTCGTATTGTTTACACTGTGGCCTGCATCATTCATTGCCTCCCACTCATTCGCATGCTGGCATCGATCCTTGGTGGTGAAAAGGGGGGGGAGAAAGAGGATTTCGGGTGGAGGGGGGAGCAGTCGTGGTTCATACGTGAATGAAACTTGCAAAAGGGAATAGACTGAATGAGGGGATGAGTCACCCTTGGAGAGCTTAGCGCAGGACGAGAAGGGACGATATAGACGCCATTCTTTGGCGGTGGCTTAAAAGGCAGGCCGTTGCTGTTGGTCGAGCTGGTCGGGAGGCCCTATTATGTAGACCGGTCCGACGGGGCATGAGTGGAAATTGATTTCGATGGAAGAGGGACCCCTCTTTGAATTCTGGCGAGTGGAGTCAGGAATATTCCGGACGGTTGAAGTTCTGAGAATCAGGTTATGAGAATTTCTGTATCGGGAATAGATGTGAATATAAAGTTTTGAGAGGTGAATGCATGAGGAAATAGTGGGCTTAGTCTGGCATTTGTGTGCCATACAATTAGGCATTTGGGATTGTAAGATCTGTATGAGAGTATGGAAGAGACTGCAAGAAAGCGGTTTGGTTTGTCCACATGATAGGTGTTTTCGTAAGAAAGACAAAAGAATTTAAGTGTGGGGCTTTATTGAAAACAATTTGTTCGTTACTTTGGAACAAAATCAAGAGTAAAGTAATCCAATTCATATAATAATAATAATAATAATAATAATAATAATAATAATAATAATAATATTAATAATAATAATAAAAATAATAATAATAATAATAATAATGATAATGATGATGATAATAATAATAAAATAATAATAATAATGATGATGATAATAATAATAAAATAATAATAATAATAACTGACAATAATTATTTTGAGCCCTGCACTAAAAATGCGCATTGATTTCGTTACATGTTAATGAGTAAAATCTTGTATTTCTGTGTTTTGTAGTTTTAGCGTGCGAGCAAAACAAGCGAGAGACTCGCGAAATTCCTAAAACAGGGTTGGGTATAAGAAGTAACGGTTTTTAGAATAGAGAAGTTTCGACAGAAAATTCGACGGTCAAATTTGGTGCTAAATTTTGTCACCAAGCTATTTATTACGTTGTTTTCAAGGGTGATTGTGTTCTGGTGTAATGCCTGAAATCAGGTATTTTTTTCAGATTTCAGGTATTTGGTATCAAGATTCAGGTATTTTATAAAATTTTCTTTAGTTCTTATTTACAAAACTAAAATTCCAGATTATTTGATTTACCAAAATTTTAAAATTTAGGTAACTTTTTTGTGCATTTTATCGGTTGATCGGAAGCACTATGTATAGACTTTGTCTGTAATAAATATTTGTTCGTCCTCTCCCCCCCCCCCGCTGAAATTGCAGGTATTTTTTCATTGACCTACAATCACCCCTGGTTGTTATTATATACAGTTATTTAATTGTATTAATTGATTGCCTTTTAATATTACTTTCATGCAATATTACTTTCACTGTAGGAAATCAAACAAAAATTAAAATGCTCCGTGCAATGGAACTGTAAATGCTGACGATATTTTCCGTCTTAGTCATACCTCGTGACTTGCATCTATGAGTTTACACTAGATATATGCATCTATTGTATGTATACTTGTATTATATTGCACTATAATACAGGCATTCTATAATAGATATACACTATGATATATATGTACAAGATTCCAAAACTGATGATTATGAGTGTCAGAATCTTTCTTGTCATCAGCGTTCCTGGATTGTTAATTTATATTCTCTTGAAATAGTAACGGTAGCTTGTTCACGGCTAAAACTGGGGAAACCATTTTAAAACTATTCGATACATGATTGTATGATATTAGTATTGCGAATTTCAGTCTATTTATAACATTTATCCGTTTGCATTTTAGGGCAACAGCAACAGCTGCGGGCGTTCGCGTCGGCCTTCGGACACCGGCCTCCGTATCTGGATCCTCGGTTCCCGGACCCCTTGAGAGAATGGGAGCATCTCCGCCGAAAAACCGCCGAGCACTGGGCATTAGAGCTACCGAGGAGGATCGGCGCGCCTGGACAAGGTAAGAGTTCGGTTTCCATTAATATCTGTTGGTATATTAAAAGCATCTACTGTTTTAGGTATTAAATTAGTTCCATAAGAAGGATGTTCGACGCAGGAGCATAGCGATTAAAAATTTGTGGGGAGGGCTCACCGATCCGTATTTTCGATGAGTATTTAAGAATCGTAAATATTCTTAAGCTAAATATCAGAATTAAATAATGTATGTAGATTTACTAACGATAATTATAACAATACTCAAATTAGTTACATAATTTAATTAATAAGAAGTTTTTACATAAGTGCTCTAGAAAATGATTACTCAAAAATCCTGAATATTCCTAGGCTTAAGTGAAAATTAAATAAAGCACATTTATTTGTAGCAATTATTAAAAATTTTATTAAATAAGTAATTAATTGTAGGATTTTTAATTAATGTACATTTACCTTCTACAATAGTCTGTTTATAAAGAAGACCGTCAAAGTCACATTTTTCCTCGTCGCCAGGGCAACTGTGCGAAAAACAGCAGCGCTACTCTTATATTTTTATACAACAGTTACGGAATTCCACTTATCACGAGATAGCTTCTTTCTTTCTAACGAAACCACGTGGGGGGAAAAAAACTCGGTTTGTTGGGATCATGACAACGAAGGGGGGAGAGCGGGAAACTTACGTGGCCTTGACGTGCCTTTTTAATTACACAGACTGTAATATTCATAACAATATAATTACATAATTTAATTAATAAGTTATAAGTGCTTTAATTATTAAGTACTAAATTTTCTAACTATTCCTTTGCAAATCTACTTAAAAAAGTAGATTTTCCTCTCTGGCATTGTTATGAACATTTTCAATCCAAATTAGTCACATGATTTATTTAATCACTATGGAAATTACAGATTACTCAAAAATTCTAGATACTCATAAACTAGAAGCATTTAGTGTATTTGAATGTACGTCAATAAAATTAATTAACACGTAAATTTATTTATTACCCATAACTGTTAGAGTATTCAAATTAACTGCATAATTAATAATTTAGCTGTTTTATTAAAAAGATAACAAGTCTATTTTCGAAATTAGCATATTACGCATAATAATTCGATATGGAATTGGGATCCTAGAGTCCCCTCAAGTCTCTTTCTTTGCTACGACCCTGCTCTCTGACGTAACCAAGTTTGCAACACCATATGTTCTATTTTTTTTTTTTTTTTTTTTTTTTTTTTTTTTTTTTTTTTTTTTTTTTTTTTTTTTTTTTTTTTTTTTTTTTTTTTTTTTTTCAAAAAAAATTTATTCTTTTTTATTTTTTTTTTTTTTTTTTTTTAATTATATTTATTTTTTATTTTTGTTATTTAGTATGTTAAATTAAAGACCATTAGCATTTTAAGCATTTAAAAATTAAACAATGATCGATTATGCTTACTTAATTGACGGTATCATAGAATGAAATAAATACTAAAAATTACTTTCATATGCGCTTTGTATAAGTCATGTTCATTCATCAGTGCCATTCATCATCTAAGTAAGATGACACGTTGCCACCAATGAATGAAAATTGAAAATTTGTAGTCATGCATTTTGTTTGAGTTGTATTCACTCATTATTATTTACGTCTTTATCATTCATTATCGTATTTTATTGGTAAAGTGTCTTTCTGATAAATACAGGAATATACATCTTCATGCTTTATAGAATTTGAAAGTGAAAATAACCATTCTTCAATTACTGGTGCTCTACTGACATTAGGTACCTTCTTTTCTCGTTATTATTCTAAAGTTTCAACATTTATAGGGAAAAATACACACTACAAATTATAAATACATATTTTCTTCTAAAACTTTAATAAATTATTGGGTACTCGTTTTCCTTCCCCTCCCCCCGTACCCGTCTCTCCGTATCGCATTCGTTCATTCATTTATAAGTTATAGGTTCTGACTTTTCTTGATTATTTACCAAATTACTCTCCAGCTCCCAAATTCCTCAAAGTTTCTTATCTGAATATAATGAGTCCAAGTTTATTTATTATTCAGTATTCCGGATGAATAAAAGAATAATTCAAAACAGAGTCTTTCCTGAATATGGTTCCTTCTCGGCTGACTTACTCTTAAACTCCACCTGTCGTCTGCACTCATTATAAATGCACTATACCTCGGGGGAGGACGGCCCATTAGCTCCATCGAGTAACAACCCCCAAAACGAATCAAATAACGGGTCCTTCTCCCACCGTGGAGTAATGGGCATTCCTAGAATTCAGAAAATTATTAGAACCCGAGTTCCCCCACTTCTGTCTCTCCCATTTCTTTTGCGGACAAGAAATGTCTCCCACTGCGGTTTTTCTTCGTTCTATTCCCCTTTCCATTCATATATCTATCTGTGTTTACTCAGAGGAAAGTTTTGCTTTACCTTTTTTTAATTCTTCTGTCTCTTCGTTTAATAGTCCCGATACTTTTATCTTCTTTTCCTTAGTTTTATTTATTTTTTGTTTAATTTTCTACTATTTTTTTTTTCTTCTTTTAAAGCTTGAACCTTACCCATTACTTTTATTACTCTGGTCGCCCTCCCTTTAAAAATTTTCTCTGTCCACCCCTTTCCTTCTTCCCAATTATTCTCATCCTCCACAAAGCGATTATTGAAGGATCAATTGCACATTAAAGCTTTTCCTATGAGAATAGAACGAAAAGGGATGCGAAAAAGAAGGAGAGAAAGAAAGAAAAAGATTTTGAGTATCAGGAAAGGAGGATTTTTTTATTATTTACATGATACAGAAAAAAAAACAAGGAACACAGATCGATAGAAACGTTTTTGATTATACGCTATCTTTTTTTATTTTCTTTGTAATCTTGTATTTTCTCTGCTTACAAGGTTTGTGTGGCAGAGCGTAATATGCATATTATCGTAACGAGATATTGAGTTATGCTATAAAAGAGCATCAGTTTAATCAGCCATTTATTAAGAGATGAGGCCCTTTTCTTTTCATTTTCTTAGAAGTGTATGCATATCTCTTGGGCTAACCCTTTTGCATATGAAGCAGCACTTGTTTATGGTTCGTAAACCTCGTGCCCGGTGATTTTTAGCTGGTTAGAAACATAATAAAATTTGACTTAATGAGAAAAAAATATTAAGGTACAAAATATGCATCAAGATTTGTTACAAAACATATTCTATTTAAAGATCATATACATTATATTTTAATACTGTATATCAGTAGTTTTTAATTCATATATTATCTAGCTATATTTTTGTATCGTTGCTAAGTCCGTAGTTTGTTTTCCTGAATTAAAACTCCTCTTGCGGGGAAAACAGTTTACAGCCAAATAAATAAATGTGAATATTATATTATATTGGTTTTGTGTGTGCATTATAAAAAAAGTATAGTGGAGTCTAGAAGAAACGTTTAACAAAATCTTAGTGAATTAACAAATTTGGCGCCAAAATCCTATATGTGGTAATTAAATGTTGGAAGTCCTAAGAAAAAAATTAACAGAAGTTAATTTAAGATTATAGGGAAGTATTAAGAATGTTTTCGAAATTACGAGAATTGATTATTTTGAGAATACCGGTGAATTACTATTATCAAAGGATAAATAAAGCATTCTTGCAGACCTGACAGGTAATCTTACATTAGACATATATAAATTAGGGCAACTACTAAAAATAATATTGAAGAATCAAGCATATGAATCTAGATTTTAAAGATTCCTAACGTACACATGATTTGCAATAATTTATAAAGTAATGATGCAACTTCTTAGTCGAAATTCGTCGAAGTTATCTGTGGGGACTAAAAATGATGAATATGTAAAGAGAGAAGCCATTTATTTCATAAAAGAAAATTTCACCTATTTTAATAACTAGATATATGACTTTGGAAGCAGTACATAATATATAAACAAGTTAAAAATTTAAACGTTTTAACACAGAAGTGCAGCAAGTTATCAGATTTTAATTCTTTATTTTTTGGCCTGAGGTTGTTTCCACGCCTACTAGGTGTAGAAACATTTACCTCTTTCTACAAACAGTTCATGGAGGGCTTTTGTTTATATAAAAGAATACTTCCCACTCTATTTTCCATGGACCTATCGCCTTTAAGAACCTAAAGCTTGGACTTCTCTCAGTTTTTAACGAGCATTCCATTGCACTCAACAAAACTGTGCTTCCATAGTCTACCTAATTTAAAATCTATATTCATAATGTAGGACGTCAGTGAATTTGTACTCCTACTCTTCCTACTCAAATTCCAATGCATTAAAACTTTACATGGCTTAATACTATATTAAATTTCTGGGTGAGGTAGAACTTCTAATGCAACAGCAAAACTAGCGAATATTGCATTATCGATCACGTCTCTTCCTTCTAACCTTATATGGTTTGAATACTACCAATAAACCATTTACCGGTATGTATAGGTGGAGGTGGAACTCTGGACTGCATTCAATTTTAACCATGGTATCTCGCTGTTAAATATCGCAGATGGAATATCTGTAGATTGATATCCCATAGATTAAGGAGAACATCTACGGATGACTTCTCAAGGATATAGGTGACATATACATTCCACCTTTACCCATCATTCTTTGCAGAAGAGACTTTCGTATATTTACACGGTTAATATATAAAAATTCCACAATAAAATGACATCCCCTGGTACAAAAGTTAAAGGAGTCACTTTTTATTCATGGTGATCATAAAGCATTGATGGCAGTAATGTTGACCGTACCTGCAAATTTCTTAATTGTCAATAATCCTTATTATACATAAGGACGATTGACATATTCAATCGACTAATAAGGAAGATTATATATTGTCATTCGTCCTTATTATATGTAAGGACGATTGGGTAATCTTGTTTGGAAAGCACACAGGAAGACTTGCAAATTAAGCGCACCAATTCAATATTCTTTGGAGGATTTCATTGTTTCATTTGGTTCGTCAACCAAGTTCAACATCAATCAACCAACTGCGGCTGAAAGGCTAGCGCTCTGATCTTCAGTTATGCAGTTCGCGAGTTCAATCGTTACACCTCGAGCTTGGGTGATTACAGAGGTTCGGAATCATTTTAAACAGTAGGTCCCGGTCTAGTTAGACCTCGTGTGCAAAAAATGACCATAGAGCGACAGACCAAAACCAAAATCAACAACAATCAAAACCAGTGACGTAGGAAAGAGGGGGTTCAGGGGCTCAACCCCCCATTCGGTAGCAAAGTATTGTACACGTAGCCAGATTTGCAAAGGATTTCATTAATAATTAATGAAATGAATAGCTCGCTAATTAAATCAAGTTATTAGTTAATAATTATTCAATCAATAATGATTAATAACTATTAATTGTTAATGATTAATAGTTAATGATTATTTGATTAATATTTAATAAAGGGAATAACTTACTAATTAAATTAAGATACTAATTTAATTCAATTTATTTTAATTTTGACTGTTAATAAAGTCTTATCCAATATTTTTGAGTATTCGGTGGAAATGTTGGATGAGCTAAGCTGTTGCTATTAAGTAATAGTTCAGCGTACTTATTAAATTAATCTATCAATCAATACTTATTTAATAATGATTAATAACTTACTATTTAAATTAGGCTATTAATTTAATTTATTTTTATTTTGACTATTAATTAAGTCTAATGCAATATATTTGAGTATTCGCCGTAAGTATTGGATGAGCTGAGCCCCTCCCACGGATTTTGAATTTCTACGCCCCTGATCAAAACAGTTCAGTTGTTCGTTTGATTTTCCATGGGTCTCACTCTCTTCAGAAAATTTCGAAAGCGCAAAATCAATGAAGTGCCTTATAGTGGTTCTTTCCGTTTTCTATCTCGAAAATAAATAACTGAAAACACATTAGTATGGTGGTGCTTCAAATTTAATCAGAGTAGAAGGTCATCGAAAACATCATTTTTATGTTTACGTCTGGATTATAAGTGAAATGATTCTTTTGAAAATAATAAAAACAAATAAAAGATTCTCGGTGGTAGAGAAAAATAAAAACAACTGTGAATAAAACATAGTGATTATTCTCCCTTGTCTTTCTTTCTTATATCCCATTAAATATGAAATAGTCTTCTTCTTCCAAATAGCTTCAGTCATTTCATTTCATTTCCACCAGTTTCCCTCTTTCATTTTTTCGAAGAAAAAAATACAAAGCAACCGTAAGGGGAGGGGGCAAGCATTAAAGGAAAATGAAGAACAATAATCGTTGACTTAGTGAAACACGACGGATCTGATTCGATGTGACATGTAAAGCACTCACGGTAAAGAGGAGGGGGGAGGATGGAGCCCAAAGAGTCCGGAAGCAAAAGCCAGCCCATCAACTACAAGAGAAGGGTATACATAAAAAAATAATAATAAAATTCCTTTCTTTTACAACTTTCTATTTATCAAAAAACGGCAAGAAATAAGAAAGCCAAATCGAGAAAGAAAGCGCTCATATTGGAAAGAAAGAAACAATGGAAGGGACGTGAAAGATGATTGTTTTGCCAATATTCCTCCTCTGAGTTGCACAAGGAGGATTCTACTTTGTGGTTAACCGTCTCGTGATAAATATCCACTCTCCTCTAACCGCGGCCTTCTTCCCATTTTCTTCGTCTCTCCCTCTTATGTACTGTGTTTTCCTCTCTTTTTCCCTGGAAACAAAAACTGCGCGGAGGAGGAGGTAGGTAACTATCGCCCTCTGGTATGCCATAAAGGTGTAATTGGCATGTGCCGCTACAGCCCATTTGTTTCTTGGACGCTCTTTGTCCGCTTCTTCTTCATTACATTCGCCATTTATCTGGCGTACGTTCCTTCGTTCGCTCCTTCATTCAGGTCCCGCTGTTTTTTCTTTCTTTCTTTTTTCGTCCGGAGAACAGGTACACTGGAATGACTTTTACGAGTTGGGAGGTGAATAATTTCATGCGATACTTTCCCGTTTTGTTGTCGTTTTTTTTGTACCGAAGGGGTAGTAAATCGGAATAGAAAGCTTAATTACGACGTTATACGTCGAAATTCGGGTTTAATGAAAAATACTTATCTGCTGGGGGACAGTGGCTTGGAGTCGGTCAGGTTTCAATATTCGTAGCATATTGTCACAATTTTTTTTTCTATATGAAACTGCTGTTGGAAGGCAATTTTTTTATAGACAATTTTTAATCGAGTAGATTCATCTCATTGCAAAATGTTGGAAAGTTCATAGCTGGCTTCTCCGTATTAAAAGGTGCCATGCGGAAAAGGAACATTTACAGAAAACTAAGAACATAGTACAAATATTTTGGCGTTATTGTGCAAACAACATAATAGAGCTAAACGACGAAATTAGGCAACAACATTTAGATCCAAATCTTTGTACAGTATAGTTAAACTCTGGAAAATCTAGGACAAAAATTAAAGACGTTATCATAGGATTACGGTGGTAGGGACGCATTGAGGACGTTCTCGGATGTAGGAGTATTGGCTATTTTGGGAATGTTCGTGCATTTTTCGAAGAGAGTATATAAAAAGATTTGACAAATCCGATAGCAGACTTAATTGGAGTGCGTTTTTATGAGCGATGTTTAAGCGATCGAGCGATTCTCACCAGGCGACTGGAGGGGCTTCTGCGAGCTTTCCGACGATTAGAAGGACATTTACATTCATCCGTTTTCTATTCGTAAAAAAAAAGGAAGACATGCATGTTATTTCAAACGCCTCTGTAAATGATGTTCTCAATATTGAAAATGTGGTGATATTTTAAAAATTATAAAGCAAAAAATAAGTTCACATTTAAATATTACATTAAAATTATATTTATGTCATAATAGGTGATAACGCTCAATAAATGATGATAATAATAATAATAGTGCTCAATAATACAGGTGATAATAATAAAGTAATACTCAAAATTGCACTTTCGTACTTTTCGCGCTTTTCAAATACCGGATATTTCATTCACTTTTGAACTTTTTGTCATTACTTAGCAGAAATTAAAGTTATATCTATAATTTCAATTTTCAAGAGGTACTAAGGCGATGTTACTGTAAAACATTCCGTCAATCAGTTTTGGTTAAAAAAAATGATTTATGTATTCTCTTCATAGAAAATTTGAATAATTCATCATATCTAATCCATTTTCCCAATTATCCGTGCATTTCAAACTGATCACTAGTCCGGTGAATCGGAAGTTCACTATACAACAGTATCTCACTTTGAAAATAACTATAGTGAGATACTTTTGCACTCTCGTTTATGAATGTTAATACAGTGAAACCCTTTTAAGACGTTTTCCAAGGGAGTGGAAGAAAGAAACTTCTTAAACGGGAAAACGTCTTAAGCGGGAAGGCTAAGAATGTATGGTAAAATCATAAATTTAACTATGAAATATTCATGAGTTGTTTTTATACTATTAAAATAAAATCATCCAAAAAATATTCATGAAACGCATTTAAGTTTTACTTGTGCTCTTACATATTAGTCAACAATAAATTTTCTTAAAATGAAATTGTCTCTTAAGATTGATTAATATTAATTTTATCCAATGAAATCCATTTTTAACACGCAAATTATATTCATCTGTTGATTCTCCATCCGAGAATTCAGCTTTATAGAAAACATTTGAAAATTTCAGATGGTGATATTAACTCCCATGTAGATACATGTGTACAAAGTATGTACTCCCATGTATACAAAGCGTATTTTTAGTCCATTTCATTTTAAAAGCAATAGAAGAAATTCTGTTGTAAGTAGAAACAACTGGTCAACTTAAGGAACTAAACTTACTATCGATAATGGACACACAGTAGTCAAAAATTCACCTATCCTTTTTCACTAGTCTCCTCTGCTCAAAAAACAACACATTCAGTCTTTTTGCTTTTCCACCACACCTATTTAACTAAAACGGATGTGAAAGTTAGAAAATAGGAAAAAGGATTTTTGATATTTAAAAAAAAGTCGTGTTTGAAAGAGAGAAAAAAAGCAATCTGGCAGTAAAAAAGTTTAATATGATAAACGTATTAAGCGGGGAAAAAACTTTTTAAACGGGTGGTTATAGTATTATAGAATTTCGGTATAGAAAATATAAACTTCTTAAACGGGAACTTCTTAAACAGGTTTCACTGTATCTATTTTTTATAATATTTTCATTTTTTATTTGTATAAAATAAGATACTGTAATTAATTCTCTTAAATTCTGACTGTTTCGTTGAAAGTGTGTTTTTTCTTCTTCGTAGATCCCTTACAACTGGCCGATAGTCACTGGGGAGCGTATGGTCATCATTATTCTTCGTACCTGGCTTCCGCATCTGGCCTTCAGGGTGCAGGCTTCTCGCCGTACACCCTCGACGTAGCCCTCGCCGGCGTGTCTCCGTCTTCTCAAGACTCCTGCTCATCCACCCTTCCCTTACCAGGTGAGAACGGATCCTTATCTTCTACGCATTTATAAACAATCGTATAATTTAGTTGATGAAATACGATATAAAATGAGTAAAAGGCGTTTTGTGACAGATTAACATTCGGCTTTCAAAACTAGAATTTATATTACAATTCCAAAAAAAAATTTAAATTAAAGCACTCAAAATCACAATCAGTAATCAAAGAAGTTGCATTCAAAATTACGCTTAACAATTAAGTTTGAATGACACTCAAAACTGCACTCAATAATTAATTAAATGTTTCTAGAAACGGATGTCCGTGCACTCCAAATTACACCTAATAATCGGATACTAACCGCACTCGTAATGTAGATTATACAAAGAAAGAGAAATCTTTACATTGGAAGAAATTTATGACTCAAGCACTTAAACACATTTTTAATAAGATATAGAGAAAATCCTCTTATGCAGATTTTCAAAGACATACTTTTTTTTTTTTTTTATCTATAGTTACGGACCACCTTATTTGAGTGAGGAAGAAATCAAAGACATTTATAGAATGGGCTTAATACAATGCTATTATACTATATTATTAATAATTTTAGCCCGAAGTAATGATTTTAACACATTTTAAATAAGAATGTGGATTTTCTTCTAACTTCTGTGGACTTCCTAAAATGCATAGCAGTTACGTAGGTATCGTTACAATAATCATAAGAGCAGCATTTTTTCGATTTGGGAAAACGATTTACTTGCTTAGCGTGTTATTACGATGTTTATGTTTCTGTGCAGCTGGCCATAATGAGTGAAATCGAACAAAATCGATCCTTGCTGTTCAACTACATAAAATCTTTGTTGCTTTGGTTTTTCCGTTATTATTTTTCATTTGCTTAGAAATCATCAAGCGCTCAGGTAAAGTCGATACGTTACGTGCCTCGAGACATGGTCTTCTATACTACATGTATAAGAGTTTTTTCTAAAATACAAATTTGTACAGGTGAGGACGGGCAAATTAAATCTCTGCACCCATTTTTGGGCAAAGTACATTTAAAGGAACAAAAAGCCCTTACAACAAAACAAGTAAAACATCTGAAACCGTTTGTTATTTCCCTACATTGAATTGTTCGATGCTCTTGTCTTTTGATGGCATAAATTCGAAAAATCATTTCAGGCTTTCGAACGATGCTTTATTGAATTAACAAGCAATTAGAACAATATGTGTATATGTGATAGAATACTGCTTGAGGAAGTAAATAATTCTGGAAACGGAAGGGGTGGGTTGTATTCAACGTAGATTTTCGCAAGAATATTCTTTAGATTTTTGAGAAGAAGGGAAAAGGATTTTTGAATGTAAAAACGCACTTTTGATAGGAATATGAATGTACATTCATTCCTATGTACAATGCAGCACAAAAAAGGTACCGTTAGGAGTCGTATGTTTTCTTTTTCTCCAATCATTTGAAGTCGTGATTTTGAAAAGAACACCGATGACGCTTTTACTTTAGTTGAAATACATTTTATCTAGGTTTCTTTTTAACAGTAAATATTGGTTCTGCCAAACGGAACACACACACGCACAGTAAGTGATTCATTACTGGATAATGAAAATTTTTAGTCCATAAGATTTGTCATTTCTTTTTTAAATAAACAGTATTTAGATACACGTATGTTTATATTTTATACTCACTTTCCCCTTATTTTTCAGTCTCATTTGTAAATACCCGGCGTATAACGCGCACCCTTAAATTTCGATCTTGTTTTTTGCCTTAAAAGTGCGCGTTATACGCCGGAAAATACGGCATGTGTTAACGCATGTTGTGTCATTCCATTTTTTCATTCTTTAAAATATGTCTGTCAAGCCCACAAACCATTCTTTCTATAAAACCTTTTTTCAATTATCTTTCAGGCTTGAGCGAAAGAGGATCGAATGTATCAAGCACGGGTCCTACATTCCCCGCTCTCAACGACCACTCGGGAAGTCTAGCACTCAAAACAGATCCTCTCCTTATGTCAAGGTACAACAACGCTATGGCGGCAGTAGCAGCCAACTCTGAACTTTGTCTTACAGATCGCTTGACAGAACTGCGACAGGGACTATCCACAGCCGCTGCCAATTCACAACAACCAAATACAACAGTATCCTTGTTGTCTGGAAGTGCTGGCAGTCCACCATACTTATCCGTAAGCCATGCTGGTTACGGCTTATTGTCTTCACACCCATACTATAACGGAAATGGCTGTACTGCCTCGGGGCCAAGTGGCATGTACTTGAATCCACCTGTTGTACCACCATCCTTGTTGTATCCACAACTATATACCAGTGTCGCTCACAATCAGTTGCACCCTTCCATTCACATACTTGGAAGCACTGGTACACCCAATACTTCGGACTTGCTGAGATCTCCCGAACCATCAAGAAACGAAGAAGAAACCTTGCAAGGTGGGTCAAGGAATAGTTCCACAGGGAGTGCAGCCAGTAGCAACGGTGGTTCGAACTCGTCAATTGCAAATCTAATGGCACAAGTCGAAACTACCCGGGCAGATTCGCCTAGACAACAAATACAGACGGAGACGAACTGTACCACAACAACTAATGGCACTTCAATCTACAATTCGTCAACGAATGGTCATACCGACTCAGTCTTGTGGAGGCCATACTGAGGAAGTAACCAACGAAATTTGTGTTCTGGAATAAATTTCCAGTAATCATCTGCGATTCCTAAGTCGCATTTTTCTGTGGTATAATATAATCTGGTGCTGTTTTTTTGAATTGAGATGGAAATGGTTTTGTCGCCATCTTAACTGCATGTTGCAGATTAAGACTGATTAGGTTTTTAGTTATTCCGAGTGATTTTGAGTTAAATGTCTGTGAGATTCTTCACCGTTTGGCGACACATCTAATTCAAAAATGCATGTTATGAATATTTTGAAAAGTATTCAGTGTTCCAGCTTTGATTTTAAAGCGAAGGACTTATGCAAAATGTAAGAACTTTCTCAAACAATTTCGCTAAATTTTCAAAGAACTATCAGAAGCTTTATTTAAAATATAAGCTTACAATGAATTAACGCAGGGATTTCTGCAGTTATGATAGCTAACGAGCTTGTTGAACCGCGGGTACAATATATAGAATTCACAAGGTTTCTCAAGTAATATGTAAGACCATATGAGGGACTCTTGTGTCTGTCATATATGGAAATGATTTCTTGTGTAGATTTATATGTAAAATTATCACGACAATTATAAAAAAATGTAAATTTACTGAAAACAAAAGTGATGGGAGTATGCTTAAAGGATGTTCCTAGTTGTAGCCATATAGATGTACAGTTAGACTATTGCATCATTTGTACCCTGTAAACGTTTTTATATTTAATGATTTCTGAATTTCCATGAAAGAATGGTATAAAGAGAACAGTCCTTGCCGGTTGAAATTTGTTTATCGAACAGACATCCGCTTCAGAAATTAAACGCTTTTTGCGTTGGGAAACTGGAAACATCAAGCATATAAAATGATATATTGAAGATATTCTTTCAGGTGTTATAGATGGTCATTCCATTGTTGATGGGTTTTTCTCATGTGTAAATATGTTTATATGTTGTAATTACCAAATCCAGAAGAATTTCTCATGACATATTGAGTGCCAATGTTCCGTATTTTGTAAAAAAATTATATATCTATATATATATCAAAAATAAATATTTCAAAGTAATTCATAGCAATAAATCATGTGTTGGTTTTTTAGTTCATTCTTATTAGTTTTACTTCCTTCTAAAAACAAAATTTTATTGTTGAAATACAGTGTTGGTAATTTTCATTGAACAACTACCCCATTATTACAAGGCATGGAAACTAACATAGAAAAATCTAGCAGGATCCCTTTTAGTGTTTGCGGAGAAAAAAACAAATTCTAAAATAGAACTACGTCCTTCATGTAATGGAACTGTAATTTGTTTTAAATTTATGTATAATTGTACATAATTATGGCTAATAATACATAATTATGTATAATTATGGCTAATATTAATAATAACGTGATCCGCTTAGTCGGTTAATTTTAATAATAGTCGGTGATTATTTATACCGACGAATTTATTGCTTTAACTGTAACATATATGAATAGATCTTGTCGATATCGATTATTTATTTTATTTAATTCTTAAAGTTTTCACAAATGTTACTAAAAAAATAAAATTAACAAATTTGTAACGCAATATATTTAATTATTACGATGAATTATGTATATTTTTTCTGTACATTCATTCACTAGATCACTTTCAACTACAATTACTGTCAGATATAACTGTTTTTCCTGATGTGTGTGTGTGTGGTCGCTAAAATTTTAACATAAATGAATACATAATATAAATTAGCTTATTATTACTTTAAGTTTCATAAAATCCCTTAAAAAGTACAAGTTTTGTTTTAATTTATCTGCAACTCATAATTTAAAGAACTTTAAACAGTGCTTTACAAAAATTAGTAGTTTTTTTTTTTTTTTATAATCTTGATCCATTCTTCATCATAATTATCTTCGTTTTTCATCGTCTTTATTCAATGCATCTTCAAAACATATCTGAAAAGAAACGTTTTTTTTTAAAGTTGTATATTTAATTTTTTTTTCTCAGAAATAAAAGTTACATCTAAATTTTTTCAAAAAAAAAAGTGTTTTTTTACATAAGGTATTAAAACTACGACACCTGAAATATTAAATGTTTTAATTTGGTGCATTGCGTTCAAACTAACTCGCTAAGCACTCAACGTTTCATTCATTATTTTACTCGGGAAAATAATAAAAAAAGGTAAACTTCGATTTTCAAGACCGTTATAAGAGAATAGAAATTTAAAATTAAAACGAACATTCCATTATTTCTCGTGTTTAGCAGAAATAGTATTAAATATATTACAATGCAGTAAAACTTATCTTGAGCGGTATTTGTATTCAATGGAAATATTTAATGGGCCCATGTGGTGAATTAGCTATGCGAAATGGAAATTTATGCTAAACGAATAGTAAAAAGTACTGTCTAAAAATAAAGTGCAGTTGTATTTTTCATTTTAAAGTTTAAATTTACACCGTATTCTAGGACAAGAAATATACGCTCTATTTTTCCACAAAGTCAACGGAAGTCAATCAGAAATATACCTGATCACAAGTCTATTGCAAACACTTGGAATCGCATATTCTAATTATTACGTGTTCTCAGCAAACATCCCTCTCTAGCATAGAAAATGCGCCGATCACTCTGAAAAATTCTAGAAATATCGGTTGAAGTAACTCTATAGAAAACACTGAATTTAGAAACTTCGGTTTCTGATACACAATGACGGACTTGAAGAAATAGTTGAGAATAGAATGTACTGCTACATTCTATAACCAAATTTTCAGTAAATATTTGTCCCAGGTCTTCTTGATGTTGGCTACATGTAAATGCGGTGCAAAATTTAATGGTCAAATTTTGTCGAAAATAGGAATTTGACCAAATAGTGATAACTAAGGCGCGGATTTTGATGATAAGTGCATTTTTAGCATTTTTTCGTATTTTTCTCTTTTTAGATCATTTTTTAGCTTTTTTAGAGCATTTTTTGGGTTTTTGAGGCATCATTTAGCATTTTTTGAGGTTTTACAGCAATATTTGACATTTTTACGAAATTTTCTTTTTGAGGGGATTTGTTCAAAACAAATGCGTTTTTAGCATTATCGGTTATACTGCTGCTGATCAAATATTTTCATGACGTTATTTTTATCACTTCTGGCGACTGATTTTAATCCAATCTGCCACTTTTTTTTAAGTTTCCATTTTCTCTTTCAATATTTCAATGAGACGAGTTTTCGGCCGCGTGATGCCATCGTTACTATAGGCTTATACACAAAGTGGTCTAGATACTGAGTAAAATAATTTTTCCTTCGTTCCCGCTTTTCGAAAATTTAACGATAGGGCACGTAGATTAACCTAAAAATTTTAATGAGCTTTTTTGCCTGGAAAAAAAGACATTTGTGAATTCTGAAAAACGTATAAATGAAACGTAAAAACGCATTTTCTTTTTTCTCCATCATTGATTTGAGGAACAAAAAAAACGTATAAACGAAATCTTCAATTTTCGGAAAACGTATAATCGAAATAATTTAACATTAACCGCTATTGGAGTCTGCCGGGACTTTTTAAAAAAACGTATAACCGATAAAAACGTATAAACGGTGTTCCACTGTACTGTTATTACTATTTGGCCAATAGTATTAGCAATGCCATTACTATACTCGATAGTACTAGTATACGGGCAGTACCAGTACTATTATTAAATGATGTTTGCCCAAAATTGTAAATAACCAAGCCCTTATGTATGCGATTTACTATAAAAAGTCACATTGTTTCATCAAAATGAATTATTCGTGAATATTACAGGTCTGTAGATGGATTTTTATTACTAGCAAAGCAAACCTAAGTATTTGCAACATTCTCTTATTCATACAAAACTCAAATATTGGCAAGATTATAATTTTTCAAAACGCAAAATATTCGCAAAAACTTACTGAATAACTTACAATAAGTGGAAAAAACCTATGGAAAAGCCACTATCAGAATGCATTAGAATTTGTTTTACTTAGTTTTGAATTTAATTCTTCCTAGAAAGACAATTCCTTAAATAAAGACTCTAAAGTAATTTTGAGGAAAACTGCTTTGAATGTTTCGTATTTTAGCTCATCTGGCATTTTATATAGGGACTTTATAAAACGTTTCCTGCCCCGAACGAAAAAATGAACACAGGGACTACCCTCGTTGAAAACTCGTCTTCTTCTGTAAACAAGAGCATATTAATTCCCTGTCCCCAGATATATCAGAGTCCTTTTTCGCCTCCGTCGAATTCCATCGCGTGGGGACCTAATTACCATAACAAAAAATATCGCGAAAAGGACACCCATTTCCAGTTGATGTATTTTTAAGCATTTCATTTTCCCATTCAAAACGCCGGATCATTAAAAACGTTTCCCCACTCCGAGTCTTGCCGCTGAAGTGGAGCCACGCAGAGAAGAAAAGAAAAGGGCGCCGAGGCATTAAAATGTAGGCATAAGTTTCTGGCAACGACCACGGCGTGATAAATCAGCCAGTGCCCTCTGGTGACCATTTGGCGGTCTTCCACAGAGATAATTAGGTTACCCCAGCTCTGTCGAGAGGCCAGCAATTAATTTTGGAGCGAATAGCAGATACACAAACTAAGTGGTCAACCATTAATTGTGAACATGTGGCATTGTTTCCCCCTTGTAAATAAATAAAACTGGAGGGCTGAGACATTAGGGGTGTTTTGAAACAATGGATAAAAAGCAAGAACGTTGTGCAACAACAACAAAGCTGCATTGTGCATTTGGCAATCAGTCAATGAGGTTTTTTTTTCCTTTCAGCCAATGAAGATTCTCCAAGCTGTGTGAGGAAATTAGTACCTTCTTAAAAGTTCGGGAAGAGGGAATGGTGTAATTAAAAAGAATGCTTAAAAGCTTCCGTGTTCTTGGCAGGGAAAAGAAACAGGGGTACGAACTTTGAATTTATAATTCTCCTTCGTTCTTCTTCTACGTGTTTAATTCTGTTAGCTAGCCACTTAAGCTGGTTAATGGAATTTGCAGACGATATTGTTCTGCGGGTTGACAAATTCCTTTTTTTTTTGGCGTAAATTCGTTTAGAAATGTGCAAATGGTTCTGGATTTAAGTGTTTCAAACTGGGAAGCTCATATTTATTCAATTTACAGTCGAACAGCATATGGTGAGGTCGCTTAAAACTACTAAAAATATTCATAAAAAAATAATTAAATGAAGCTTTTATTTGTTTTTAAACGCTATTAAATGTAAATATAGCTTATATTACGTAATGGAACATAGAAATAACAAAGTCATTTAAAATGTTTACTCAAAAACTCAAAATTTGGAATTTAATCTATTCGCTTAAACGTCAGCGCTAAACAAATGTTTTTTTAATGATCCAAAATAATACTGATCCTGGTAATCAAAATGACACTAAGTTCAACGCAATGAAAGTATTAAAAAGATATATTTTTCAAGAAATTATACATTCTCTTTCTAGATTAACCAGAATGATTTATGAATTTAATTCTGAAAAATCCAAATCTCGGTCACTCAGTGCTACGTTTTGTTTGAAGTACAACATAATTAACTCTAAAAAAAGGCAGTTTAAATATGACTATCTGCATTAAAATTATGTACATAGAGAAAAAAATGATTTGAATATTATATCTTGAGAATATGATTCTCAGCTTTAGTAGAAAGTGAAATGTTAGCGCCTTTAATTTAAAATGAAAGAGGCTGCAAACTTTCCAGTAATTTTTTTTCTTTGTAGCAAATACGAGAAAATATGAAATCTTGCTTAATGATGGATAAGAATTTAAATGAACTTTATATAAAATTGAAATGTTTTTATTAAATTTTTTCACTTATACAAAATTAAATTGAAATAAAGTAATCATTTCAAAATTCTTCATGTCTAATGACATAATGAGCGTCGTTATGAAAACTGATGAACTTTACTTAAAGTCAAAATATGTTCAATAACAATAAAACAAATATCTTAGCTTATAAAAGTAAATGAACACCTGTTCAATGTTCTTCATTTCTAATAATATGATGTACATTTACGGAAATAATAAAGCCAGGCAAAAAATCCTGAAATGTATTTAAATACTGCAACAGTTTTTAATTTACAAAGGTTATTACACATAATATAATATGAAGTTAAATTGTTTTTGCTTCATATATGGTGCATAAAAAATTAGAAAAGAGAACTTCTCAGTTACAGTCGATTTTAAATTGGATCCTTTAAACGCCCGTAAATAAGATGCCACCGTTATAATTGTTTCTCCTGCAGAATGGAAGAAGAATAAAATATTTCTCGTTAAAAGTACTCGGAAACTGAAACTTCGATTCAGTTTATGAGCGGTCCCGTTGGTCGTCTATTTCTACCTTCGTGTATATAGATATATATGTGTGGGGTGTCGGGGGAGGGGGCTCCATTCAGTCTATAAAATACAAGAGTTGGTGTTTGGCGACAGGGGGGAAAAGGGACATGGGTGACAGCTGCAGCCAATGGGATGTCGTTGAGCTGTTTGTGGTCCCTTCAGGGAACATCTGGTTGCAGGCAAACCCTCCCTTGCTTCTAACTATACTCTTTATAAAATAAAATAAATGGTTCCGGAGTAAAGTTTGGAACTAAAAGCAAAGTACTGTTGAACATCGCTTCAAAAAGTTAGGGATGAAATGAAGTGAAGATGGATGCTAAGACGTCAATACGGGAATTTAAAAATAAAATAAAAAAGAATTTTAAGGATCTACAGTTGTAATTTTCTCGGACTTTTTATAAGTTTATTTGTCTTTTGTGTCTTGATTTTTTTTAGAATACTAAAATCAATTATGTTATTGAATTGATTTGGAATTAATGTGTAGTCATTAAGAAATTATACGGGGGGATTTCTTTTATATAATTTAAGAATAAGACTTTGGGGTTATGTAAATTAAGTAATAATTAAATAAAATTTTAGAAAGCACACAAAGTCTGCATTTCGCGTCTACAGCAAGACTGATTGCGTACAGAACTGTATTGCACCCACGGGTCTATTCCTACCAGGCACGTAAATTAAGGCTGGTTGAATGAGTGTACAAATAAATGTACGTGTGACATATGTATTGATGCTCAAATACTAACGATGTTATTAATTTGGCCCTCAATTTGAATTAATTAATAATAAAATGGAATGACACAACATGCGTTAACACATGCCGTATTTTCCGGCGTATAACGCGCACTTTTAAGGCAAAAAACAAGATCGAAATTTAAGGGTGCGCGTTATACGCCGGGTATTTACAAATGAGA
>Ga0115856_100097_pt1 | contig 26529 bp, 31 predicted proteins | sample InSIn4gowninarea_FD_83870 | JGI IMG/M metagenome (GOLD analysis project Ga0115856, IMG submission 83870)
TCGTAACACGGAATTCGAGAATTGATGTACCATTCTAACTTGTATGCAAAATGGTGATTACAAAATACAAGATATGCAAGTCGTGCATTTCGAACCTGGGGATGTATTTTCAAACAAATGTCAGATATTTTCTTGAAATAAAAATATGGTTCGTCGTCACTGTCACTATTGGATGCTTCGGTTTCGTCATCCGATTTGTCTTCTGGTGGGTCAGGAATGTATAAATAAACGAAAAAGTTCTTGCGCAAGTGAGCGAGAGCTTCTTGTTCAGTGTTGAAGGAATAAGTTGCCGTATCATAAAATTTTTGTATTTTATTGCTTGGAATCTGTTTAAAAAAACAACAATACCAAATTTGTAGTTTTGGATACACAAGTGCCTCCTTTGTACATATGTCAAAGTGAAACTTCCGAAAGTATGACGCATCCATAATAAACCAATGAGAGCGCTCGCGATGATACTAAAGAAACTAAAAGCTAAAAAAAAGCAAATTATGCATTTAATTTTCATGTAATAAAAAGCTATGCCAAATCGCGATCAAGAGTAACCTTTGGTACAGGAGTACAAAAATCGGCTGCACCAATTGGGTTGGAACCTTTAGATAATTGAGATACATCAAAATCATCAATTCGAATTGCCTTCATAATAATACGATTAATCAAAGTTTGTTGAGAGTTGCTTTGATTTGACGAAACGAAAATTGTCAATGTTGACAAATTGTCAAATTTGCATGCCGGAACTAATTCTTGATGATTTGTGCCCACCATTTCATATGAGAACGTTGGCAAAACATCCTCCATATCGGTAAAATTTAAAGACGGTTTGTTAGCAAAGAGTGAAATCTTTTTGGGTACATCAGCCGCAATGTTGTCAATGATAAGTGGTGTGCCAGAAATTTCAAGTGAAATTAACTTGACTGGTTTGCGAAAAGCGATAATCAGCATCAATTGAGAATCAATATCATGATTGGATACAACAGATAATGCTTCCTTCTTTTCTCGTGTTGAATCCATGGCAAACTTCAACTTTTGCTCATCCGTCATTTTGGATTCCTCCAATTGAGACAAGGAATTTGTGCCTGAAAAGAGGACATCCTCGATATCTCCATAGCGTGCATTGGCATTCAGTACACTACTTGCTTTCAAATCAATATCACCCTGACCCAATTCAACAATATCTTGTCGAGGTAATGGCTGTGGTTGAGAAAAATTCAGACCCATAATGTGATGGAAAAATGAAATGAGATGTGAAGATGACTGACTTAAAGTCACCCTGCAAAGAAGAAGTACTTCATCAATATTTTATTAATATTCAAATTTTTGGTAATTTTCATGTATTCAAATCAGCATTTGTGTTTTTTTGGAGTGTTTACACACGGCATACGAGGGAAAGTAAAAGTGAAAGTAACTGTTGAAGTATTGTTGCTTGGATCGGGATCTGGTGTTGCTGAGGAAATAGTCGCCGTGTTTGAAATGCACGACTTGCATATCTTGTATTTTGTAATCACCATTTTGCATACAAGTTAGAATGGTACATCAATTCTCGAATTCCGTGTTACGAATTTTCTCTACAAGAAAAGAAAATAAAATCACAAGAAGTTATTAATGCGCTTGAAAATCCAGAACCAAAGAAAACAAGATAATATTTGAATGGTATCTCATCACATATTTTCAACTTTATAATAATAAAGTAGTGCTTTTCACTTTTTTTCACTTTTCATTATTTTGAAAATAATTTATGATGATGATAATCACCCCATATCAAAGATTAATGAAGTGCATAGAAGACAATGATGCGATCGAATTGAATGATTGTTTAAATCAATTTGATGAACAAATGCAAAATGTTCTTTACACTTTTCTTTGTCAACTCGCTGAGTCGACACAAAAACCGTGGATTTTACCAGTCTTAAAACATCGAGGATATAAAGAGGTAGAAAACGTAATGGAGATTGAAGAAATAAAGGAAAATGAGGACGCCGAAGAAGATGATGGTGACGATGACAATGATGAAAATGATGATGATGAAGCAACAACGCAACACAACAGCGCTAACGTCAACGACAACGACAATCAGAATGAGGATAGTAATGAGAATGTTAACGACCAAGGCGAAAATAACGAAAATGATAACGATGAATTGGTGTACTCGGATGATTCAGAATCGAATTCCGATTCGGAAGAATCTGATTCGGACTGATTAATCTATCAAGAGTTGGCAATGATTGCAATCGTTTCGGCATGACATTTCAAGGGTGAACACCAACAACCTAAAATTTTACCTTTTAAATTCTTTTTCATATCTTCTCGCAATGCAACGGCAACAGGTTCAGTATCTGATAAAATCCATTTTTCATACTCTTGACAAACCCTTGTACGTTCGGCATCAGCATTTGTTGCAGATTTATTGATAGGTATATGATTGCCGTACTTCCCATTGGAACCTAGAATGCCAGATGGAATTTTTGGATTCCACCTCCCAACATAAGCTTGCATTCTTTTGGAATCTTTCAAAGCATGACAAACAAATTTTTTCGCGTCAATCGAAGTCATCATGCAAAAGAATTTTACAATAAAATGAAATCAAAACAAAAAAACACAACAAGAAAACAAAATAAAAATCATGTAATGATTAGTTAGGCTAATTATTATTATGTTCGTTTGCGTTTGCGAGATAAAATCTCAGCAAGTGCAGGAACATGCATTGCAGTAGCAGGATTAGCACGCAATGTTTCCAAATATTGCTCCACTCCATAATCTTGATTTGCATTACCGCGACGTTTCGTAAGCTCGGGCCAATATCGTTGGGCTCGTTCTGAATCTTCAACTAATCGTAGTAATTTAACCCAGCTTGCCAAGGTTTTTGGTGTAGCAGAACTACCTCGACCTTTACCAGAGCCAGCTTTAGGTGATTTGGCACCAGCCTTGGGTGACGACTTTGATGATGCTTTTTTCGAAAATCCCTTGCTTGATCCTTTATTGGGTTTTGCTCGTAATTCACGCTTAATGTGAGTCATACGGACTTTCCACAAATCATCAACTTTAGCAGCTTCTTTATCTTCTTCCTCATTGGCCAACTCCGCCACAAGAATGTTTTCATAAATTTCCTTATATACACCATCCCAACGTGCCAATTGTTCTGGACATAGAGACAATCCATTCGTACCATTGGTTGCCTTTTCCAATTTGGCCGTAAGTGCCTTGTGTAAACCAATTTCTTGAGCCAATTCTTTAGCCTTGATGTGTTGAGAGACAGTTGCGTTTAGTACAATTGATAACGGATTTGCGAGCCATGCAGCAGCCTCGGCGGCAATCACTTCGACATCATCAGGAGACTTTTTCTTTTTCTTATTCGTTTTCTTGCCAGCAGCAGCCTTTTTTGGTGCAGATTTACTAGATACTTTCTTCTTCTCCTCCTTCACCGTTTTGTCATCAGCATCATCATCACTTGATGCTGATGCTCGTGATTTGGATTCTTTCTTCACTTTCGCGACGACTTTCTTTTCTTTCTTTTCTTGTTCTTCTTCGCCAGCGGAATCATCCGATGATGATTCAGCGGGGTCAGGTTTCGGGACGGGGATCGTTGCTATTTCGGACATGTTTGAGTAACCAATAAAAGTTACCTTGAATGAGTGAGGGTTTGGGTGAAGAACATTGAATATTAATTTAATATTCATGTATTTGAGATATGTTTTTTTTTTGCGCGAAAAAAGTGTGCTAATAATAAGGAGAGATATAACGATAATATTGATGATGTGGATAGATCTGGTCAAGTGATCAAGTGATCGATGTGGATTATATCTCATAATAATCTGTCGTCACAATTAATGAACACTTTGTCGTTTAATTCGCTCGTTTAATTCGCTCGAATAAGATTTGTATGATAAGATTGTTTTAATTCAAAACCATTAAAAATAAAAAACATCAGAATACAACAAAATCAGAATAGAACAGAGTTTATTCAGAATCCGAAGATGCAGCTGCTGCTTTCTTTGCCGCTGCAGACTTTTTCTTTTTCGGTGCTGCCGCTTTCAATTTTGGTAGTTTCTTTTTTGCAGCGGCCGTTGTTCGAGGCTTAGTGCTTCGTGGTTCACGTAATTTGGAAATTACTTGTTTTGTGATTTCAGCCTCTTTCAACTCCTGCTTCAAGATTTGAATGAGTTGAGCATTGGCTGATGAATTGCCTTGACACATTTCCAAACACTTTTGGATACTATCCACATTCTTGAGTTGCATTTCAAATAAACCAGCACCACGAAATTTCGTTTCATCAACCTTTTCTTCATTCTTTTTCTTGGGAGCAGCGGCATTCACCAATGGTAATGCTGAATCAAACACCAACTTGGATAATAAATCATGATTTTTCAATTCAGTTGTTAATACACCGCGATCACCCTCCGATGATAATATCGCAATAATTAAGGCACGATAAAAATCAGCAATGGCACCATCTTGTTTGTATTGTGCCATAATTTTTGATGCACCCTTCATCACCTTCAATGTAGAAGCCATAATTTTTTGCAACCTTGGAATATTGGCCATGGTAGTAAGTAAATTATCCATTTCCATTTTGTTAATCGCAGCCAAATTAGCCTTTGCCAAACCTTCACGACCCAATTTGCGTTCTTCCAACTTTTTGGCAGCCAATGCCTCCTTTGAAACTTCACTTTCTTCTTCATCATCAGAACCAGACTTGTCATTTGTTTCACCACCATCCTCATTTTCATCACATTCTTCTTCATCACCAGTTTCTTCATCATCGTGATTAACAGGTGATACTGGTGTAGAAGGTTTTGATGATGCCTTACCAACAGGTTTTTCAGACATTAATTGCACCATTGTTGCTACAGCGTTTGCTTCTTTAGTTTCGGGACCGGGAACAGGTACGGGAAGTACAGGGAGTACGTTAATGTTGCTCATGATGATTGCTAAGTAAATTAGTAGTCGAACGAATGAATGAGTAACTAGAGAAAGTGAGCGTAATTGAAATGAGGAATCCAAATATTCAAACAATATTCCGTTTTAATTTTAAATATTAGTTGAATATTTATATTTATTGAAAGTCATAATGTGTGATGCAAAACGGTACACCAAAAGAACATTTGAATTAGAAAAATTTAATTATTAAACAATACAATAAAGTCCCAAGTTAGTGTAGTTCTTCAAGACGGCCCATTGTCGGTCCGCAAGGTGTGGCTTTGTCATAATTGAGACGAAGACGCTGTCGTTCCATAGCCGCCAATCGCTCAATACGGTCAAATTCTTTTTTTTCTTCTTCTTTGCGACAAGCAATACATTGAGAATCTTCATGGACATTCCCCTTGATTGTTACTCGACCAACATAGGTTGTAAATAACGCATTGCATTTGAGACAATTTTTAATGATTGGGGTACCATAAACTTTGATTCCTGTACTGTATTCTTGCCCCATGAAATATGAAATATTATGATATGAAATATTTTACCACTTTATAAACAACATAAAGAAATTTTCCATGTAATTTCTTTGGCTTCAGTTTGTAAGTCGTGTGCCCACGTTGTTAAAATATTATGATATCTCTCCCAATTACCACCCGCTAAACCACATCCAATTTTAAATGGAATGGAGATTAAAATTGGGCCGCCACAGTGATTCTCTTTATTGTTGTGATCAGGACTACAAGTAGAGTGTTTTTTGATTAAATATGATTTAAATTTTGTCAAACATTCTTGAAACCACTGTTCTCGATCTTTTGAAGTGTCAGTATGACTGTCGATATGATCGACACGTTTGTACTCACCAGGTTTCCCCATTTCATATTGAGCAAACATACAAACAATTTTGGGCAAGGATGACACAAAAGGACAAGAAAAAATTGATATTGTGCCTGGTGTTGCTCGATCCTTCTTACACGCTAAATTGAGACCTTTCCGTAAAGGTTTGCGTGCCTCATATACCTTAGCATAGGGAAACTTTTGATAAATATCCTTTGATAAACCGTGAGACTTGACAGCTAGGCAGTTATTTTGTTGGACAATGTAGTGTGCAGGATGAGTGAGAATATTAGCTTTAATTTCCTCCATCAAAAATAAAAAAGTTTTGTCACTAACTCGCGGAAAATATCACATACATGAAATTAATGATGAAAAATTGAGTCGCAACCACACAAGTCTAAAACTTCAAAAATCGACAACACAAGAACAAAAAACTATCGAGAAAGACAACTTTGTGAAAAGGATTTAATCCAAGCTAAAAAATGTGACAACACACAGTGACAACACATAGAAGGCGTATAACGATATATGAAATGTTTGATAGAATATTTTTTGCTAAGTGAAATGATACGAAATGATATGAAATGAGCACTATTGAGGAAATTGTAAAAGGATCACTATGAGGAAATTGTAAATAAGTCGTGATATGATATGATAAATTAAGCTTCAGGATATAAAATTGGTGCGCTACATCGACGTTGAGGATGATGTAAAAGATCATAGGCATTTTTAGCACCCATGATATCACTTTGAATATGCGAAGCGTGTGCTGAAATCTTGCCCTTGCCAGTCAAAATACTGGTACCACCACACATCAAGTTGCAGGTTCCCTTCACATAGCCATATTCATCCGTCACCAAACCCATCGGACAATAACCATGGTGATGATATTGTGCCGTTACACCAGCCAAGGCCCATTTTCGACATGCAACGCGATCATTTGCTGGAACCGTTGTATAACCTGGTGAAACTTCAACCAAGGTTGGACCACCATATAAGCTAGCATTTCCTGCAACCGCACGACTTGCGAATAACAAATCACATGCACGTTCTACATCATTTGGATGTGAACCAAACTTGTATTCGACCCGTGGGTCATCGGTCACATCAGGTGTACTCAAATGAACTGTACTATTGCTGTCCACGATATTGATATAATTGAGCATTAAATATGTAGCAGGTGCAAAGTAAGCGGCACCAATTTGCAAATCAGGTTGATTACTACCACTAGCCTTTTGCGCCGTCGATTGAAAGTAAATCAAAGAAACGTGACCAGCATTATGAGCCGCAGGATAATTCGATGTTGCAACATAAACAGAAGCTGGTAAAGAAAAATCACTGTGCAATGTTTCACCGAGATTAGGATTATGATGAACACAAGAAATATTAAAGGCAGGCGAAGTTAAACGGTTACAATCACCAATACCAGAATTCTCCAAAATCAATGTCGACGACAACTCGGCAGTTAGTACCACGGTTTTGCGTGTCGTTATCATATATACGATACCTTCTCGTTCATTAACACAACGAATACCCTTGACTTCACCAGTGCCGCGCTTATAACGCAACTTCACACAACGCGTGTATGAAAGTACCGTGAGACGATTAGCGTATTCAGGTCGGCTTAGCAATGGTTCGATGTTTTTCTTGAATGGGTTTTGTCGTACAAAATTACCACTTTCATCAACATCAGCCAAGCGAGCACCTGGACCAGCACCAACAGTGAAATTCCACTGATTATCAAGTAATGGTACACCAGTAACAACTGAACCAGCAACTTCAATTCCACGAGTTTGCGTTTCTGCTTGCGGTGTGCGTACACAAGTTGTTCCATCGTGACCAGAATAAGGTCCACGACTAGCCGAATCACCGCCAGGTAGAGTTGATGTGTAATTTTCATTCGCCAAAATTAGCGGTACCATATTATCAAAGCTAAAACTAGAGTAACCCTCAGCCGCCAATTGATCATAATACTCTTTATTCAATTTTGTCGCTACACCAGGATTCATTGAACCGCCACCACCATTTACGTTCGAATCAGGAAACTTGCTTGGAACCTTATCAATTGAATTTCGCCAAATGGCTGGCTCAGGAAATGAATTGCGTGGACCATCACCCCATTTATACAACCATGAACCAGTATCAGCACGACCATCGGCAGATCCACCAGATGAAACCAAAATCACACTAGATGAATTGGACCCAAGCAATATGTTCCGAGCCCCACGTGTGCCAGAAGGACCAGCACCTACAAATACATAATCGACAGTCAAGTGAACCACTCGAGGAGTGGTCACCTCATTATCTTGATCGTCAGATGCATCATCTCCATTCACAATCACCTCTACATCTTGTTTGGTAAAGCGAGTACTCAAGCGATGAAACTTTGACACAGTCGTCGAAGTCAAACCATAATCTGTTGTAGTATTATCAGGTGTACTTGGAAATGGAACTTCAGCTTCATAAACAGGCTCTGGGAGCGGCACAGCTGCAGCTGCTTTCAATTGTTGACAATAATCATAAAACGGATGGTTAACAAATTGACCGCCCGATTGAAATTCTGGTTGATCACAGACCGCTAAGAGTTGTTCATTCAAGTCAATTGGTACAGCTGAAATTGCTGAAAGTAAACTTGTTAAAAGTATTACCTTGAGCAACATGATGGGAAAAATGGAATGAAAAATAATGAGGAAATGAATTTCTAGGAAAGAATAATTTACAATATTAAAATAATATTCATGTATTTTTAAAGAATAATTTTTTTTGAAACAAAAAAAGGAAGAAAAAAAATATCATGGCTTCCCAACAACAACGTTCATCTTCATCACCACGCGGAAATTTAGGTAGTATTTTTCCCACCACATCTCGTTTACCTTATTTAACTTTTCCTTGGAGTTCAGGACAATTACAAGCACAAAGAGGTTTCAATCAAGCATTTAATCAAGGACGTAACCAAGGACAAGGCCAAGGATTGGTTCGTTCACAATCTTATCATCCGGCTTACGACCAAACCTCAAGTCTGCGTCGTATCTCGCAATACGATAACAATTATGAGAACGAAAATCAGTTTAGTGCCATGAAATATGACAATCAAGGTCAATATGGTGCGATGAAGTATGATAATGAAGATCAATATGGGGCAATGAAATATGACAACTATGGCAGATCATATGGCAGATTCTCACAAAGACAATTATCCTTCCGCTACGATAATAATAACAATGAAACCTACCGATATGACAATGGTAATCGTAGTGGTCGTGGTGGTCTTGGCTCACCTCGCGGTTTCTATTATCGCCGTTAAAAATTATTTGATACACACTACAATAAAAGCTGTTCTCTTTTAAAAAGAAAATGAGTAATCAAGTTGTCGCGTTCCTTTTGAAGTTTGGTTGAACTTCTTGTATGTTTTGCCTTACCAAAATCAATCAACTTGACTTGTTTTGTTCGCTTATGAACCATAATGTTGGTAAAATTACACAAATCACCGTGCACAATAAAATGTTGATGCAATAGCTCAACGACTTTTAAAATGTTTTCAAATGGGGGCCAATCTTGTAGAGACAATGTTTCAAGTGATTCATATGCTTTAAGTTCTTGAAGCAATAAACCACCACCCTGCCAAGCAGTATACACCTTGGGTGTGATACCTAAATGTTCCGAACAATAAATAGTAAAATAAACTTCCTTTACAAACTCATTTTCTTGATATTTATCCTTGTCAATAAGCTTGACAACTTTCCCATTTGGAACACGAAAAACAGTGCTGTAAAAACCACCGGCAAAAGCTTCACTTGTTGTCGGTAGAGAAATGGGCTTTTGTTTGCGAATGAATGTGCGCAACACAAAATATTGATTCCTACACAATGTTTTGTCAACCAAGTGCTTTAATGGATGATGTCTCGACCGACGAAAATAATTCGCCATTAATTCGACATTGTGTTGCACATCAATAAAATTTTTAGAAATACAAAAACATATACATGAAAACATATATGAAAATTGTCAATTGAAACAATGCTAAAAACAAGTATTCAAGTGTTATCGAAAACAAAGTGTAAGTAAATATTATTCTTAGAGCTGACTATAAAAAATACATTCCAATTCTGTTGCTTGATCGGGTGTCAATTGATTTATCAAGGTTCGATACAAGTAATATGCATTGAGCCATGGTAAACACATAGCTTCTGGATCATTAAATACTAGATTCGCTACCCAATCGTCAATGAGTGGTGAAAACTGGATAAATACTTCTTCTGGTAACTTGGTGAAAATGACTCTCATCAATTCAACCAAATTTCGTTTACCCGACAATTCTTCCGGATTCGTTATTTTGTCTTTGTAATTCGGATACTTTTCCTTCGACAGGATCGTCAAGTTGACATTCAATTTGTCCCACAGTGCCTGATACTCAGCCGTAAATTCTTTTCGTGAATCGATAGGGAGTTCTTTTGTATCGACGATGTTCTTTATAATTGGTTCAATTGGTTCACCAGAGACTACCGATCGACAGGTAAACACAGAAAGAAATAAGAATTGCAAAGTTTCCCAACGATCCAATTGCATTTTGTTAATATCACATTGCAGCATATAAAATTTTATCATATCTTTCCAAAGTCTTGAAAGCGTGATTGTATCCGCAGCATCAACTTGAGATTGCAAAGTCAAGTAATAATTATCCAACCAAGTATCCATAGCATCCTTATTTTCCTGGATCAATTTTGTCGGAAAGCCACTATTAATGGTATGACCCACGACAAGAAATGGATTTCTTTTATTTTTACATAGTGATAATGTAAGAGGATGTGTTGCACATCGATCCCATTTTTGGCGAAAAAGTACCCAATCGTATTTTTTTTGATCAGACATTTTGAGAATATGATAGTCTGATTGAAGATGAAAAACGTTTCAAAACATAAAAATCATGTAATTAAGTTACAAATACATATTGATTATATTGCTTTTATGCGTGATATTGTCATATGAGATTGATGCTCAGCAACCTGTCTGGGTTGATAGCAAATGTAAATTTAATTAAATTTAATTCAATTGAATTATTATTACAATTTGACCACCTGTGTTCCATTGTCCACAAGTGCTTTTTTGACTTTGTCCCATGGAATTTTGTGTAAGAAGAATCGTCGATACTTCATATATTGGTCGTCGGTGAAGCAGAATTCGTTCATAAATTTATCCTTAAGCAGTTCCACTTTTTCTGGATCAGTGATGCCGTTGCCAACATAAATCAAAAAATTGGGCACTTCCGTGTCCGTGTGAGTGCGCGTCTTTTGCTTAATGTACTCTCTCGCTTCCGCCTCCGTTTCAAATTGACAGTCCAGTTTTCCTTTATAATTCTCCATTCGGTCAATACCATATGCATTACGTTCCGCGCTGGTGACTTCAATCCGCCACACGTCTATCCGTTTACTTTTACGTTCTTCATTTTTCGATTCAGCCATAGTTTTTTTTCTCGAAAGTGAAAAGGATTGTAATTGTAAACAAAAAACTCCGTCATCATTATGTGATAAAACGCAAATATTCTAAAAATATTCAAATTTGCATGCTTTGACACAGTTTTGATTTTATTAATGTCTCATTATTGACTTAATATCGATATCATGCCTTGTTATGTCGGTGTGACGATGGAAATTTTTCGGAAAGACGACGAAGAAGGAAAAGAAGGATCAATTGACTTGGAAATCGTTTGTGATTTTCAAACAATTGAGAATTATCAACACTATTTGAATGAAGAAGAAGGTGAAGAATTGAGTGTATATTTGAATGATTCCATGGTGTACAAGGAGGATTTAAAAAAGTACTTGGAAAACCACGAGCGAGTATCTCGAAACTGGGAAGATTATCAAATTGAATGCGTGTGTGCGAGCGTTTATCCAAGTGAAACATTGAGTAAATCACAAGCTAAATTGCCCCTTTATGTTATTCCTTTTCCTGTTAAAACTTGAAATTATCTTGAAAATTAATAAATTTTGAAGATTAATAAATTTATTAAATTTTGTATTTCGCGTTATGGCAAGTCATCACAAAATTAAGCAATCGGAACTCTTCGGCTCGGTTCATTATATTCAGTGTGACCCAAACCCCACCAATACAAAGTTGAAAATTTTTCAGAGCGTTGTTCTTGTGCAACATTTACTAAAATATGTTGAAATGTTTTAAGTAATTGTTCCAAGTCAGCTGTAGTGTACACTTTTTGCTCTGCTCCATAACAAGCAGCACTTGATATATTTTTATTAAAGTGTTTGAGACAACTCTTTCGATCCTTGGCAAAATACAATTGGACTTTAGCAAGCCAGCCACAACTACCCTTTTGCGAAAACATACGGAAATATTCTGCTTTCGTATTTCCTTCATCGACCAAATTGACCACTGTTACTGGCTCAGATGAAATGTAACATTTTTGACCCGCCATCCAAACACATTTACCTTCCAATTTATCCAACAGACCTTGAAGCTCTTCTTTATTTTTACATTCGACATAATTGTAATACTCACTAGGTTCACCTGTTATTTTCTGTTTACTAACATTGACTTGATAAATCGGCATTAATGAAAATCAAAAATAATGATTCATTTGAGACAAGTAGTAACACAAAACATACAATTAAAACATACATGAAAAATATGTACAATAATGTCGAGAATTTTTTATTATCATTTATCATAATGAGCGTCACACCATTAATAGTAGAGATTACTGATAATATGAGTACTGATAATATGAATTCTCAACATAATAATATTGGTGCATTGATCAAGAAGAACCTCTTGACGCAAAAAGAAAAAGATGAAAAAATGAATGCAAAATTTCAAAACTTGTGTGATGTCTTTCGTCAACGAGTGGAATTGAAAGCCAATGAGTGGGAGGTAATTATGTCCAACAAAAATCAATTTTATTACAAATGGGAAGAATTGGGTTTGGAAGATTTAAAACAAGACATTAAAGAGTTTGAAGGGGGATTCTGTGAATACACTGAAAAGAACTTTCAATTATCATGTAATCAAAATTTTCTTTGGCCCTATCGAGAAGATAAAGAGACAACAGAAACGGCGACTTCACGTCAGCCAAAGCGTGTTTGTCTATTAATTATTCTTCTTACTATCCTCGTTGGAGTTATATCAACATCGATACTATTTTCGGAACACTAAGTGGAACGATTAATCAACAATAGAAAGTCAAGTAAATGTTATTTAATTTCAGACTTTGTCTCAAACAAAAATTTCATAAGGACAAAAATTTCATTAAACCAAAAGTATACAGTGTACTTGTTACAAAGCAAAAAGTTTTGGAGAAATCCAACATGAAGTTGGAGCATGAGTCAAGTTAAAATAATCACCAGGTTGTAAATATACAACATCATTTTGATTGTTCGTGATTCCAACCTTGATGACTTGTTGTTCTTTACCATTGCATTTACATTGAATGACTTCACAAACAGTTTCCAAAACTAGTATTGATGGAGATTTTCCACCATAGCACAAACATGCACTCGTGATAACTTCTTGAATACTAATTGCATCAAGAGCACAGTGGCGACATCGTTTAACTTGTACCCAATGATAAACGGGATTTTTCTTCAAACATGATTTACACATTTGACGTTTCGCCCAAATCACTCGTCCCAACCCACCAGGCAACCCAAAATATTTAGGCTTCATAGATATGGTGCGTTTGCACTCGCTGCACGTCATCCGACATGGTTTTTCCCCAAGATTAATCGGCGCAAGTCGCATCCACTTAACAGTATCAGGTTCTTTTTCTTTTGCCAACTCATACATTTCCCGAGCACTAGCTGACGTGTCATCTGCCAATAATGAATCCAATCCTGAAACAATACGACGACTTGTACAACTTGTCCTTGGAGTGATGACAACGGCTGCCATGATAAAAATGTTAATGCTTATGGGTATTACCTTCGAAGCTGTTTGACATTCAAATACATGAATATTTTTTCAATATTTTTTCTAAAACAAACTCCAATCGCTTAAGTCATATGGAGTTGCAAAGGCTACATAACTGGGTAAAAGAGGAGTTGGCAGAATGGAAACGTACTTCTGAAATCATCATTCAAGACTTATCTCCCATTTCATTGGAATCACTTGATAAAACCTATTTGACTTTGGAACAATGTATGAATAAAACAGCCAAGCAAATAAGAAAACTAGCTCGCCAACACAAGAAGCAATTGATTTGTGAGCGAAATTTACTTTACGAAGAAATGCGTCAAAAAAGAAAGGAGATTGAACGCGTCTCGATTTCATCATTGAGTGCACTATTTCGTTTTTTGAATGAGTGTAATGATATGACTGACCTGACAATGCAACATATTGAGCAACACCATCAAGATGCAATCATATGTTATCGGAGAAATAACATGAAAGTTAATTTAATCAAAAAACATGAACCACGAATATGATTTTATTGTTTGGTTTTGAAACCGACAAATAAATGAAAAAATGTTCATCACAAAAGTTAAATAACCAAGTGAGGAAAAAATGTTTCCATATGTTGCAACATTTCCAACATAAGGACAGTATGTCCCTTTTTATCTAGAAAATAAATTTCTCGTGTAGGAGAGTGAGTGATTCGTTTAAGAAGAGAAAACGTGTTGTTAATGGTGCAAATTTTATCATTTGTACCTTGAACACACTTGACGGGACATTTGATTTGAGACGTAATACTCTTATCAGTAAAAAATAAATCTGGCAATACAGTTGTGATGCATTCATGCAATCCACGTGGTAGAAGACTTATCATTGTGTTATGTAGTGACGACCAGGGTTTTGTGAGATATAAACAAGGCACTCGTTCCGATATTCCAGGTTGGGCAACCAAGCGCAAGGCAATGGGTGCACCCAAACATTGACCAAGTACTTTCACTTGTCGCCAGTCAATTTTTAAATGAGATTCAATACAATACTTTACTTCTTCGGGGTAACGCGCGAGGAGAGACTCACTGTTTAATTTTTCTTTTTGTCGACCACCAAACCCAGGATACTCAACAGAAATTACAGATACGCCAAACATATCGGCAATTTGTTCATATTCTTTGAAACAGTATTCCAATTCATAAGCTGCACCATGACAAATGAGCAAGTATTTATCTGGTGAGCGTTTCAAATAAACAAATGGTATGGAAATATTATTATCAAATCGTCTCCCTTCACAGGTAAAGGAACGCCATTCATTTGGATTCTTTTGCTGCTCTTGTATTTTATTGCTTTGGCGAATGATTCCCTTGATAATTAATTTTTGTGGACACAATGAGGTTAATTTATCGGCAGAAAAAATAAGTTGTTTTTGATTGGTTTTGCTTGCCACGAATAATATCATGAGCAAAACGAGACCCACCACAAGGGTAATGAGAGTAATCACCCACGGTCGCATGATCCGACACCGAGACCTTGAATTTTTTCATCACCTTTGATTTTGATAAATAATTTTTTCCGTATTATTATTATTATTATTATTAATCTCTTGTCCTCGATCTAAAGTTGTTGTTGATGGAGAAAAAAGAAATTTCGATACAAAGAATACTGCTAAAAAGAGTAACATTAAATAGATTAAAACAATCAAAATATTACACAACTGAGGATGAGTACTTTTCCAATCATGCGCCCAATAAAAGAGCTTACTGTAACTACTGATATGACTGGGCATTTCTTGTTGTGTTTTTTGCACAACATAATGTTTCCATGTCGTATAACATTGCAAATGAAAAGCCATATACAAATCAATCGCACTAGCAAGTTTTTCATATGATGATTTGTTGGGACAATGATAAGAAGAAAATTTTGCATTGCCAACATTCAGCATTCCTCTAGAGCTGAGAAGGTAAGCATGAGCTTCAGAAGATTTTGTTTTCCATATCGCGTCGCTAATAGGTGCAAGATACATGGAAAAATGTCCCAAATAAAAAACATCCCAATTCGGTTTTTGTTGATCCAACGTTGATAATTGAGCACTTAAAAAATCAGCTTCATTATGGTCGATCGGTACAATAAAATTCACATCATCTTCAAACACCAATAAACGTTCAGCCTCAAGTACATGTTTTCCACACCATGCTGCGTATTGGTGAGAGGTCCAACACCCTAATGATGATAGTGCCATCTTAGGTTTGCCATATTGATACGACTCCAATCGTCGTGGACGGAAGAAAATAACATATTGACATAAACCATTTTTATGAAATTCATTCGAAACTTCAGCAACACGATCACTATTTACCAACGAAATACAAATACATGCATCAAATATTTTTTCCCAATACTTGGCAGATTGCTCTCCACGACAATACCTACACTTGTTGGACTGTGGACAACTTTCAAATGGTATGTAATTCTTATGATCCTTCCATTTTAAATCTGTCCCGACAACGTCGGCAAAATTGGACGCAAAGCGATCATTTAAGATTTTGATCTGATCAGATACCAACATATATCTTTTTTTACTTACATGAATTCGATATTTATTATACAAAACGCGAAAAAATCAACGCAAAGAAATAGAGATGCATAGTCATAAAAAGTCATACTTTTTATACTTGTTTTTCATGTATGTGATGTGTTGGTGAATTTTGATTCTTGTAATTTCAAGTTAAAAAACAAATATGTTTTTTCATGATGATGAAAATTGGACAGTATCTTCATTGCAAAACAAAATGGTGATACTGATTAAAAATTTTATACCTTCCTTCCCGGCAGACTTGGTGAAAATTGTTGTGACATATGTTGGTCTCATTTTACCAATTGATTTTCATGATTATTTAACAGAAGTAGTAACCAAACCATCAAAATATGGAGAAATTCACTTTTTACCTAAAAAATTTGATCAATTGTTATTCCCAAGTCGTTGTACGTTGGTGGATTTTTTTTCCATTTTTCTGACTGAATCGTATATAATGGAGTATGACTCTCTCCCCACAACAAAAACTCCACATAATTGGCTTCTTGACCTGCGACGTATAATTGATAAATTTGCATTCGGCGACTGGTTTTATGTTGTATCTCCTAATAATGCATGGACTAAATTTGTCATTTTTCAAGAAAAAAAAACCAATCAACTTATGGTTACAAAACAATCAACTTATGGTTGCTGAAAGGTTTTCATCATGGTCAATTTTCTTTGAATTGTTTCACAATTTTTCATGTATTTTCATAATAAATAACACAAATCATTTTTATTTCACGCACATAATGACGAATAAGAAAAATGACTTATGGTCAGTCGAATTTCTTCAACAAGAATTGAAGGATTTGCTAAGTGAAACGATTCCAGTTCTCATTCCACCATTGATTAATATAATTTCGTCTTACGTCGGGATTGTATTGCCAATCGATTTCGATGATTACTTGGAATCAAAAATGATCAAGGCAGTACGACGAGAGGGTTACAAAACTCAACATTTAGCTACGATTTGTAGTCACGCAGTCAACTTGGATGATTTACCAATACAGGATAGCTCTACGTTTAGTCACTTGTTGTCAACACTCATTAATCAATTTGATCTTACGAATAAAGATCTCACAAATAAATGGCTAAAGAATGTTGAAAAGTCTATTGAAGCGGTTCGGCCAGGTGATATTTTTTATTTTAGAAATAAACATGGTAAGTTTCTGCCCGTATTTTTCCTTTTGCGAGAGAACGGTCGATTCATGATTTACAAATCGTGGTCTAGCACAAATTTACCTAAAGAGCTCAAAAATATTGTTGGCAAACACCCACATTTTTATTTTGGATCCGCCTATCACCGAAATTTTTATTTGGACCGAGATTTCATATAATTACTGGCTCACGTCAGTGTTTCCCGGCATTTTTCCTTTTTTGCGAGAGAACGGTCGATTCATAATTTCCAAAATTTTGTCCCGCAGGTGATAGAAATTTTATTTGGTACAGATTTCATGTAGTTTTACTTTTTTATTTGCATTTGAAATTAATTGGAAGATGATGAAAAGAAAATATCTTATAGGTGTATTTAAAAAAAAATAACTTAAATGGATTTGTCGGGTTTTCAACTTGTTGGGGGATATCAAAAAGTTAGTCCCGATACTGTTCCGGAAACCGTCCGTCAAAAAATTTGGGAAACATTAAATCAACACCATATTCGTTGGCACAAAATCACTAGTGATAATGTTGATGCACAAATGCAAATCGTCAATGGCACAAATTATATGATAAAATTTACTATCGATCCTTCACAAAGCCGATATATGATTAAACTATATCAGCCATTGGGGCAAGATTCCAAGGTTGTTGTTGACGAATTTGTCAATTTATCAAAAAATACATGAAATTGTATTTATATATATTTCGAATAAAACTTCACTTGTCGAAATGGAACTCTTTTTTTCTTTTTTATTTCACTAACAACTTACTTACTACTTACTACAATGTCGACCATACCGAAACGCCGGAAAGGTATTACGACAAGTGTAACAACCACACCATCAAAAATGGATGGCAGCAATACTAGTACTACTACCTCGCACTCTACGACCACTTCAAGCAACTTGATCTCACCAGGAAAGAAATTGGTGGCAACTTCTTCTAAACCACAAAAACGAAAAATTCAAAGCGATAACAATGGTACTGGTAATAATAATAACAATTCGACTCCAGCAAGCAGCGATGATGAGGATTATGAACAATCATTAGATGAAGAAGATATCTTAGCTGATGATACTGATCCTGAAGGCGATTCAGAGATAGATCCCGAACGGGATGGTGAAGATAATGGTGAGGGTGATTATTTTGAATATGATCTTAATGAAGACAATAACGATGACGCGGATCGTCAAGCCATGAATTTGTTGAAGAGTAATTTTCTTAAAAAATATCGAATCTTGGGATATAATGGGAGTAATAATCGCGGTCGTGATAACGATCACGGCGATGAAGAAGAGGATTATAAAGAACCATGGACTGAAGAAATGGAAATGATTTGGAAGAATGAGTATGATAAAATGAAGTCACAAAAACTAGGTACCAAGAAAGGTTTGAAAAAGCTCAATAAAAATTTCAAAAAAATCACCAAGGAAATTGCGGATGAAATGCCCTCGATGAAGAAGATACTACAATCCAAACTTGATCCCGTTTTACAAAAAGAATTGCTTGCTTTATATGTGATTTATGAAGGTATGATGGAAAATTCGTATGAAAAGTTTAGCTTGGCAAAGGAAATTAATGAAAAAATGAAGAATAAACGATTGCCCGCTCATTTATTGGAAAAGAAGAAACGAATTGCTGATTTGGATGGTTCTCAAAGCTTGGAAGAAAAAATTTACTCTCTTGATTATGCCAATGAAATGGATCGCCGACCGATTGTGGAGAAATACAATTATTATCGTGAATTATCAGACGAAGATAGTTCTGGCGATTTAAAAACAAAGCTGAGGGAATGGTTGAATTATGCCGTCAATTTACCATCTAAAATACATCCCATTTTTAATGGAGAATTTGCCCCTGGTCCAGATGGAAAACGTAGCAAAGAAAACATTCAGAAATGTTTGCTTCACATTAAGGAACATCTGGATGAAAATCTCAATGGTATGATTCCTGAAAAGGAAGAAATTCTCATGGTATGTAATCAATTGTTACAGAACCCGAATAGCAAAAACCTCAATTTGGGATTTGTAGGATCACCAGGTGTGGGTAAAACTGAACTCATTCGTGCCATCAGTAAAGCCGTTGGATTACCTTGTGAGATCATTCCACTCGGTGGTTGTCGTGATGCATCATGGTTGGATGGTCATTCCATTACCTATGAAGGTGCTCAGCCAGGTATGATTGTGAAAGCTTTATGTCGTATGGGTTGCAAAAATGGTATCATTTATTTTGATGAAATTGATAAATTAGCCGACACTGCTGCAGGTCAAGAAGTCATGTTTTGTTTATTGCACATTTTGGATCCCACACAAAATCATGAATTTCGTGACAAGTATCTGGATGAATTGAAAATTGATTTAAGTCAAATTTGGTTCATGTTTTCAATGAACGATTTGAACAAACTCGATCGTATCCTACTGGATCGAATGCAACCTATTCTTGTTGCCAATCCTAAAACGGAACAAAAACTGCAAACTCTCAAGAACTTTACCATTCCCAAGAATATGAAGAATTTGAATTTAACCAGTGAAGATATTATCATACCTGATGGTGTATTGTTACATTTGATTGAAATGCATACGGAACGATATAAAGACGAGCATGGTATGCGTGGACTGAATCGTAGTATTGAGAAAATCCTCAAACGAGTTTCCATGTTAAAAACACTAGACAAGGCAACGATTTTGAAGGTGTCGTTTCAACTGAAGAATGTTAAATTTCCCATGACCTTGACGAAAGATATGATTGAGAAATTTATTCCATTGCCAGAGGATCCAACTGCCGAATCCTTACGACATACCTATATGTAGTTTTTAGTCATATCACACTTATATGGTATTATAAAAAAATTATATTATAACTTTTTGTATCTTGTTTTATCTTCTTAGCAATTTCATTAAAAAACAAATGGACAGCAAAATAGTCGGAGAAATTCTACCTCGAGACAAATGGTTGACTGCAGCCAATATTCAATTTACTGTTCAACAAACACAACAACAACTTCAAGCTGAAAAGGAACGTCAATTTGAAGAAAAAGTTCAATACGTCGAGACTATTTTAGGTCCGTGGTTATACAACTTACCGGGTCTTGTTGGTGATCGTTTACGAGAAAAACCCAATGCAACTTCTATTTTATTACCGATGAAACCTTCGACGAGTGATTTTGTTCTCACTGCCGCAGCAAAATCTTCTTCTTCATCATCAACACCACCAGTCGCATCGTGTGCTTCTAAAAAGGAAGAAGAAGATTCATCGGATGACGACGATGATATGGAAGATGATGAGGACGACGATGACGATGATGAGAATGACAACGACGATGAAAATGAAAATGATACTAATAATCACAATGCACAACAACATAATAATTCCGTACAATATGCGCTCGAACGAACATTACCCTATACCGAAGGTGCAGCAATTGAAAAGGTACTTTTCAAATATGGTTTTACCAATGAAAATACCCTTTGGACACCAGTGAATGGGAAAGTAGAAATTGAAATCGAATATATGCCTTCTTCATAAAATTAGTGCTTTAAGTCATCACTCATGTCGACGGCATTAAATATTTTTGTATAAATGCATTTGTTTCTGGCACATAAAAATTTTTACTTATTTTCCATTGTTCTTGCACAAATGAATCTTGAAACCATGAGCGAAACCAAGCTAAATAACCCGAGAAATCAGAATTTGACCATGACAATTCATAAAATTCCACTGCTTGATTCACATTTTCAATCGCTTGAAACAGTAAACTACATGTTTGCACTTCTAATGTTATTGTTTCGGGTGACCGAACTGTTGTCGTAGTTGTACCGTGGTCCTCCGATGATGGGAGTGCTGCCAAGACAGGGTTTCTTTTGTAGAGACGTCGATAAAAAGGCCATAAAACAGGATGATTGGCGAACCATTGTTCAATCGCTACAAAATTCTGAGCCGCTAAAGAGGCGCGCTGTGCGGCTAAATTTTGTAAACCTTGTACACGTTGAATAGATTGTGAATAAAAAAACCCAATGATCGCCAATGTCGTTCCCAAAAATCCAATCATGCCAACATAGGCAGTGAATTTGGAAGTTGATGACCAAGGAATTGCCCAATAAGCCACGGATAAAATTATAAACAGGACCAACAAGACCAAGCCGATTTTGACAAAATTATTTGAATTGTAGACATTGGTGCCAATATGATGCACAGCAATTGAACTATTATTTGCATTCGTATTGACTCCTCCAGCCGGTCCAATAATCGAGGTGAGATTCGTCGTTCCCAACATTTTTTTTTATTCGCCAAAAATCCTGGCCGATTTTTTTTAAAGCGACAGAAATTACATCAATTACAAGCCCACATTACGAAAATAAAAAACGTTCTCGTGGCATTTACGAGTTTTTCGAACAGAATTTACAGGATCAAAAACGCACTTGAACAAGATTTACGAAAATTACAAACAAAAATTACAACAATAATTTCATATAGTTTTGATTTACGTCATTTACACACCAAAATTTACTAGGGACTCGCACTATTGGTCATCGCCTGATAATAATTGATGTACGAACGACAAGAAACATTGACTATGGGATTCGGGATAATTTTGACATATCCGTGTAAGAGCCAACCTTGTTTTAAAAGTTCATTGACTTTATTTTGAAACGATTCAAAATTTGTATCGTGAATCAGTTTAAATGTTGATACTTTGGTCTCTTGATTACTCATCAAATTATTATGAAGGAATATATTCCAACAACTAAATTTTTCAATTAAAATTTTCATGTATTATTATTATTATTAACAATAAAAAACGTCATAACATGGCATTTTGTCATGCGACATGCGACTATTTAGTTTGACATGGGTATTTTCCGATGATATGTCGGACAAGGAATTGGTCAATAGTTCAGCGATATTCGTGCACGAAATTTTATCAAAAGATCAAATAGAATTTCGATCTAGATTCAAGTTGAGTCATTTAATGAATATCTTGAATGTTTTCAAACCTGCTCAGAAGGAAATTATTCAGATAGGCTCCTGGGCAAATGGGAAAATGTTTATGTTGATTTTCAAGAATAAATCTGGAGATACGACCACAAATCTCGTCTTAACATTGAGTCAAACTGGCAATCTAACTTACACATTTTCATTCCAGAGTCGTCGTTCTATTCTTCACGCCGTTGGCGACTATTATTATTTTATTATTGAAAAAGATTATGAGGGTACTCACATACTTTCAATTTATGATTTGGCTGCACAAGGAAAATATCTCGGCTCTTTTAACATTGTGAATGATGAATCTCATATCCTTGATGAAGTAGCGACAGTGGGCGATAGTCATTTACTACTACCTTATTATTTCAGTCGAGATGGAAAGGAAGAAGTTTATTTATTCAACTACAAAAAATGGTTGAACAAAACGAACAAAAAGGAATTGGATTTAAAATCGGATTGTTTTGTTAGGGTTCATGAGGATGCAAAAGATGAAACCAGGTACTACTGCTGCAACAATAATTTAATCGCTTTTATTTCTAGGCAAAAATTGGTTATTTATGAATTTGATAAGAATGAAAGCAAGTTTCATCAAAAGTTTTCTCACAATGTCTTTGATTTTAACGCAGCTTATTTTACAAGAATGATGTCGATAAATGGGATCAAGGAATATTTTTGTATGCACAATAAAAATATGTTCATTTACATTGATGTTGCCCAATCAACATTACATTTCTCAAAAAATGATTTTGAGAATGATGTTTTGGCAACCATAAAAGCTAGCATACCAAGTGGAAATCATCGATTTAAAACTTGTCCTCTTACCAATGTTGAAACCAATGACGTTTTTCAAAAGACAAAGAAATCAAATTATGAACATATACGTAATGCATTGATAAATCATATTCCCGTAGATGTTCTTTGTGGTTTAATCTTCGATTATTACTTTTCAGTTCCTAAAACTTATGTAGACTTTATTGAAACGCAATAATGATATTTTACTTTACTTTTTTCCAACACTTATAATTTACTCGACTGTTTGTTCAATCAAAATATTATCTTTCAATCCTCTTGTCAATAAGTTCGTTAAAGAATTGGCAATATTTTCATGTAATGTAGCAGTTTCAAGTTCATCTGAAGTTGAACCAACCTTGGAGCGTAAATCTTGAACGTTTTCTAAAAATACATCCCGGATTTCAGAACAAGTCATTTTGCCTGTTTTACCAATCACAATGACAATTTGATTAAATTCAACTGACAAATCTCCAAAGACTTTGTCCGACAAATTTGGGTGTACTGAATAATGTATCATGATTTTCTTTCTTTTAATGAATTGATAATGATAAAAAAATTAACGAGCATATACATGTTTTTTTTTATTATAATTATGATAAAATAGATTACGATTTTATTATTAAGCAGCTAAAAATGAACATTTCAAAGTGGCTAGAATTAATCAATAACAAATTGGAAGAGAAGGAAATATTTATTCACGATGATTATTTAAAAATGTTGTCGCCAGAAGATGTCGAGGCATGGATCATTCGACAAGAAGATGCTCCGGATTATTATAATTATTATTTTCCTTTAAATTAAATTGCCTTGTCGAAAGAAACAAATTGCCTTGTCAAAAGAAACAAATTGCCTTGTCAAAAGAAATAAATTGCCTTGTCAAAAGAAATAAATTGCCTTGTCAAAAGAAATTGTTTTTTTTTAAGAATCATTTTGGGTAAAGACAATTTTAGTCAAGTTTTTTTATTGCACGGGACATTGTGCTTGCTGATGTGATGTGTGGTGACCATGCGAGTTATTATTATTGTCGTCGTTGTCGTCATCGTCATCTTCAGCTGAGAGTAATTTCAATTTTTCACGGCACTTTTTTGTTATTGTTGGTTGATCCCACACAAGCACTTCAGGCGTTGGCAGATCCGTTGCTGAGCTAGTTGATGTCGACGACGACGTTGATAATATTTTTGCTCGCTTCTTGGCAGGTTTCTTACTAGTTTCTTCCTTGGTTTCCCTTGAATCAAATATACCCGTCAATAAGCTTATACTTTTGGGTGTGCGCAGGGCAACCACTTCTTCCGATGACGGTGGTATAATTTGAAAGTTGACAAACAAGTCACCAAATGCTGACTTTCGTAGCAACGGCATACCTTGACCGGGTAAAACCGCCAAACTACCCGTCGTGAAATATTCATTCTTCGGTGATTTGAAAACCATTCGTTTGCCACTAACATGGGTAAATTCAAATTCAAAACCAATTAGCGATTGCAAGAGCGTAATTTTCTTTTCGAAGACCAAGTTACAAGGAACTTGTTCTTGTCGCTGGAATGTTGGATGATTCGCTTCCGACAAAACAACGACAATATCGCCACGCAAGGATCGATTATGGGAATTATAATGACCTTCACCTTCAAACATAAACTTTTGACCATTCATCATGCCTGCTTCAATCTCGATTTCAACATTAGTTTCTTTGGGAACCAAACCTTCTTTACACTTGGTACAACGATTATCAGGCTTGATTTTTGAACCTTTGCCATCACAAACTTTACATTCGGTTAATACTTGTTGTACCATACCTGGTCCAACTTGTTGCATTTTTGCAATTTTTCCCATACCTTTACAATCGGTACAATTAGCGGGGCTTGTTTTATCCATGGTGCCAAAACCATCACATACTGCGCAAAAATGATTCACCTTGATAACCACAGTATCTTTTTTACCAAAAAACAAATCCTGGAGTGACACATTGTATTGGTAAGAAATTGGCTGTGGTTTTTGATTCTTCATTGAGCGATTGCCGCCTCCTCGTCCACCCAAACCACTAAACATATCAAAGATATCACCACCTGGGAAACCAGAAAAACCACCTGGGAAACCTCCATGACCATGACCGCGACCTTGTTGCAGACCTTCTTCACCATATTTATCGTAAATGGCACGTTTTTGATCATCCATCAACGCCTCATACGCTGCTGAAATCTTCTTAAACTTTTCCTCAGCAGCTTTTTTTTCTTCAGGGCTTTTGCAGCTATGTTTGTCCGGATGCCAAATCATAGCCAACTTTCGATACGCTTTTTTAATCTCATCTTTTGGCGCTGTTTTGGACACACCTAGGAGTTCATAATAAGTTGTACTCATTTAGAAATTATGCTAATAAGAACAATTGAAATTAATGAAATGAACAATAAATACATGAAAAATGAACTTGTATTGTCGGTTCCGCAAACCTCAAAATATTGGAAGTCACGATGTGAACCTTACACACGTTTAGGTAAACCGTCCAAAATACCTAATCGGTGTAGTTCACGAAACGATTTTAAAAATGATGGGCGCCATGGACCATCTAGAACTTCGACGACAGGTTTGAGTGATGGGGCATTAGGTGGTAGTGCCGATGTTGGAATAGATGGTCCCTCACCTATAATACCTATTGCGGTTAAAAGTGTATCATACTTAACCCAACCAATTTTCATTTTCTCAAAAGATCCTTTAGGACGATTAGGATGCATCACAATGTTACCCTTACCATTACCATTGTTCTTTTCATCACTCATCTTGGAACATTTTGCCAAATGCTTTTGATTGTTGTTATAAAAACGGGCAACGTTTCGTTCTTCCTCCCAGTTCAGGGGTAAGAAATATTCTGTTACGGCATTATCAAGCATATGAACGAAACGACAAGTACTCAATTTCTTTTCAATTTCACCTTGACAACCAAAAAAGCCTTGAGTTTCTTCATCAAATTCTCGTGCAGCCGCAGTAAGATGTGTTTCCCCATAAACCACATCATCAATGGTTTCACGTTCTTGACTTCCACCAAAACATGACCATGTCGCTGACGCAGGCCAGTTTTCACGCACATGTTCTTGACCCAATAAAAACCACATGGTTCGTGACTTGGCATCCCAACTATAGGGTAAGACGCCAATGTATTTGCGCCAATCCTTCTCTGCAAGAGGAAGAAAAGTGAGAGCCAAGGAGTTAACACAATGACCTTTTTTAAAAGTATGACCCAAATGACTGTAACAGTGTGGGCACTTGATTTCCTTCATATTCTCTTGATAAGGATCATCAAACACAGGAATAGTTTCTTTTGGATGAAATAATGGCCAATCTTTACTATGTTTTTTCTCAGTGGATGAGTAGAGCTTTTCACCACACTT
>Ga0115856_100070_pt3 | contig 25956 bp, 14 predicted proteins | sample InSIn4gowninarea_FD_83870 | JGI IMG/M metagenome (GOLD analysis project Ga0115856, IMG submission 83870)
CTTGATGAATAAGAAACATTACAAATGAAAGCAACATATTTAGGAAAGACGTCATAAGCCACTCAATCACATTACCTTAATTTCTGTTATACTGTGTAGTAATGGACTAAATTCTGATTTACATTTTATAAGCTGTTCTTTTTGCTCTTTTAACATTCTACAAGTCTTTTCATATCTAAATTTAGTTTCTTTGACTTCTGTTAGATCCAAGAAAGCAAGTCTTTTTTCTTCCTAAGAGAAGAAAGAAACAACATAAATGCACACACGTACACAACCCAAAGCAAAACACAACAAACTGAAATAATTCAGCATTTTAAAAATGAAGACTTAGCCTAAATAAAAGATAAAACAAGTCTTAAAAGTTGAAGCTGAATCTGGCAAAGTGGCTAATCACAAAGTGTTCAAACCCTCTCCAGAGCACAACCATTTTTCAATGGTTAACAATATTTCAAATAGGTAGAAAAGACTGCTTGAGAAATGCCTTCCTAAATATAATGCACAGTAAGAAAACCATAAAAACTAAGACACTATTTTTATCTTGATATCTTGTTTAATAGAATTTTTGTAATTTTTCAAACAACTTTAAGAAATTTATTTGCTACTTGATAAAAAGCAAACTTTTAATTTAAATATCATTAACCATATTTTTTAAAACTCTAAGAAACTAACTGTTATTCACCAATATTCCATTTATGGAACATATAATAACTTTTTTCATACAATCTTGTTTGCAAAAGCTTTCTATTTGAGTTTTTATACATTTTTCACCAAAGAATAATTTGTGTTATCTTTCAACTATAGTGCATCATTTGAAAGTTAATATTACAATATTGCTGTGGTTATAAAAGGCTAACATTACCATTTTGCTTTATTAACTTTCTTAACTAATACAGCTTACTTCTTTGATTTGACTCAAAAATTTATTTCGCTCCATTATGTCACTTTGGATCTGTATCTTGTACTTGTTGGTCAAATCCATCTAAAATTAAAAACAAACCAATAATCAACATTAGCGATTGCAAATAAAATCAAATTACTAAAATGTATAAATGTATTTTTTTAAACATCAATATAATAAAATTCATTCAAAATATAATTTTGAATTTATCCGAATAAGCTTAAGTATCATTTAAAATTCACTAAACTGTAGTCTAAATTGAGGTTACCATACTATCTTGAGTATAAGTTGACTTATTAAATCACCAAAATGCAAATTTTATGGATCAACATATATGCCCAATACAAAATCTGATATTGCCATCAATCACTGAAGTAATAATTATAATATAAGTGCTGATTATTTTTACTATTGTGATCCTCCAATTTTGTCATTTTGAATATCATCACTTCTGTCCTTTCTTTTTTCACAATTTTATACACATTTTTTTAATGGAAAATGGGGGGGGGGGGAATGACTCCCTTTCAAAACATTTTTACAGTATTTGACATTTCTCACCATCATATTTATCATCTCATAGAAGTAATTTATTTTGTGAAAGGATTAAGGGGTCTACTTATACACCAAATATACCAAAATTACCTACATTTCAAGGGGGAGGATAGAGTCAACTTCCACACCAGGTCAACCAATACAATGAGAAATATGATACATCTACGTTCCATGATGTTTTGGAAGAAATGTTGAACACGCACACTTTTTAAGCCGAAAATACAACTGAACTATGATTTTTAATTCAGGTTTAAAAAAAAAAACATGATCATTTGCTTTGTTTACATTTTAAGTATTAAGGACATGAAAAACAAATTCAACAAAGTCCAAATTTTCATATTTAGAAGATATTAAGAAAAACACGATAAGGATATCTAGGCTAAAGATTTGACTTTTTTTGCTTAGAAATGATCAATAAAACATGAATGAATTCAGATTTATATTTTAATGAAACAATAGACACACTTTCTATTAAAAATAATTTCGTCTAAACAATAGACGAATAAATATACTTTCTATTTGTCTTAAACAATAGACAAGATTTTCCAAAACATTTTGGAATTCTTTTTAATGCTTTTTAATGACGTAAGTACAACATTTCAATTTTTATCTGAATTAAAAACTCATATAAGCTACTAAGCCTTCAAACGACATTTTTTCAAATTTCATTATATATTTTTGAAATAAATCATATCAAGTGGTGTGATGAAAATAAATTTAATACAGAAACTAATCATATTGTTTAGCTACTTTTCATTTTTTTTCAGTGAAAGGTTTTTAAAAAGTTTAGATTCAATATCAATGATATCAGAAAATTATCATAATTATCAGAAATTTTAATGATAATATTCAATTTTTTAACTTCAAATTTTTTAAACAGCTTACAATCTGTGCTACTATTTTATTTGTGTTTTACAAACTAAACAAAAGATAAGTGCAAAATTTGTCAAAAATGAAGTACTGGTATTGGTAGATTTGTTAAGCATAAATTGAAATTCAAAGTTAAATTTAAAAGTTAAATTAGGAAAATCTTTATTTTACTTTGATATTTCTGGCACAAAGATCATAATTTTTACTTTTCTGTCCAAATGAAAGTGTGCAGAGGGCATAAGTTGAAAAACACAGCTTTGAAATGAGGTAAAATTTAAAAATAACATCATTTACATCAAAAGAATCTTTGTTTCAATTGAAAAAATATATAAAAAGTTGTTTTTTAAAAGAATCTTTTCTTAATTGAAAATATATACAGATTTCCACAATAGTATACAAACAAAATTCTCTGCAGAAAATGAAATAACCTAAAATAAAAGAATAATAAACAGACTTGGACAAAGAAAAATTTCACAAATTTATTAGAGACAGTGATGACACTATGAAATAAAACATTATCAGAAGAAGTGCATTTGTCACATAAGTTGTAACAATATCTAAAGCACAAATTAATGATACTTTCTTTAACAAAATTTATAAACATTATTAATATTAATTTTGCATAAAATTACCAAATGTTTTACTCTTAATGTTACATTTTTAATATCAATAACACTGGATAAATACGGCATTTAAATAATCCAGGTAAACATCAACATTATTTTTATAACTATTTTAAGGGCCATCTTCATGGCATTACAAAAATTAGCACAGCTCATATTAAAACATTATAAAATAGTATAAGAGAATAATGTCAATGCAGCACAAACATATGATCTCCTCAGAGACTGCAAATACATTCTGCAGTAGCCAACATGAATCAAAAATAATTCTTATAATTAGTAAATTTGAAAATTATAGCAAAATATTCTTATTATTTTATTATGTTTTATATAATAGAATTTCAATTATCATAACAGTACTCATAACAATAGAACTTCATATCTAATTTTGAAGTTAACTATTATTTGTTGTTTTTATATTTAATTATGAAATATTGTTATTTTCATAATTAAATATGAAAACAACATTTTAAAATTGAACAAAAGCCATGTTTATTATCTTAATGTCTCATCATGTGATCATAAGTATAAATATGCTAACAATGAAAGTAAGACACCAAACAATATATCTCATTTGTTTATACATCATAACTGGATTTTAAAAAATCTTGTAGTAGATACAATGTAGTAGAACAGGCATTTATTTAAGAACTTATAATGACTGTACATAAAGATGCACAGATGGGAATTAAAAATTCACCTATTTTGGATGGAATGCTCTTGTCTAAATATTTTTAGTTACTGGTAAAGATGAAATTTCACAGATATTGTTGAAAATGTCAAATGACTTGAGAGAAGCAAAGAAGGCAGTTAAATTAAATTGAAAAAAATAGCATTTAAATTTATTATAATGTAAAATCATCTAGATGCATGATAAACTACCAATATTATATTTAATTATTCATTCTATTTATATCCACATTACATTTATTCAACTTACTTTCATCCTGATGCTATCATCAAAATGTTTTGCAACTTTCTGAAGTATGATTTTTTTAGTAACTGGGTGCCTGCCACCAACTCTTATATTTTTATCAAATTTCTCCTTTTCTTCTTTTAGATTTTTTAATGACATGTTCAATGACTTCAACTTAAACTATAAATGAAGAAAAGAAAAAATGGGCACTATATAGCATGAAAATGTAATTAAATTAAAATAATAACATAACAGATAAAGTGCAACATGAAATATAATGATAATAAAGTGTATTTATTTAAAGACAAGTTGATGATACCAAAATGCTTTATTTCAGGCACTTTTTCTCCAACAATATACTTGCAGTACAATTCAAATGATTTTCTTAAGTATTCATAAAAAAGCCATGAAGTTTTAGTCAAGGCATCAATCATATTAATGAGAAATAGATTTTTGTTTTTTCATTCCACTAAATAAACTACATGAGAGATAGATTTACAGATTTTGTGTGTTACTTCTGAGTTAATTCTTCAAGACACTAAGCTAACAATCTCTAGAAGGAAATAATTTACATTAACAAACTTTCTAAAATGCAACTAAATATCAAAATATTTATTCATTTTTCAGAAAATTGAAAAACTGAAACAAAGCACTTTTCAGTTGTGTTTTAAAGATATATCAGCAGTGGCCAACGATCAACAGCTACACTTACCAAAATATTTCCTTAGCAAAAATTTAAAAAATATATAAAAAATTAAGTATTACAACAAAACAACATGATGAACTCTCATGAAACTTTGAAACAAAAAAACATATATTTGATATATTTTTATTTTTCAAATACTGTTCTTCAGGCCTGCTTACAAGACCTAAGAAAAATCTTTAAAATTCTTCACTGTTTAGTGCCTATGAATTTATTTACTTATGAATTATGAATGCATATAATTTTTTAAATTTAATATTATCTTTCATATTTTATAGAACATATTGAAAAGGTACTTTTAAATATACACAAAAATAAAATACCCATATTCATTTGTAATTGCATCTGATTAATGATTTTTTAATAATTAACTAAATATTCAAATCAATTAACTATGAGATTGATTCATTTAAATTTCCAACATTATTGTTAATCATATCCATTATTCAGTTGCTTCAATTATAGTACAGTCTTTGTCCTCTATATTCTTAATGTAAATGATGGTATTTTTTCAATATTCAAAGAAAGAACTAAACAAGTAAATTATATTATATTGTTTTTTAAGTAAAAAGTCCCTGGAAATCCTTTAGTGTAGAATGCATACCATTTATCGAATAAAAATTTCATTTTTAATTCAATTTCAAATAGAATTCAAAAGAATTAATTCAAAAAAAGATAAGAATCTGACAAACATATTACTCTAAGATTTTGTAATTCATGGTTATATCCAGCTTTTGTTAATTCATACTCATTATTCAGTTGCTCCAATTTCTTATTTGCGAAGTAACATTTTTCAGGAAAAGAAAGAGAGGATGGTGTCTGCATGACTGATGGATCTTCATCGGTACCAATGTTTTCTAAAGCATTCTGGACTGCTTCATCCTCGTTTATAATGAATTCATACACAAAATTCTCTTCAGAGATGTAGGAGTTTAAGTCACTGAAAAATATTGTATACAACTACTTTAGAATAACCTAAATGTATCAATGTATAACAATCACAACATAACACTATAAAAGAAATTATACTTATTCAGCATTCAGAAACAAGTCAGAAAACAGTCACCAACACAGACACTGGCAAGATTTTATATTGATAATAATATATATAAAAATAGAGGCACTTTATTTGCAGTTAATTTTTTATGCCAGAATTAATGAGTTATCATTGCAACTTTCACTTGATGGGCCTTAGAAATACCAAAAAACATAATTATAATTATATGTAACTATAAAAAGGTGTAGAAATAAAATATAATGAAATTTCATTTGGGCCAGATGTTTCCTGTTTATGAGTGCAAATAAATATTTTTAATTAGGCAAAATATCACTAAATTGCCAAATAGTATTCCAGGTGAAGTTTATTGATTTCACATAGGTGATGTCACCAGTTATGACAGTTTCTGTATTAGTTTCTATGTTCTTTATCTTACAATGTTGCTGATTCATTATTTTCTAGTGATTACCTATTATATAGTAATTTATTTTCAGTCCCGTATATTTAAAGTGACCACATTTTCATTGAGACAAAGAGGGACAAATGGGATGAAACGAGACTTACAATTTAGTTATATATATTTTATTGTATGCATTCATATACTTGTACAAAAATGTATTTATTATTAATTATTGGTACTATAAAAATATTTGTAAAAAATAATAATTTGAATATCATGATTTTTAATCAAATAAAATTTTTTATTAAAACAATTATGATTTTCATTCACGGTCATATTTTTGATCCGAGTGAATACTTTGCAATAGATTCGGATCATTTATTAAAATATTGTGAAATATTTCACATGAAGTAATCAAATTATATATTACACTTAATATAGATTTTAATGTTCAACTGCATTTTTTCAGTTGTCCATATTTCATTAATACTAGAAAAAACACACGTTCTGCTTCTGCTGCAGCCGGACGTAACGACAATGATCGAATACCGCCGAGTAAATCTAACTCGGTACATTGCTTAATTTAGTTTACTCAGCATGCGTTTTGTGTCTTTTGTTATGTATTTTTTTCTTTATATTCACCATAATACTTAATAAATAATAGGTAATATATTTTTACAGTACATTTAAAATAAAAAATGCAGATATCACATATATTGTTATTTACATGTTATTTTGGATTATTATATTCTGTAGTTATAACAAGGACACCAATATGTATTTAAATGTCAATAAAAAATATTTTTGTTAAATCAAAAGAGAAAGAAAAAAATAAGGGCATTTATATCAATAAAATAAGTGCATTTTAGTTTTTGAGGATTCAAAATTTGTTGTAAAAAAATCTGGTATTCAGAAAAGTCAAAAAGTATTGTCTTGATTCATAAATAAAAACTAACCTTCATTTTTGCCATAAGTCAGGGATTTCCAGACATATCCTAATCAAAGCACGCACCTTCCACATGGCATACTAATTATACAATATCTGTTCTATGGTATATTATTAGGAGAGTATATTTCATATATAATATATATTTCATAAATATTGATTAAGAAGAAGAAATCAGGGAAGTGGTAAGAATATAAACATAATTGATACAATTTATATTTTAAATTCATGAAAGTAATTTGATTGTAATTAGTAGGAAAACATGCTAATAATTTTAATTAATAATAAAATTATCTTACAAATGCTCATGGTATAGGTGTGTTTTGTTTTTGTATGATGAATAAGCCTACTACATATATATTCAAATTTCAGAATAAAATTTGACAAAGCTATGCTCATTTCTTTTTCAAACAATGTTTGCTATTTATAACAACAATTGCTGAATATCCAGCTTTGCACAGACAAGAGGAAATAAAAACCTTTATCATTTTTGCACTTTGAATAAAATACTCATTTTCTTTGAACATATAAAAGTCCATCAAATCCAAAAAATCAAATTCTGCTTTCAGTCTTTTCACACTTGATAGCTTTTAGACTCTAGAAGAATTCTATGAGAAGTGAGTTCTTCTAGAACCACTTCAATATAGAATGTACCTTGGATTCTTTTGAGATGCATTTTGCAAATCAGTCAATCAGTTGTGATCAAAAATATTTTTGCTGTGTGAAAACTTATCTTCACTACGGATCATGTACTACTGCATGAAACAGGAAAACCATCTTTACTTCTTTATTATCATTCATTTTTTTTTTCCACACCTATAGTTTTTGTTGAATGCCGAAATCCTCTTTTCAAGCTGCAATACATGAATGTTACTGTCCTGAATAGAAATATTCAATGGTTACTATTTTAAAGTATGCTATTAAGAGTACCAGCTTCAGCCTCATGATCTCCCCCCACCCCTCTTGATTTCACTGTGAGGCACCTCAAGGTGCCCAGCACACACTTCAAGAACTCCTAAATAAACGATTTAATGTAAATACAAATAGCATCAACCAAAAGCAATAAAAACTTGATCTTTTTGATAGATTACATGTACTTTAAAGATTTAATAAAATATTTATCTTCTCATAGTAAAAAGATAAATATAAAAATAAAAAATATGAATACGACAAAAACATTTTAAAAACTTGTATTCTACAATACATTTTAAGAGTATAAATTTTCTCATATATAAAAATGTTTAAAACCAGCAGAACTGTGTCAACATACATCACCAACTTATCGTATTGAAGCTAAATGATAGTTGTCATGTTGTGTGAAATAAACACTAAAAAAACCAGTAAAAACTGATATGGATATAGAATATATGATGTTTAAAATTTGTTTTTAATTTTTTCAGATTTTCTTGACGAAAATGTAAACAGTAAGCATCTAAATGGCCTATTTCAAGTAGAAGAGTTAATAAAAGTTTCCACAAATTTTAAAATTAACATAAATTACTAATAGAGCTGCAATAAAAGAAAGAAATTTTTTAATAAATAAACGTAATCATTTTTCATATTTTCAATCTATCATGGTCTTTTTACCTGAACATTTCATTTCATTTCAAACAGATTTTTTTTTCTTTTCAACAATGGCAAGACACTTAAATTATTAGCTCTTGGCCCCGGGGATCGCCACAACTGATGGCCCACTTGTGAAGGGGCATATCAGTCCATAGAGACCACTAGGGACCACCATAGTGACCTCTAACTTGGACATCACAGGGAACACCTTTGCTTCACCCAGGCATGGTGGTCACCAAAAAAATATTTTGTACAAACAAAAAATATTAAAAGCATTTCAATCACGACATCAATGGTCACATAAAGGTTTCAAATCGCTATAAAAGAAACTTACTTAATTCCGTCTAATAATGCTGTAAGTTTTGATTCTGACATGTCATTTAAAATATTACGAATGGTTGCCTGATCAAAATCTCTAATCTGATCTAACCAATTCGATGCATTCACTTTTACCGTAATTACACCTGCTTTATTATTCTTTTTGTCCAATTCTTCAAAATCACATGACTGTAAATCCACAGTGTCGTTACCTTGTTTCGCATTTTCTATATCAATTTGTTCCTTTTCTGGCTGTTCATTTTCTTCCTCATCTAATACAATCTCATTGTTTTCATCAACGTTTTCCTCGTTTTCTTTTAAAGTTTCATCATTTTCTTCCTCATCTAATACAATCTCACTGTTTTCATCAACCTTTTCCTCGTTTTCTTTTAAAGTTTCATCAGCGTCGTCAGACAGAGACTCAGACATATTTTCTCTAAAATAAATACATTATTATAGTAAATTACAAATTTGAGATGAAGAAACAAACAACTCGTTGCCTTGACAACAACGATGCACGGTGTTGCCAAATTATGCGTATTGATTTCGTGATTGAGTTAAAAGGAACTAGAGTGAGTTGCGCAGAGGTAAAGTGTGTGGCTTTAACCCTTTGGACCTGGCTTCAAATAAATAAAAGTGCAGTGTAAAATCTATAGAACATCTTGTAAATTATCGTTTTAAATGAATAATTTCATATCAGCCTATCACATTGAAGATTCGTGGTTTGAGTCCAGATAGCGGCGATCGTCATCTATAAACCCGTCATGAGGCAAAATAGCCAAATTATAAAGCTAAAGTCTATCACATTTTTGTTGTTGTGATTTATTTAACCCCACTTCACCAAAATTGGATCAAATCCTTTAGAGAGAAGGAGGAAGAGAGTGGATTCTATTTAAGCAAGTCCCAGTGGGTGAAAGTACGCTTCTTCCAGATTCTTGGATCTATTAATATTGATCCATCATCCAGATGAGAGAGCGTCACCTGCACTACCAAAGGTGTAATTGGGACATGCACGACATTGGAGTCATGACATATTTTAAGTTCACCAGCTCTATTTAGCGTACACGATTTTCGCATGTCAACCAGCTGGCAAGATGTAGTGATCCTCCTAAGCACTGTCCCCCTTACAGCTTGACTTTCAGTATTCAACTGGGAACCGAGCTTCTACAGACTGATCCACGTAGGGACAAGTCACATTATATAACAATACATAACAGCAGATACAAACCAATAATGGTCACGTTGCTTTATCAGCAAAGATTTGACATCAGTTTTCTTACAATCAAACTGTTTTCGATATTTTCTTTCGAACAAGTAAGTCTATAATGCGTAGTAAAAGAAAGAAAAATGCCTACCAGCATGAGTCTGACTTCGATCGAGAAAGGATTTAGTCTGCCGGGATTGTGATTTAACGTGTTTTCAATATTAGTGATCGTCAGGGCCTGACTAAGAGAATTTTGTGCCCAGGGCACCGTCGAAATCTTGCGTCACCTTATGGTGAATTAGCATTATATATACATACATACTAGCATCTCCTTTCACAGTATTTTCAAAATAAGATCATTATGCAGTTATTTTCATAAGTCTTCTATTTTTTATATTATTTAGTGGGAAATATTTAAAAGTGTTATAGTAGTTCCATCAAGTATAATATTACAAAACAAATTTATGGAAACATTTATGACAGGTTCTAATGCTAAGAATGAATCAATTTGAAAGAAAACTCATCTGATAATGTATCTGTAAATTATATGTGTGACATAACAGTAAACTTTTCAGTTTTATGACTCTGCATATGCGTTTTAAATTATTGATGTGCAAACATGAAATGTTTTTATCAAATCGGTTTTAAACAAATTAAACAAGGAGGCCTTAATCAAGGAGGCTCATAAAAGATCAACGAGGTTTGCATAAGCCGTTTTGTTGTTTTCCAACTTTGGCGAGCTGAAATGTTTCTGATTAAAAAAGTAAGTTTATGTAGTTCTGCGGAAGCGCACACTTCCGCCAGACTTTTCCGTACTTGAGCAAAAAATAATGGAGGTTTCAGTTAAAATATGTTAAGTCAAATAATATTCTTATAAAAGCAAATATAAATTTTATGCATTGATGAATAATGAAAAATCCTATTACTGAAAATTTTTGTGCCCCTTTGAATTTTCGTACCCAGGGCACAGGCCCTATGTGCCCGTGCGATAATCAGGCCCTGGCCAACATCTCTATGCTGAATAAAGTTGACTATAATTTTGCCATTAATCTTCGGAATCGAGGAAAATGGTCTTGTGGTAAGGGCTTATTACATGTATATTTTGTGGCCTACTTAATTGATCAGAATTGTGTTACATATGTACGCGAACTTGACGAATTAATTTTCATTTACATAGCAGCTTCAAGTAAATTCGCTCCGCTATTAATTAAGTGAGATTTTTTTTTAATTTAACCATTGAGTACAGTTACAGTAGAACAAAGTGTTTAAAAAGTTTGAACTAGCTATGAACGAACTATAATAAAATAAGTAATTAAATATAAGAAAATTATGACGATTTCAAAAGATCTTGTGCCTTCCAAGTGTACAAGAAACAAGACTTTTTGGCATGCCATGTTTTGTTTCTTTGGAGAAAAATCTGCGCGATAGTTTTTTAATTAAAACTTTTAGCCTGAAGCAATTAAAAATTTACATGACTTGAAAATCACAACTTTTATCAAAATTTGAGGTAATTTAATGCGTTTCAATTTATAAATATATTGAAGGAAAATTAATTTTAATGGAAGCTGTGGGTTCGAGGCGGGATACCAGTGAGACAAAAGATTGCTTTTTCAAAGCATAATTAAGAAAACTATTATGAAGAAATAATTTTTTACTAGTAATAACTTACTAGACAAATAAAGTTTTTGAGAGTTAACTATCTATAGATGCGTGTTGATGTAAAACAGAAACTAGGACAATGCAGTTAAGTAGCAACAATTTTCGAAAATGTTTCTACGAATTCAACAGAGATTCATTTTGAATAGTATAACGAATTGGAGCGTTGTCTAATTAGAATGCGATGTATTTAGTTTGAAATTAAACGTCATTATAAAGTACTCTGCATTCTTTTTTTAAACGCAAAATGTGTTGTTTCAACTATTCAGAATATTTAGCAATTAACTGTTTTGTGAATCACTGGAGAGATTATGCTTGATACCAAAGAAACGCAACCTTATCAACCCCCAAATTTTTCAGGTGTGCGGAAGAAAAATCCCCGAGCATAGTTTACTAATACATGTCTTAGAGCAGTGTACTGTACGTAGGAATAATAACACATAATTGTTAGATACTATTACTTTCGTAGAATTGTTTATGTTTTAGAATATTTTTAATGTGTAGATATCTAGCTAAACGAATTAGTTTAAACTATTTTGTGATTATTTTGAATATTTAATCTTAATTTTACTGGCACCTGCAATTTAATATAAAAATTACAATTAAAACCCTTCGGAATTAGTTGATATTAAGTAAATCAGGTTCAAATATTTATGTCACGGAAACTTCAAATACAAACATGCTTTTTCGTCATGCAATCATCTTTGCAGGCTCTTTCAAATCTAACAAAATAGGGTGGACAATTTGGTGAAGCGACAATTCGAAAAGACAAATCTATTATTGCGTATCTTTCCGAATCCTCACTGCACACACACACACACACATAATCCCTAAATACAATCAAACAACACGCGCACGATGTGTACACAAAAAGACGCATCTGAGTATGAGCAAATGCTCACACTCAGATCCGTACAGTCAAATATCGTACTCGCCTTTATCAGCGCACATGCACTATGCACGAATTCAAAAGCAGCACACAAACACAAATGTACGCACTCACGACTCACACATTCATTAGCAGCATACACACACGTACGAATACATACAGAAACAGCACACATACACACATGCCTGTGCACAAAGCAACATTTCAGAAGAAATATACACACGCGAGCACATAATCAAAAGACACTTACATACGTGTTTATAAACAGCACACACGCACGATCAACGCACGCATTTAAAAGTAGCACACACACACGAAAAGTAAACATACACGCATGCGCATTTACTATCAAACAGAACACACGGACACCACGCAATCATTCAGTAAACTTAATACGTTCACTCACTCGTAAAAGACTGAAAAGACCGAAATGTGCATTCTCAGTCAAGTTACCTACGTCTGAGCACTTTCTTTCAACTTCTCTATGTAGCGCAAAATAGCCGCGAGTGGGCGCTGCTAACTAACTTCAAAAACATATCCTTGCTTTATTAACTACTTAACACTCAATGCTTTCTTATTCAAACCTCCAAGTATGTTTCTATGAAGCTTACAAAATGACCGCCAGAGGGCGCCACAATCTCACATCAATTACATTCCCTAAAGTAATCTGTGTTCTAACATGTAACATATTCTAACTGCTATCTCTTCCAAGCAAACCCCGTAATATTGGAAAATGACCGCTAGATGGCGCTGCTAACTCACATTAAAAAAGCTCAAGTAAATTATGTCCTAGTTTTATTTACTTCATTCTTTATAATGCTGCTCTCTTACCACCTTCAAGATTGTTGAAATAAAATTTAAAAATTGACCGCCAGGGGGCACCACCAACTCACATTAATAACATTCTCTAGTTTTACCGGTGTGCTAACATATAACATCATTTTACTGTACTCCAACTCAAGCTTGCTACATAAAATTGGAAAATGGCCGCTAGAGGGCGCCACTAACTCACATCAGTGACATTCCCAAGTGTCATCTGTGTCCAAATACGTAACATATTTTTGCTGCACTCCCTTCCAAGCTCGCCACGTGAAACTAGAAAATGACCGCTAGGGGGCGCCACCAACTCACATCTGTGACACTCCCAGGTGCCATCTGTGTCCTAATATGAAACATCATTTTGTTGCACTGCAATCCAAACTCCCTACATAAAACTGGAAAATGACCGCTAGGGGGCGCCACCAACTCACATCTGTGACATTCCCAAGTGTCATCTGTGTCCTAATACGTAACATATTTTTGCTGCACCCCATTCCAAGCTCGCCACGTGAAATTGGAAAATGACCGCTAGGGGGCGCCACCAACTCACATCTGTGACACTCCCAAGTGCCATCTGTGTCCTAATATGAAACATCATTTTGCTGCACTGCAATCCAAGCTCCCTACATAAAATTGGAAAATGACCGCTAGGGGGCGCTGCTAACTCTCATTCATAACCTTTCCTAATCCTATATAATTTGTTATTCTTACTCTATATAACTCTCTTCTCACTTGCCAACATTTATAACCTTCCTTATAATACTGTCTTCATCCTAATGCATGACATTTTCCTGCATCATATGCCAAATACAATATCTGTATACAATATTATAAAATCAATCATAAGAAATAATTCCCAAGATGGGTGTACGTATTAATCAAAAAACGGTGTCGATCAAATGTCGTGTCGGTCAAGTGTCGTGTCGATGAAGTGTCGTTGTCGACCAAGTGTCCGTGTCGACCAAGTGTCGTGTCGACCAAGTGTCCTTGTCGACCAAGTGTCGTGTCGATCTTTTGGTTGTCGACCAAGTGTCGTGACGACCAAGTGTCTTTCGACCAAGTGACTGCGACCGGTTTCTTCATATGAAGTTTCCCAACTTTTTCTTGTGCAAACGCCTTATGTTTCTCCCTCAAAGAAATATCAACAAATAACAACTGCAAGCGCATTCTAGTTTTTGTGATCAGTTACTGGTGGAGTTAAATACAACAACAGCTAAAAGTTTATAATTACACCAAAATGCATACAAATACCTTTTTTTAAATTCTTATATTCATGTGTGCTATATCTCGGCATTTTAAATACCAAGCTGAATATAATTTCAGCTAGCTCATACACGAAACGCAATTTTTATTTTAGTCAGGCGAAATTAACAATGATAAAAGATGGAAGTACGTTACATATAATTTTAACTCAAAGTTGAAAGTGGGTAACGTTATGCATAGCTTCATTTTTATCCACTACTGAGGAATACACATTTTTCAGATGGTAAATAAATAATTCGATTCTTTATAAACTTATTTTTAGATAACCTTTCACCATACCAGGATATGTACTACCTACTTAAGAAATATGTATAAGTCAGTGTTCGGTCATAGGTCGGTTCGGTCTTTGTTCGAATGCAGATATATCGGGTCATTGAAAAACTTTTAATGTCTTGCTTCATTTGTACACACTAATTGCAACACCATTTACAAACGCGAAGTGTGGTGAAAATTAGGAAAAGGAAAGACACACTGCAACGACCATTAAATGAAGGGATTATGCACTTATAGATAAAAAAAAGCAAGAGCAACTGTATAGTATGCTTAATAAGTTTTTTAGGACCCAGTGTTCAAGGTGACACAGGCAGCATCATGTCTAAACACTGATGCAAAAAGAGTGCGGATTGCCTCCTTTTGTTTTTATTTTGCCCAAAAAGACAAGTCACCGATTTCAGAGGAAATGTAAATGCTCAACCTTTATCCATATTGGTAAACTACTATATCACAAATTTCCTGGCGTAAATATTTAAAAAATACATCTAATATGTTCAATACTTCAAGAATACAATACTTAAATAAATACAGTAAAACTCGCTTAAAACGCTCTTCAAGGGACTGGCTCAAAAGAGCGTCTTAAACGGGAAAGCGTCTTAAGCGGGAAAGTGTATTATGAGTAAACTGTTACAAAGCAAGCAAACTCTAAATGCTCAAAATTATATAAATATGTATTGATCATCATTTAGAAACAAATACAATTCACAAAACATATACAACATAACATAAATAAAACATATACATAAATAATTCACAAAACATATACAATGTAAGATATTGAAAAGAATGATACATGCTGAAATTACTACTTTTCTTGCATGCTGGGGAAAAAATTATGGATCTTTGTTTGTTTAAGGTTTATAATATGTGTTGCATTAAGAAAATCATCGAATCAAGAATTTTCTTAAAAGGAGGAAGGGAGCTCGACCTTACTTTCCCATTATGTTTGATTGAATGGTCTAAGACATATGGTGAAAAGAGCCTCCCAGGAGTCACGAAAGGTAACAAAACCCCTTATAGGTCCCCTTCCTTACACCACTGCTTCCAGGAAGTGCTACCGGCGTCAGAATAAAGAGAGTACAGTATTTACTTTGAGCAGAATGAATGGAGAAGTAGGGTTTATGAAGCAAAGAAACACGAGAAAAGAGCGTCTTATCCGAAAATAAAGAGCAGAACAAAGCGTTTTAACAGGTGGATTTTACATTGACTAATATAAGAAATGTCCAGGGACCGAAAGAAAACAGCGTCTTAACCGGGAAAGCGTCTTATGCGGGAGCGTCTTAAGCGAGTTTTACTGTAATTCTTTTAGTATATGCTTTAGCATATACTTTTGGAAAGCAAAATATGCATTATTTTGTTTTCCATTTTCTTGAGAAATTTGCTACGATATGGTGTAAAAAGCTATTTTACGATCTCATACGTAAATTTGTAATGAAAAATGAAATGGATAACAAACAACATCTTTTCAAAAAGCTGATAGCTGTGTAAAAAGCAAAAGTTTTTTTTAAAGTTTTTCCTATTGAGGGTAGTCAGAATCGGCTTTGACTCTTGTCGTCTTTGGCTCCTTGCACAGATGACGATACCCCAAGTGGTATCGAAACAGCTGTCTGCACAAAGGATCTACTTAGCTTTTTACATTGAAACGGATTTAAGGAATTTCTTCGTCGGTCCCGAACAATGCGATAAATCTGTATTCGATTATGAATTGTACAAGATTTTCTTTGTGATGGTAATATTTTCTCCCTGTACTTATGCAGCACACAAAGGTATTTGGGGAAAATGAGATAATTGATGATGTTTTTTTAAAATTAGCATTTTTAAGAAAAAACCTCTCCCGACGTAGATCAGTGATAGAAGCTCGGTTCCCAATAGAAAACCATAAGTGAAGCAGCAAGGCCGAAGGCCAGTGCTTAGGAGGATGAACACCGATAGCCGCTGGTTGGCACGCGGGACCGCGTGCGCTAAAGAGAGCTGGTGCGCGTAAAATCTGTCGTGGCTCTAATGTCCTCCATATCTCAATTATACTTCTGGGGGTGCCAAGCCAGTTGACGATCTCTCATCTGGAAGTTAATTCAAAACTAAGAGATCCAATATCTGAGCAGAAGTCGGACTTCCACCCACTGGGGCTTAGGGGCTGTCTATAAATGATGTCACACTTTTTGCAATATTTTGGATCCTCCTCCCCTCCTTTGTCAAATGTCGTGCATCATTACATAAACATACATTTGCAGTTTAGAAACAAAGCAATACGTTATACATCATATTTCAAATTTTATTTTTAAATTTTAACTATGTGTTTTAATGCCCTGCGAATATAACAATTATTTGCCTAATTTTGTATGAAAGATTAAGACTTACAACACAAAGCATAAGTTATGTTTAATAACAATAAAATATTAATATAAAAGAGCAATTGAAAATAGTAGTATTTTGGAATTTAATATATTTTGCTTTTATTTTTATTTTATGAACCCAAAATACTCTAAAGCACATTGAATTTTTGAAAAACGCCTCAATGTTAGTGTCACTTAAATGGAATTGTAATCTCATTTCATTTGTCACATTAATTATACGAACATTTATAAAATTATGTACACATTCATAAAATAGAAATTAATTGGAATTATTTACAATTATCTTTCTTCCTCCCATGGAGAACATATGTGCTCGTTCATCGAGTACACTGGCATTTTGAAATCGCTCTCATCCTCGGGGATAGATAGTCTTCATCCACCCAATCAGCAAACTTCTTGGGGGGCTTATCTTCTGTTGGGCATTTCAAGGGTGTGACGGGGAGGCAGATGGGGAGTTCTTTTAAGTGAAGAATTTCTGCTGCTGCCATATTCTCAAAATCTACTCTGAATGCCTTTTTTTCGGAAAGAAAAAAATGTAAGTGACACAAAATCACGTGAAAGTTGCCCCAATTAAGAAAATACCTTCCAATTTTGGTAATTTTAAAATAACTTCAAAATTCAATCTATTGATTTTAAACGTTTTTGTTTTAACCAAAATATGTGATGTCACACTTCTTGTTATCCCCCTCCCTCCCCTTGTCACAGACTGTCACAATTTTACTAACCCCCTCCCCCCTTCCATGCGTGACATCATTTATGGACAGCCCCTTATGTAAAAAATGGAAGTTGACGCCTCTTTCCATTACCTGTCAAAAGGAATAGACACGATAACAACAAAAAAAATCTTTTCTTTTTTTTTTAAATCTTGAAAAAAGCAATGTAGTTTTTTTGAATTTAATTTAATTATGATTTTTATGCTATAAATAAATGTTTTGTACTATATTGTTGTTGTACATTTCAAAACATAAAAATTTCTCCATTTTTTTAAACTGGAGCTGTTTTGTTATTAGACTCACTCTGCTGGCTTTGTGAAGACACAGTGACAAACAATATATATATTTCCTAATTCATATTATTTGAGCAATATGAATTAGGCAACAATTTTGTTTCATTAGTTTTGAAAATTCAGAATGATAATGCTTTATCCATGAATGCGTTAATTATAAGCATTGTTAATTATTAAATATATTTATAAATCTAATTAAATAATCGGTATGAATAATTTTTTATTCGAAAGGAAAAATATGAGCTTTAAACTATTAACTTTTGAAGCGATTATCTTAATTTTTCTATTAAAAAATTGCATATTAAGGAAAATGGCTTAGTTAAAAATATATAATCAATGAACTAAAGAGAAACTTAGAAAAAGGGCTACGTTGGACAAAATGACAGGTCTTTATCTATCTTGGAAAAAACATTGGTGCTTCTACTGCAAATAGATTTTGACTTATAGAATGGCCAAATCAGTTCTTCCTGAAAAAGTTAACTTCAACATAGAATTACTCTTGAATGACTATCCCCAGGATTTGGATTTTTTTTATGTCAGCTTGTTCTCGAAACATTTCTGTAAAAGTGGGCGGAATCTCATATATCTGTGTTTTGTATTTTTGTGATGAAAGCAAATCATTTGGTAAATTTGCAAAATTTATGAAACAGCAATGCCAGCATTAAGAGAAACTTGTTTTTTCAGACTAGAGGGATTACTTCAGTGCACATCATATTATTACTGGCTGTCGAACATAAGTACTATTCATTTTAACCTAAGATGAGAATCGAGTTACATTTGCAAACATTTAGCGACTTTGCTTACTTAATGTATGCAGACTATTTATTAGAAAATGGGACTTATAAGAAAATTGGAAGCCAACCAAATTCAAGCTATCATAATGACAACACTATATATTGGAACAAGTTGAAGTAGCACAACTGCATAAATTGAAATCTTCCAAGAGAAGTGAGTGTTCGAATGTATGCTGGTCAAGATTATCCACCATTCCCTATGATGTTTTGTGTGCCTCCCGTAGCCCCATTGTCCTTAAAGTAATTGCCAGTGCATCACTGATGAGCATCACTGATTGCCAGTGCATCACTGAAATTGTAAATACAATTTTCACTGAACATGGCAACCAAAGAACAGTACCAACACATCAATATGTATTTTCTGATTGTAGGCCATTTGTTTGCCACACATTTATCTCATGGCTATCTGTCATGGAAAGAATATTGATAAAAAGCAGTGTTATTTTCCAAATAAAAGTAGCATATTTTCTCTGATGAGTCTAGCTAGATTCTAGAGCTTGATAAATGATGACTTCACATTTAAAGAGACATCATGTTTTATAAAATTGAACACATGTACACATGTTTCGTTGAAGTAGAATGGAATACATAGTTAAAAAGAGATGAGTTTGTATGATCATACTCTAACATGCCCTTCATTTAAACAGTAGATTAAACTGAAAGAAAGCTACAGAATCGAAGCTATTGATCCTGTGCCATACTTTATTTTACTGTCATTGACAGTTGTGATCTTTTTGTGAACAATAATGCTTGATTCCACTTAGCATGTTCTCAGATGCTTGAAGAGAATATAAAGTGACCAGCATACTCACCATTATTGTACAAATGGTAGATGCCCAGCAGATTCCAGTGACTGCAGTTTAGACTAATGGCATAATTCACCAATGCTTATTTTCCATGCTTTAAAGATATAAGAATGTTTTTAATACCAGATATATTATATAAAAATTTGTTTTTATTTGAAAATATGATTTCCAGAGGTTAATTTAAACTGTATTTTCATGTCCTTTCTATAAATTTGTTTTAATTGTGTTCTGCCGGTCTACCAATTGTTCTTTCTGTGTGAATCAATGTTGTTTTTCTCTTTGATATTTATTAGTCCTACATACTAACAAATATGATTCATAAGGTAATGTTTAAAGATTTTATGCAAAACTTTAGTTCAGTTAGTTTGTATTCATGTTTTTTGTCTCATATTTTGTATTATTTTTTTTTTTTTTTATCTGAGAAGAAGTAACACTTACAGGGATAATTTTTGAATAGAAAAACTTTTATTAGTTTTCAAACTAACATAACAATTCTTTTTTTAAGGGAAGATTTGAAGGAATGGGTGAATCAACATGAAGGTCTAAGACCACTGCCCGAAGCAGCCCGAATTCAACATTATCAAATACAGCAGGAAGTCAAGGAATTATGGGCTGGCTATAAAGAAATCGCAGATGATTTAGTGAAAGAGCAAAGAGAATTGGAACAACAAGTTAAAGAAGGTGAGAAGTCAATGTAATAAATATTGTTTTGTACTTGTGGCTTGTAATTTTGTAAAGTTATATAAAATTATATTTCTCAACATCTGAATAAATTTTTAAAAATTTAAATGTTAATATCAAACAGTAAAAATAATTAATTTTGTATCAGTGATTTCAAATTACAGTAGATCAGCTTTTTATTAATTTTTTTAAATATTTAAATTGTTTAAGAAAAATATTCAGAGTTTTTTGATAACTTTATAATTATAGCTCGTAAGCAATAATGAACTTCATGTATTTTGCAGTCCATATATAACTTTTATATTTATAGTGGAGATGTAAGGAAGTGATTTTAGAAAACATGCTGCTTTCTACTTAAACATACTGTAATAAATAATTTAACACTCATGCTCATCAAACTTTGATGGCAAAAAGATATGTGAACAGGTCTTATGCACTTTACAGTCAATTTAGAAATTAAGATTTAAATTAAATTGCAAGAGGCTTTTCTAGTAAGTGTAAAAATTTTTGAATTATAGTATGGGCATTGTCAGTGAGTTGCTCCATGGCAAGGAAGCTTCTGAAGTGCTTAAAAATATTAATAACCTTCATCTATAGTATCAACACTTTGAAAGAATCAAGAATTCCTGCTGTTTATTGAGAACTTTATATATTATAGGTAAAAAAGTGTGAGAAAGATAATTTAAAGAGAGTGTTCATGTTCTACTTTACAAATAAATGTGAAGCTTATTTTATTTATTAGTAAACTAATTTTGAAATTACAGACTGGTACATTTTTAAACGAATTTAGGTTATATTGATTTTGTATGCAATGGATGGCTAAATAGCTTTAAGGGTAGACATAATATTGTTTATTTAAAGGCATCAGTATATGAAGTGAGAGAGATATTAGAAGTCTTAATCTGGCTTTATATGTTGAATTTTAGTGCAACATTTTATTCAGGGATATCAAATTGGTGAAATTTTATATGCCTGAAAACCAATTAGATATTGGTGAATTTTAAAAAAGTTAAATGCCCATTGAAAAGCAGTAAGATGATTTCAGTAGAATTAGCTTAAAAAACGTGTTAAATGCCATTTAACTTATTTAAAATATAAATGAAGTATGTTCATATTAAAAATGTAATTTGTTTTCTTATGTACCATATATTTATTTTTCTAGCATTTTTATTTGAATTATATATTGAATTTTTGTTGTTTTCAAATTCAGCAAATATGATACTACATACTTTAAACTATAACAAATAACTAACAGCTTAATGTTTAATGTTAGAGAGATAACATGTTTATTTTTTCTTTAATAATATTTTGAAATAAAATGTCAATCTTTTGTTTGTGACTAAAAATAAATTTTATTAAATTATTCTAGCAATGCCTCATTATATTGCTGAAGAAAAGCAAATTGCAAGGGGAGTCCCTCCTGAATTCCATGAGCTTTGGTGTCCTGATCCTCAGTTGAAAGAGAATTTAATTTCTGAGCTTAATCGATTAGATGAAAGTTATTCTAACAGGCTGAGAGATCTTGACAGAAACTGTGACAGACAGTAAGATGTTACATTTAAAGTCTTATTTTTCTAATTCATATTCAGACAGATTAATCAAATATTCAGTGCTGAATGTGAAATGGCGTTTTCTAATTAATTAATTTTTCCAATGCTCTTAATTTATGTAATATATGTAACTTATTTTTCATTTCATTAGAAATTGTAGAAAAGATTTTCATTTGAAAAAATATGCAGTTGTTGATTAAATTATTTCTTTTAGATACACATAAATTCTTAAAATACAAGCTTGGTTAGATTTAATGTTCTGATTTAAAGGATTTGCTCTTCAAATTAAAGTTCTGTGTTTATTTTGAGGTTGCATTACAGTTTCAAATTGATTTTCAATGCAAGTATTACAGATATTCAATTTGTGCTCCTTTTGTTACACAAGTTGTATTAAGTCTAGTACAATTTTTATCAAATCTTCTGAAGCATGTGTCTGTTGATGCTGCCAGAAAAAATCTGATATTGACTTTTAAATAGTGTAAATGTTATCCATTAACCAATTGTTGTAGCACTTTCCCCTATCCACAGCCTGCATTGGTCGCATGACAGCTGAGTGGTTGGCACAGCCAGCTGCTCAGTTGAAGCCTCTGCGCCAGATTAATGCATGTAAAAATTACCATCACTGATTTGCTGGCCATATCTAACACAGAAAACTACATGCTACAGAAGGTTTTATAAGAACTATGTTAAAGAATGGAGGTTTATTTTTTTGTGTAACAATCAAAAGGAACTTCGGTTAAGTATCTGTAATGTTTGCATTTAAAACTTCATAATATTTCATTTCAAAATTATGAATTTTTTAAATAAATACAAACTACCAATTGCACAAAAAAGTGTTGTCAATATTTTGACTTGCCTTTTCAACAAAATGCATAAATAAAAAAAAATAACTATTTGCTCAATATGAATTTTTTGTTATTTTACTGTTAATGTTATTTAACGACATGTACGAAAGGAGGTTTATGTATACATTCTTCATTGATGAAAGATTCCAATTGAACAAGAATTTTAGTTTATCTTTCATGAATAAAAGGAATTAGAATGAAAAAAGGTATATGTACATTGTTTTGGAAAAACAATTGACTTATAGCTATAATTTGTTAAAAAAAAATTCTGTGCTACATAGCTTTATAGTATACTGTAATTTATGTCGAAATATCATGTAAAATTATTACTATTATTGCTTAATGATTGCCTTATTCCTGTTTCAATTAATATCTTTTGAGATCTAAGATCTCTTGAGATTTTGAGAACTTTTCCAGAGTATAAAACTCTGGGAAAATTGTGCCTTGCATTCATTTTAATTCTTAGCATAAACTTTAATATCTATCACTGAATATTCTTTATTTACCTAAGTGCAAGAAGACTTGATTATGAATCAAAATGAAGAATGGTAGATTTATTTTTATTTGGTTAGCTTTGTATGACTATCATCTCTTTCACCTTAAAGTTTCCAATAATTTTTGGATAGGATTTTAAAACTACATCATATAATAATATATTGTATAATAATATATTATATAATAATATATAATTTAATATATTAAATCTTGATAATATTAAGATGATAGTTTAATATCATGTTAATCAAAATCATACATTGCAAAATGTTTTTAAGTGGGCATGGAAATAAATCTACCCTATCACAGATAAGAAAATTAGGTTGTGTCTGTATTCAGAAGGGAATTAGAAGTGAACAAGTGGTAGAGAATAAACACTTACACATTGCAAAGTACAACATATCTAGTTTTATTTTCAAAAAAATGTTAAAATTTAAAATGTAAAATTGTAGCTCACAAAATTTCTGTTTTAGAGCATGCCCTGGTGGTTGGAGTGATCATGACAGTGCAATGTTTGAACACATTCTTGAGCAATATCCAGCAGATCTTCCAGATAGAAGAGTGTTATGTTTTGATAGATTAAAGAGAACCTTCCCCCACAAAACCTTAGGCCAACTGGTAATTTCATTCTTTTCATTAAAGCATGTTTTAAAATGCTATTAAATGGCATTAAAAATAAATCATAATTAGTGATATATAATTGAAACTCAAAAGAATGCTGATTTTTTTTCAAGTTAATTGAATTTCATGTTAATAAAAAATTTAGAGGGGAAAAACAACTTAAAAATGAATTTATGTGTTTAATTTTGATGAAATGTTATTGTAGTACATAAACATAAATAATATGATTTACATTATTGAGTTCTGAGCATACTTATGTGTAAAAAAAATTGATTAAAATATAATTTCAAGATATTTAATAACAAATTTAAGTTTTTTAATAAATGTTTTAATTTTATTCATTTATCTTAGTAGAACTTTTATGTTTTTAGAGCTGACACAAAAATTCATGTACTTGTGTACTTTTGTATATTTTTTTAAGTTGTAAAGATTATTGTGTTCAAGCACTGCTATGCTTTGTAATTTACAGAACTGGTAAATTTTTAAAATTGGCATTTACTGTTACCTTTTTCTTTGTTTACCATATCTTAGAAATGACATTAATTGTAAGGAAAAAGTATTTTGTATTGTATTGTCTATGAAGCCAAGTTTATTTTATTTAATGTTTTCCTAGTTAAAACATTGCAAATCATTATTAAGATTGATTTTATATATATATATATATATATATACAGTCAAACCCCGTTAACGCGAAATCGACGGGGACGTAAAAATTTTTCGCGTTAACCGAATTTCGTGTTAACCGAATTTCACATTTACCGAATTTAGAATTTATTCTCAGCAAGACTTATTTCTGTGACACTGAAAGTTTTGGAATCAAAGTGCTTTTACCCATCAATACAAGCATTTATGCTTTAATTAGAAAATATGTAAATAATAAATGCAATAAACCAGAACTAAACAAAATGTATCACGACGAAACAATCGATATTTATATTTACCTGTACATATATTACTTCTTTAAAAAGTGTGTTATTGACTTTTGCTTTAACCTTTTGGAATAAAATCTTTGGAAAATAGTATCCACGCCTCTTCGACAACTGAACCAGTCGTTGCTTCATCTTGTTCTTCTTCAATAGTTACTTCCGATCCTTCATCAAACCCTCCAAACGGGCAGTTTAAAGGGATTGGCCATTCATTCTTTCGTCTTAAGCGGGATTTCGTGTAATACGACTTCGTGTTAAACGAATAATTTAGTACTAATTTTCAGCTCTATCGGACGGGGACTGGCATTTATTTCGTGTTAAGCGGAATTTCGCGTTAAGCGAGCTCGCGTTAACGGGGTTTGACTGTATTTAAACGATGGTGCAATATCGCTTCACGTAAATATAGCAATGCGTTTAAATAAAACGTTTGATGATTACTATTTTTAAAATATAACTAACATGGTTCTATCAGCAGTAATATAATATTACAAAGGTATATTTTTAATTTAAATAAACTACACTGAAATTTAAAAAATTGCTTTCCTATTTCCATTTCTTTATTTACTAAATTTTATGATTTCAATAATTCGACACTGCGATAGTCCGATGCACGCCCAGTTTCTTAAACGATTGTATGAGACATAAAACTAAGTACGCAGGACCTTTTTAAAGTTAAAGAATATTGTTTTATTATTTATTAAAACAGGCGAAACTGATAGAAAAAATACCCGCTTAAAATACTATAGCAATTTTGTAAATTTTTGGTAATCGCATTAAACAAAAATAGGTCTTCGAATTGCTCTGTAATATCTCGAGTTTTAAATAAAAATCATTAGATAACACCGGACACAGTCTGAAACTGACAGACGCCGATGTCAAAATTTCAAAATGAAATTATTTTTCCACGCAAGTGGATATCGAATGCTGATAAGATAAATATACGGCTAAAAAATACAATGTAGCATAATGCAAAAAGATAAAAAGA
>Ga0115856_100104_pt1 | contig 25904 bp, 25 predicted proteins | sample InSIn4gowninarea_FD_83870 | JGI IMG/M metagenome (GOLD analysis project Ga0115856, IMG submission 83870)
TTAGCCATACCTCAGCTAGAAACATCAGTGTCAGGAGGAAGCAAAATAGGGGAAGCATACATTTCCATGGAAGGAAGAATAACCCTATAAATACAAGTATGGATCATTTCCTCATATATTCCATATAATCTCCTACAGGCATGGCATTTAAAGTAATAGGCAAAACTAAAGGCCCATACCTAGCAGCAACAATTCGTTCTATCTTTGTGAGAGCTTGATGGCCTGCCATGGCTGAGGTAAGGTACAAGGATACTAGTAGATTGAGTGGAGTGAATCAATGAATGGAATGGAAGAAACAGAGGAATATAATGGGTAGCATGGAGCTTCTTTCTGTGAACTGAGTTTCAAAAGGGGAATGAAGAACAAGGAGCTGCATGAATCTCTGAAGATGACAATCACTAACAAGGATACATGGAATTTTTAAGGCTTACCTGATCCTAATGCTCCTGTCTGCAATATTTTCTTCTATTGAATGATCTTCTCAGGATCCTGCAATGGTTCAACTGATATTCTGAAGATATCTTCATGCATGCTTCAGTAGCTGCGCCAGAACTTCAATGTGGAGTCGCCGAAGGATGGCCTTCCTCTAGTGGAGTTGCTAGACAGATGATTACAACCAAAGTCTGCGTTCAAACCTTGTTTGTCATCAAAGTTTGAAGCTGTGTTTTTCTCCCAGGGAAGCTGAGATTGGATTATCCTCTCCTCGACAACGACGCCAATTAATGGTATCACCCCAAGAAACTCACCTAGGTTGCATATCGGTGATGCTCGGGAACATTACAAACTCAAAAAAATAGTTGGATAAATGGTGGACGAATGAAACAAATGCTGCATATTCAAGCCAGATAACCACTTCTACTATGATTGATCCCAGACATGGGTGAACACCCCCATACTACAAGGCTTTTAACCACCAATTAGTTTGAGGATAAGGTGATAATGGAGAAGAGTAACCACACTAGCAGATACACAGGACCCTGTGATGGACGACTGCAACCAGTTAGAAGGTCTGTAAATCTAGTTTCTACTACACAGACATGATGACAACTCTCTATGCATTAAACAACAGAAACCTGCATACATGTTAAATGATACATTCTAAATCCTAATACAGAGGTGGGATGATAGCCCCTCTAATGCTAAACATTAACAGAACATGAATCAATGGAAACAGGCACAGCCTGGAACAAGAAGAAGAAGTGAAAAGTGAGCAATTAGTAGCAAAAGAAGCTTGTATTAGCTGGAAATGAAGACCAGATGATGCATGTTACAAAGTAGTTATAGTCTCCAGAAATTGAGCCTTACAACAGAGTCACCTTCATCTAACACTCATCCCCCTTGATTACATCTATGTTTTGGGTATATATGGTGTTTCGTCACAAAATGTCTCTGCTAACCTATGTGTGGAGGGATCATAATGGATCACCAACCACTCTAACTACTTGGTATGGGTCTCTGCTATAGCGTGACTGTGTCAGTAAACAAAATTGATCTTCTCTGATATTATGTTGTCCTTCATGAGCAGGTGGAATGTCATAAAGAAGGATGCTTCATAACTGATAAATGCCTTAACTTCTCGAGGCACGTCCTTTTCTTCTTGGCCATTCTGTTTATTTAAAAGTGGTTGTTGAGAATTAACTGTGCAGAATGGTGAATACTGGCCACCTTCTTCCCTCGGAAGCACATAACAGTCAAGGGATACAGATAGCATGGTGGGGGCACATATTGGCTGTTGGATCCAGCAGACGAACTACGAAGATTGACTTGGCGAGAGAAATGGGAAGAAACTGGAGCCAACAAGCATGAGCCACCATATCATGGTCAGACATATCCGACGACTAATCTAATATCGCATCGGCAGAAAGTCGAGGGGGGAAGCTTTTTACACAAAGATGTGATTCCAATTAGTGATTGGGCATGGGCCGTTGGATCGTCAGGACTGATTGGACGGCGGAGGAGTGATTGCAACATCACATCGGCGGAAGATAGGGGAACGGAAGCCTTTCTTCATATGTGATCACCAATACCGATGAGACTGCGGACCCGATAAAAGAATTAGCCGCAGTTTAAAGTCATGTCACGTCCGAAGGGGCAATCGGTGATCGACAACCGACAATTATTAAGGACATGGCTTATGAAATACCTGAGAAAAGTTGTGATTGTGATGAGGGAAAAGGGGCTTATGAAAAGCGCATGGTCACGCGATCGTGGTTTTATGACCGTTTGAACACAGTGCCCGGGGGCTAAGGAAATATGGCTTATGCAGAGTTTGGTAGGAGAACAGGGAAAGCAGGGAATGAAGAGGTTTTAGAAGGAAAAACAAAGATAGAGAGGATTATGTGAGCGTGACAAGAATGAAGGAGAGTGAGAAATGTGGCTGATGTGAGTCCCCTTTTAAGCACGAACAACACCGCCAGACCTGAATTTGACCTTCAGACATTGAAGTTTGTAGCAGAGCTAACATGACCACATTTTGCAACTAAGTTGCAAAACCTTATTAAAACAAGATACAGTATTTTGAGGACAACTACAAACCATAACCAGTTAATCTTGGACAGTTGAACCTATCAAAGCAGGTTGGTTTCATTTTTTTTTTTAATTGAATCAATTGAAATGATGAAGTTTATTTTGTCTCCTCTTTTTTTTAGCATAACAATTCTTTTTTGATCCTCTAGATCACACAAAGTGCAAGAGGAGAGCATACTCAAGAATTATTATTATTATTATTATTATTTTACATAATAATCATTTTTCTGATCCTCCAGATCACACAAAGTGCAGGAAGAGAGCATACTTAAGAATTGTTAATTTTTTTTTTAGATGTAAGAAATAAGTTCTCCTAATTACACTTCCCTGGCAACGATGCCAAAAATGTCTAGTCAATTTAACATCTTAAATTTCTCTACATAAATTACCAATCTGGGTATCGTAAACTGATGAAATGTGGTGCACCATATGTGCTTAGTTAACATTTTTCTTACTTCATTGTTTTATAGTTTTTGTTTTGTTTTGGGGTTTTGTTCTTGTTGATATCCTAAAGTGTCTAATGCAAATGGAAATCCTATACTTAAGTCTCTAGAAGGCAAGTTTGGATATAGATTCTAAGGCAATTATGTCCTCTATAATGATTTCCAGAACTTAATACTTTAGAAGGTCTTAGAATATACTAGTGATCACAATAATGCTTGAACAAGAATGAAAAATGTGATACTATTTAAACAAGTAAATAATGAACTACTGATCATGAAACTATTATCTGTGCTGCTGTCTAAATATAGAAAAGAGATTTAAGTTACTGCACTCAAAGGAATAAAAAATTGCAAGGAAACTAAAACTAAAATCAAATTACACATTCATAATTCGAACCCTCGCCAGTAGCCCTGCTATGGCTTTCGGAGGTAACCATCAATGATATGAGCAATTTAATATCTAATTGTAGAAAAGTAAAACTAAAATAAAATTACACATTCATAATTTGATCCCTCGCTAGTAGTCCCGTTATGGCTTTCGGAGGTAACTGTCAATGATATGAGCAATTTAATATCTAATTACAAAAAAGTAAAACTAAAATCAAATAACATCAATTCATAGTCTGACCCCTCGCCAGTTAGTCTTGCTATGGATTTCGGAGGTAATCATCAACAACTTGAGCAATCTGATATCTAATTGCAAGAAAGTAAACTTAAAATAAAATCACATCAATTCATAGTCTGACCCCTCGCTAGTCAGTCTCGCTATGCCTTTCGGAGGTAATCATCAATAACTTGAGCAATTTGATATCTAAACTAACTAACAAAGAAAATGAATAAAACTGAAATCAAAGCATAACTGAACTTGAAAAGCTAAAAAAAACAAAGTCAGCAGAGAGGTAAATCTCATGTCACTAGTTGATGCAAAAAAATATAAAGAAAAACTAATCTACAATCAACCGGTTGAACACACTTACATGAATTAAAATTGCATGAATGGAAAATCTAATCTATCAAACTTGAAAGCAATCAAATGACATAATGAAATCAAAGCAAAATTACATAATGAAATTTACTCTACCTTACATTCTAATATGATCCATAACATTTTCTTCACATCTCCTTCCATGTTGAGGACATCAAAGCTTTATTCAAATTTTTCAAAATTACAAAGTACAAAAAAGATTTTTAAAGCTTTCCAAAGCCATCTCACAAGCTAACAAGCTTAAGAACTAACAAGCTAAGACTTAAGAACTTACAAGCTAACAAATGAAGGAGAGAGATTTCCTATTTATACAAAAAGATGAGAAGCCATCTCATTAATGAGAGTCCATGAATTTCTCTCTCTACCTCTACAGTCCTAATCAAAATAGGAATTGATAAGACACATGTCTTTTTAGAGTTATAATATAATTAGGAGATGTCACATATATCCTCATGATCCCATGATTCTTTCCACTCAAATTCGAATTTAGCTTTAGACTGCCACATAAGGGTCTTCTAGAAGCCTCCTTTCAACCTACACATGTCAACAATATCAATCTATTTGTTAGATATAAACATATGTACATTATTTTCTAATTTTTAACCACAAATTCACTTTAAAAACTTAGAATTAATAAAGTTTGGAAAAACATAAATGTGGCCCCATGATAATGAAAGTGGGATGAATGTGGTGACATAGTAGTGAAATGGAAGTGATATAATGGACATAATAGTGAAAGTGTAATGGACATGAATGGAATTTTCAAGGCTCAACATCAACCTCAAACAAGGTATTTCTTATGAAACAATTATTTAATATGAAGATGTCAGAAGGTGGATCTATTGCAGACCATTTAAATGATTTTAATACTGTTACAAGTTAATTAAATTCTGTAAGGGTAAACTTTGATGATGAAGTTAGAGCTCTGTTATTCTTGTGCTCATTACCAGAAAGTTGGAATGGTTTAGTAATGGCCATTAGTAACTCTGTTTCTGGATCTAGTACTTTAAAGTTTGATGATGTTGTCAGTGCTATCCTTAGCGAGGAAATGTGACATAAAAGCTACAGTGAGACATCAGGTAATGCTTTAAGTGCAGAGTCTAGGGGAAGAAAAATGGAAAGAGGAAATAGCTCAGGATATTGCAGTAAATCAAGGAAAGGCAGATCCAAGTCCAGATCGGGTATAGTGCAATGAAAATGCAGAATAAAAGGACACCTAAAGAAATACTGTAGATCTCATAAGGGAAAAGAAGGAGATGCACAACAAGAAAACAATCATGAAGCAAATGTGACAGGGAAGCTGTTACAAGATTCTTTGGTTCTTTCTTTTGAAAATATTACTGATTCCTGGGTGGTATATTCAGGGGTCTCATTCCATGCCACACCTGATAAGGAATACTTTCATGACTATGTTCAAGGAGATTTTAGACAAGTGTTTGGGTGATGATAAACCCTGTAAAATTGTTGGAATGAGTAAGGTTCTTGTAGAACAACAGAATGGAAACCAATGGCTACTAAAGGAGGTAAGGCATGTTCCAGATCTGAAGAAAAATTTGATTTCAACAAGGCAGTTAAGCAGTGAAGGTTGTGTGACAACTTTCACAGATAAAGCTTGGAAGGTCACCAAAGGAGCCCTCATAATAGCAAAAGGAGAAAAGGTTGGTACATTGTATTTATGCAATGGTATTTCTAACTATATTAATGCTTTAACTTCCAAAGGAGTAGATGCAGCATTATGGCATCATAGGCTCAGACACATGAGTGAGAAGGGGATGAAGATCCTTCACTCAAGGAATTTGTTGCTGGGTTTAAATGATGTTGATTTGGACTTCTATGAGAATTGCATTTATGGAAAATAGAAGAGAGTTATATTTTTTAGAGTTTGGAAAGAAAAGAAGAGTGAAAAATTAGAGCTTGTGCATACAGATGTATGGGAACTTGCTCAAGTATCACTTCTCAGTGGCTCTCGTTATTATGTTACTTTTATTGATGATGCAACTAGAAAAACTTGGATTTATTGTATTAAGAATAAATCTGATTTATTTGATACTTTCAAGAAATGGAAAGATTTGGTTGAGATTGAGACAAGAAAGAAATTGAAGTGTCTCAGATCAGACAATGGAGGTTAATATTGAAGCAACGAGTTTGATAGGTACTATTCAAAACATGGAATTCATAGAGAGAAGACAGTTCGAAGAACACCACAAGGAAATGGTGTGTCAGAAAGGATGAACAGAAAAATCATGGAGTGTGCAAGGTGCATGAGATTGCATGCAGGATTGCCTTTACAATTTTGGGCAGACGCTGTAGATATTGTTGTTTATCTAATAAACAGAGGGCCTTCAATTTCCTTGGATGGTGGTGTTCTAGAGGAAGCATGGATAGGTAAAAAGGTAAACTACTCTTTTTTAAAGCCTTTTGGTTGTGAGGCCTTTGTTCATATTAATAAAGAAAATGGAACAAAGCTTTAGGCAAAATCAAAGAAATGTTCCTTTATTGGATATGGTGTTAATGATTTTGGTTATCGCTTATATGATTATGAAAATCACAAAATCATTAGGAGCAGATATGTAATATTCAATGAAAAAGTCTTGTATAAGAATCAGTTGCACAAAAAGAAACAGGAAAAAGAAAAAAAGGAATACACAGTTCTTAATGAGATCACTGAAAAAGTAAAGGTGCCTGAAAATAATAATAATAAAAAACCACAACAACAACAACCATCATAACAACAACAGACACCCCAAACACCTAAAAGTGGTGTTAGAAGATCTACTAGGATAAGTGGACCCCCTGAATGATACTCTCCTTCATTATATTATTTATTGTTGACTGATTCTAGTGAACCCGAATGTTATGAAGAAGCAATGCAGGTTGAAATCAGGAAGAAGTGGGAGCTAGCCATGGAAGAAGAGATGGACTCATTAATGCATAACCAGATTTGGGACTTAGTCAAGTTGCATGCAAGTAAAACTACATTGCAGAATAAATGGGTTTATAGGTTGAAGGAAGAAGAGGGAGGAAAATAGAGGTACAAAGCTAGACTTGTGGTGAAGGGGTTTGCACAGAAGAAAGGTATTTATTTTGATGAAATATTTTCTCCTATTGTTAAAATGCCTTCAATCAGAACTATTCTAAGTCTAGTAATAGCTTAATATTTGCATCTTGAGAAATTAGATGTAAAGACAACCTTTCTCCATGGGGATTTGGAGGAAGAAATATATATGCAGCAGCCACAAGGATATGAGGTAAAAGGGAAGGAGAAACTAGTGTGCAGGTTGAAGAAGAGCTTGTATGGCTTAAAACAGGCTCCAATGTAGTGGTATCTAAAATTTGACAAGTTTATGTCTGAACAAGGTTATACTAGATGTCACTTTGATCATTGTGTTTATCTGAAAAAGAAAAATGATGGCAGCTATATTATATTGTTATTGTATGTAGATGACATGCTTGTTGCAGGGTATAACATGCAGGAAATAAATGTGCTCAAAAGAAAATTGGCAAATTCATTTGTAATGAAGGATTTTGGAGCTGGAAAACAAATCCTTGGAATGAGAATAATTAGAGACAGGAAAAATCGAAAACTAACATTGTCTCAGAATGAGTACATACAAAAGGTGTTGAAAATATTTATTATGCACAATACAAAACCAGTTAGTACACCTTTTGCTAGCCATTTTAAACTTAGGAAGGAAATGTGCCCAAAGACCCAAGAAGACATGGATTATATGTCTAAAGTTCCATATGCATCAGCAGTTGGAAGCTTAATGTATGCAATGGTCTGCACAAGGCCTGATATTGCACATGCAGTGGGAGTTGTAAGCAAGTACATGAATAATCCAAGAAAGGAACATTAGATGGCAGTGAAATGGATTCTCAAATATTTTAAAGGTACCACAAATCAAGCATTATGCTTTGATGGTTCAAACATTTCTCTACAGGGATATGTTGATGCAGATATGGCAGGTGATAGAGATAACAAAAGGAGAACTACAAGATATGTATTTATTGTAGGTAGAACAATTGTCAGTTGGGTTCCAAAAATCCAAAGTGTTGTTACACTTTAAGCAATAGATGTAGAGTATGTTGCTGCTACAGAGGCAAGTAAAAAAATAATTTGGTTACAAAGGTTTATGGGTGAATTTGGTAAGGAGCATGATATGGGCACATTATACAGTGATAGCCAAAGTGCCATTCATCTTGCAAAGAACTCAGCATTTCATTCTAGGACTAAAAACATACAGCTCAAGTACCATTTCATATGATCAGTGTTGGAAGATGGAGAGTTGAAGTTGGAAAAGATACACACTAGCTAGAATCCTACATATATGCTAACAAAAGTTGTAACCAGGGAGAAACTGAGAATATGCTCAGTTTCAATTAGTCTTCAAGTATGATGAAGAAGATGAGAAACAACGAGGTTCAAAGAGGAGTCATTGTCCAAAAAGTGAAGCAACAGTGGAATTCTACAATCAGTGTCCAAGTGGGAGATTGTTGGGTGTGGAGCCCGATTATCTTCTGTATCCAAAGGTATTACCACATTGGACCCCAGTTCAAAATGGGGCGGCAACATCACTCGTAAAATATTCGTTGCAGGGGGGGTCCAAGGGGGGGTGACTGCGACCTTTGGGGAGCCCACCGCTGGCGGGGGGTTTTGGAGGCAATGCCCCCGAAGCTAAGAATGGATGTAAAATTGCCTTGTAAAAGTATAGTAATTTCTAGTCAATCTAGGTCATTCATTAGGTGGAGATCTGACGGTAGAAGTTATGTTTAATTTATGGATTTTTGCCCTAGAAGGCAACCCCTCACTATATATGAGGGAATTGTATTCTGTCTACGTAGATCTGTATCCTGAGTGAGAAAGAGAGAGGAGATTGAGAGCAAAGAGGGTGTTACATCAGATCTTCTGTAGGTTGTATCTCTTCAGCTTGCTAGATAATATAAAAGGAAGGACTGGTTGTTTCTCCGTGGACGTAGCCCAAACTGGGTGAACCACGTATATCTGTGTCTCTCTTGTTTTATGCGTTTTATATGTTTATATTTCTGCAATATTTTATGTGTTTTGTTGCTCTGTAATATATAATTTTCTAACAATGTTCATTCATAGAGATGAAAATACCGTAGGCACATATCATGTTTTGTGCTGCCTCATCAAAAAAATCCCTGGGGAATTTCAACTGAGAAATATTTTGTTTCCTTACTTTGCTTTTACAATGTTTGATTTGAGGCAAATAAGAGTTATAGAGAGAGATGATCTTGTAAAAAACTAGTTGAAAATTTTCCTATTTGTTTTGAAATAGATACCTGTTCCTCCACTTGCACATTGTCAAAAATGCAATTTTTGGGATGGATCTCCATTAGGTTTTTTGTGCACTCCACCATTCAAGTGTGTTTTTAAGAGAAGAGTGTTTTATATAACTGTAACCAAAATAAGACGATATTTTCCTCCATACATGAGAGGTGATGTTGCAATTAAGGAACATATGATAGTTACTTTCCTCAACAACTTTATAGATTAATAAAAAACCCGGTCTTGTCCATTGTCTCTTTTGTAGATTTTCCCAAGTGAGGTTTTTATTGTGGTAGACTAGCTAAGAGAAAATAACAATTTTGTTAGGGACACCTATTTTCCTAATGGATAAGGGACAAGACAATCTAAGAGAGAATGTTGACTCCTGGTTAAGTTTAAATAGGTTTCATCAACCCTTATGTTTTCCCTCCCCCTTTTTCCCCTCCAGGTGAGGAAATTATGATTTTCAATGCGGCAGAAATCGATAATCCTTATGACTGTCAAGTTTTTGTTCCATTGAAGGGCAAAATTTCCTTGTAGACCCAACTCTTGGGCTTCTTTCCATATGGGGGAAGGTCCTTGCCAGCCTGCTATGACCTGCTCTCCCTGCCATGGATAAACACTTATTTTCCCAAATAGATATCCTTTTGAAATAATGGTCAATGATCCATTGCCAGTCCACTCTAGTTTAGCAAGAGGGTTTAAGGTGATATCCGAGGTATTTCATGCCATCCTTTATAGCCCTTGATTTTATGTTATACAACTCTACCATATAATCAATGATTTCCTTATCACATTCCCCGTGATAGAAGATGGATTACTTTCATTTATTTGGAGGCCAATAGCTTTTCCAAATTCTTCAGAATATTATAAATACATATCCAGGTGAGTCAATAAAGCATTCTGAATATCAGTATATCATCCACAAATAGGTTGTGAGAAATATAATTCCTTTTGTTGATCATCATAGGATGGAAATGTCCCTCGAAGATGGCCCTTTTAATATGCAGACTTAAGCAATCCATAGCCAGGATGAGGAGTAGCGGGGAGAGGGAGCGTCCATGTCTCAAACCTCTAGTAGCAGGAAAGAAGAAAGAAGGATATCCATTGATAAGGATAGAAAAATTAACATTCTTGACACAAGCCATGATCCAATTTGAATAAAGATGATTAAGGCCAATTTTGGAGAGCATACATCTTATAAAACCCTAATCCAGATAGTCATAGGCCTTCTTGAGATTAATTTGTAAAAGTGCAACATCTAGTGTTTTTGTGTGTAGTGAGTGAAAACTTCCCTGAGTGTTTGCAACTGCATATTGGATGTTTATGTCCTGGAGGAAACCATGTTGTTCCTATGAAATAAATTTGGACAGGGTACGTCGAATTCCCCCAGCAATTATCTTTGAGATAATTTTATAAATTGCATTGCACAAAGATATTGGTCTAAAATCTGAGAAAAGGATAGCATTTTTCTTTTTTGGAATGAGGGCAATGTAGGTTAATGATATGTATTGGTATATTTTGCCGACATTCTTGATTCTTCAACCATACTTAGAATTTCCATCTTAACTAGATAAAAAGAGTGGATGAAGAATTCTATAGTCCATCCATCAAGGTCTGGACATTTATCTTTCTTGAAGGATTTCATTACAGATAAAAGTTCTTCCTCTGAGACAAGTTCAAAAAAATAATCATTTTTTCCCTCATCGAACATGGTAGGAAAAGGTTTAGTACCCCAGAAGATGTCTTCAGCCATGCAGTTCTCATTTATACTATAGGACTTTTGGAAATAACTTACAACCGCATTAAAAATATCTTCATGAATGTGTAAAATGTTACCTTTCTCATCCTTTATCTCCCATATAGTATTAATGTTTCGCCTCTGATTAGCATATCTATGGAAAAATTTTGTATTCTTTTCACCTTCCTTTAACCATATAGCTCTACCTTTTAATCTCCATGAGGCTTATGCTATGGCAAGAAGACTGAGTTTCTTGAATTCGAGCTCCTTTATACGATAGCATAGCTTTAAAGGAAGGCAATTTTCAGACATTCTTGAGGCAATCTTGTCCATTTCTTTCTGAATATCTTCCAGGGCATTCCTATTAGATTTTTTCTTGCTGATTTGCCAAGGTTTGACTATGTTTCTGATGGAAGCTAAATTGTCAAGAAGATTCTGAGAAGGAGAGAAGCAGTGAAGAGGAGAGTGACAGATCCATGAATTCTGAACGTGATCATTAAACTCAGGGTCATCCAACCAGATTCTATTGAATTTTAAATGAAAGCCCTTTCAGATACCATGATTATTCCACTGAAGAATGATTGGCCTATGATCAGAGATAAAACAATTGACAATATCTGAATGTAGAGAGCCCAGACGTTCCAATAACTTATCATGAAGCAAAAAACAATCAAGCCTTTTGGCAAGATAGGAGGGGCCAGATCTGCCATTATCCCATGTGGGGGCTTTTTTAGATGGAAAAACATCAACAAAATTATGATGAAGAAGGGCATCTTGAATAAGTCCAGCTAAAGGATCTACCTTCCTACCCCTTCCCAAAGTTCATCACCACTCAGGGTACAATTTAAATCTCTGGCTATCATCAATGAGTCTAGCTCCATGATTTTAGATAAAATAAAATGATTCCAAAAAGAGAAATGGTCTTTATAAGGTGCATGAACATTTAGAATATGGATGGAACCGGGAATGCCGCAAAAATTTGTTGAAAGTAAGATACCAGAAAAACATCTGAAAGCTTTAACCGATATCGATGTAGGATCCCATAAAGCAGAAAGTCCCCCTAATAGGCCATTGGACTCTGTGGCTGAAATGTGCCAGGTTGGGAACATTTTCCTAATATACAAAATAGTTTCAGATCGTCCATGCATTGTCTATTGGATAATAATAATATTAGAGTGAGATGAGAAGAACAAGTCCTTTAGGGCTAGAAATTTTGGGTCTGCCCCCAGGCCCCTGATATTAATCAACATGATTCAGGTCATGGAGAAAGGTCAATAAGCTATCTTGCTCTAAGAGGCCCATGGGAAGAGAGATTAGTTATGGGAATATCTATGAGGAAATGATCCATACTTGTATTTATAGGGTTATTCTTCCTTCCATGGAAATGTATGCTTCCCCTATTTTGCTTCCTCCTGACACTGATGTTTCTAGCTGAGGTATGGCTAATGTGAGGGGAAACAGGCAAGGTAGGTTTATGAATGGTGAGGGGTAGAAGGTCAAGAGTCTTTTTTCTGAGGAGAAAATCTAGGTCACTTCCCACAGAGTTTGCAGGTGAAGAGTTGGGGGAACTTGGGGGGTAACATGGAGGCAAGGTTCTTTACCTTTTGATTGGAGAGAGGCTCCCATTGGGGAAGGTGAGGAGGATGGAACGTAAGTGATATGAGATGAATACAATATATTGTAGAGAGGGTGAGGAATATGTAATGGAGTAGGGACTTCCTGACAAGGAGAGGGTTCGGATGGGGGAGGAGAGATAGGATGAGCAAGATACCCCAAAGGTGGTGGTATAGATTTTTTGGAAAAGTAAGATGTACATGGAGCAGTTATGGGAGTAGTTCCCTTTGAATTTTGTATAGGAGAAACATGAGGGGAAGAGAAATTTGAATTGCATCGGCATGATGACTTCCAAACTGACACCTTCCTTATTCTTTTAGCTTCCATCTGATTCTTCCTAGGAAAGATTGAATTTGATTTGTTTGGAAACTTCCTTCCATGTAGACAACCTCTTGGATGAAAAGGGCAATGATTTTTAAGATGACCAATTCTGTGACAGGTTGAACAGTGAAAAGGGACCCCCCAAAAATCCAACCTCTGCTACAAATTGATATCGCCCCAATGAAGGTAAATATGGTCGGGAAAGCCACCCCGATATTCCTTTTCAATGAGGATCTAGGCCACTCTTTTGTCCTTTGCCCCAAGGCATTTCAGATCCACATAGACAAATTTCCCAATGGCATTACCAACATATATTAATGTATCATTTGTCCATAATTTAATTGGAAGGCCAGGTAATTTAACCTATATGAGTTTATTGGAAGGGATATTATGCAGAGGATTATGTCCAATATACCATTGGTGGAAATCCAGGAAGCTTTTACCATGAACCCAAGGTAAGGTTCGAATTGTCTCAAGGTCCTCTATACTCAGAAAATGGAAACTATACCAATTTCTCATAAGTCTGACAATCATAGGAATATATCCTAATAAAGATTTCCATTTGGATCTGAGCCAATTCCACATTTGGGGGTCATCCATATCAGGAAAATACCAGAGTCCAATTAGAGCATGTTTCTGAAGGTTAGTAATTCTATTTGACAGGGTCACATTGTCTAGGCTGATAATAGGGGGGCCGAGATGGTCTTTATATGACGTTGCTTGTTTTTATGTCGAGGTAGATCATGCTTGCCACTCTGATAAACACATGCTTGATAGGTTGATGGGGAAATAATTAAATCACCTAGCTTAGATTGCCAGTCACCCAGAGTTCCAGATCGAGTGTAGAACATTTCTGCTGCAATAATTGCATGAACCAACATAGATGAGGCAGACACATCAGAAAATATATCCATCAGGGTCCTGCAAACAAAAATGCCATGAAAGATCGATACGTGAGCTCACGTGAAAAGTGTGAGGACCGAGGAAGTAGGGTGACCAAGGCATCAACAATATTGATGGGTGATGTAATGATCCGAATGTGTGGGATCAAGAGAAAGAAGATGATGGTACATGGATAAAAAGGAAAAGTACTTATCCAAGACTAGGAGGGGAATGTTCATGTGAGGTGAATATTTCCCATCAGACAAATCCTAACATAATATAAGAATAGAATTCAATTTTAATCCACAGTTTAATTCAAGGACAAATTAAACTAGAATTTATTGTTGCCATTTCTCAACACTCCCTCTCAACATGAAAGGGGTTATTAGCTACCCAATTCATGTCTCTGTGAAACTCGAATTTACATCTTAACAATGCCTTTTTCAAAATGTCAGCATCTTGCTCCTTTGTGGGAATGTACTCCAACAACATTCTCTACCTCAATACACAATCTCAAAGATGATGATATCAGATATCTATATGCTTGGACTGATCATGAAAAACTATATTTTCAATGAGTTTGATACAACTTTGGTTATCACAATAAATCATAGTTGGATCCATATTTTTAACAAACAAACCAACCAAAATTTTCTCATCTAGATGGCCTCACATGATGTCTGACTTGTAGCCATGTACTCAGCCTCTGCCGAACTGAGTGTAATCGATCTCTATTTCTAGTCGTACTAAGAAACTGGTGCTGACTCAATACTAATGTTCTCTTCTTGTTGGATGGACTCCTTCCCAATTTGCATTATTAAAGCCTTGAGGCTTCACTCCCTCTGTCTGTCTGTACCATGACCCATACTGAGTAGTGCCTCTAAGGTATGTCAACACATGATTTTTTTCCTTCCAATACAACATGCTAGGCTTAACCATCACTTAATAAGTTGGTTAACTAGATAACACATATTCGGTCATGTGTTTTCCAAATACATCAGTGAACCTGCAAGCTTCCTTTAAATGGTAGCTTCCACTACTTCACCTGAAGTAGCATCCACCTTCCTCCAATCACCTGTTAGAGGAGTCTCCATGGGTTTGCTGCTCTCCATGTGAAACCTCATGAGTATCTCGCTGGCATACTTTCCTTGAGGCAAAAAAATATTCCCCGTCACCCTACCATACTTACATGCCCATAAAGTAATGCATGAGCTCCATGTCCTTCATCTCAAACTCTCTTGCAAGATCCTCCTTGCAAGACTTGATCAGCTGATCATCACTTGTCAAATCAAATCATCATCACATAACAAAATCATCAATAATTTTTCTTCCACTGATCCAAATTTGGATAATTATATTGCTTTTCATCTATCTCGAAGCATTTGGAGTGGAAAACATGGAGGAATCCGCTCATGGGACTGTTTTTACTAGCAGGACCGAGTTTGGAAAATGGGGTCTGAAACCTTTCAGGATCATTTTGAGGCATCAAACAACATTTTTTGGGGGTAAAACTTTGTTGTGTAAGTGACAAACCTTTCCAGTGATGTAAGAATCACATTAATTACAATCTGTATGCAAAAGTTATGCCACTAAGAAGTTGACCTTCTTGTTTTCACACTTATAGTTCGGGAGGATACCACGTCAGCACCCATTATTCATGGAAAAGGGGCTAGCCACATGTTTTTGATGTAAAATACTCTAGAAGAGTCTATTTTGTAACTCTAGTTAAGAGTTGATGTAGTCAAACTTGACCACTAGTAAGCTATCGGGTTGTGTTATAACCAAGCCACTAGGAGAAAGAAGCATTCCATTCTTTTGAGAGAATTTTGCTCCATAGTTGAGCAAAGATAGCCAGGAGAGATATGAGGTAGAGAATATAGAAAGGATTTATGCATTGTGGCAGCCCATGGGCCATAGACATTACTTCTTTTTATCTGCAGCCATATTTCCAGACATAGAAAGAGAGTGAAGTGGCCTCACCTTCCAACTGGTTTTATCCCAAAAGGGTTTCCCAAAGAGCATATCTTGTGTCTTGCATGTGTGTGAGATTTTTTTATTCGTTCTCTAATTTATGCATAATTTATATTTGCATGCATGCACTAATTACAGTAAAACCTACATATCTAAAAATTAAATGAAACTGTAATAATGTAGAATCTCAGATTTTTTAATATAATATTATCATATCTATTGTGACGAATTGTCGAGTGGAATATCCATGACAGTTTACAAATCAACCACTATGTGGTACAGGTTCACATCTGCTTCACTCCTGGTGATGCCTAACCTGGTGAGGTAGCTATCAATCTTGGTGTACCAATTATGGGGTGCTTGCTTCAGCCCATATAACGCGCTCTTGAGCTGACACACATGTGACACACACTTGAAGGTCTCAAAGCCTTTAGGTTGCTCTATGTACACCTCTTCCTCAATCATGCCATTAAGGAAGGTAGTCTTTACATCCATCTTATCTATCTTCTAACCCATCTATGCTGATAGTGCCAATATGGATTTGATTGATGAGTACCTTGCAATAGGAGAAAAGGTCTCATCATAGTCAGTCCCCTCTATCTATGAAAAGCCACGGGCTACAAACCTGGCATTATGCTTCTCCACACTACCATATGCAAATTTCTTTACCTTGTAAAGACATTGGGAGCTCACCACTAACTTGTCCTCTTGTCTCGGGACAACATCCCAAAAACTATTACGAACTATGAAGTCATACTCCTCCACCCTGGCATCAACCCAAACCAGTTGTTGCACTGCCTCCTCAAAGGAAGATAGATCTGTATCAACACATCCACTCATAAGAGCCATGTATCTAGTGTACCTATCAGATGACCTCCTCTGTTTGCGCTGAGATGTGGGTGCTCCCACATTCTCCCGTGTATCATGCAATAATCTGTCAGCCTCTTTGGTGTTCTTTCTCCCATCTTTGGAAGACACTTCCTGAGTGGATGTTTCCACTCCCATATCCTTTGCATGTGGTTGCTCCACATCAATCTGACATCCCTCGAACCACTGTCATCCTGCTAGTTGAAAAGTACACCTGATAGTTGTGAGGTGTATTAGTTTACCCCAAAAATATCCCCAACTCTGTTATCGGTTCAAGCTTCTTATGTGCATCTTTGGTCACATGGAAATATACCGATGAACAAAAATCCTAAAATGACCAACATCTAATCTCTTACCATAGAAAGCCCCCTCTAGTGTTTCCATCCCAGGTATTTGATGCAAGATTTTGTTATGTAAATAAATAGTTGTGTTGCATGCCTCAACCCACAAGTGTAGTGGTAGGCCTTGATCACTCAACATCACCCATGCTACCCCTAGAATGCTTTTTCTCTTCCTTTCGGCCGCCCCATTTTGTTGTGGGTTATGGGGTGTCATCAACTCTCATTTAATCCATTCTGCTTCATATAATTTATTAAACTCATTTGAGACATACTCAGCACCATTATCACTCCTCAAAGCTTTAACATTCTTGCTAGACTCTTTCTTGACCAATGCTTTAAATTCACAAAACTTTGTAAAAGTTTGATCCTTCTTCTATATTAAAAAGATCTAGCATTTACAAGGATAATTATCAACAAATATAACATAGTAACTATGTGTGGTCGTGGATTATATCAAGAATGGTACACACACATCTAAATGGACTCGCTCTAGAATCACATCTGCTCAACTATATTTGTCATGAAATGAAACCTTGGTATATTTTCCCAAATTACACCTCTTTCATGTATCAACTTGCTCTAATGTACCTTTTGGTAGACCAGTAAAGATTTGTTGCATGATTTTCAAAGCCCCATTATGCAAGAGACCCAATCGCCTATGCCACAACTTGCCAACATCTCAACTCTACACTTTCTCTTCTTTCGTGCTCAAAGCAGCACAATCCTATATCTCTAACTTATAGAGATGCTTAACTTCAATCCATATCTTATTTACCTGACCAGTGGCTATTTGTTGAAGGAACACCTTTCCTTTTCTAAACACCATATCATAACATCTATCCTCCAACATGGCGATAAATACTAAGTTCTTCTTCAAACCAGGAAAATACATAACATCTATCCTCCAACATGGTGACCGATACTAAGTTCTTCTTCAAATTAGGCACATACATAACATCTCTCAAGGTGAGAGGAGCACCTTGCTCCCTCTGAAAAGTAACTGTGTCCAATCTAGTACCACTATACCTCCCTTCATCACCCAACTCAATATGCATCTTGGGATCCTTCTCCTCTAGGTCACTGAACAACTCCTTGTCACTAGTCATGTGGAATGCAGCTCCACTATCAAGGTACCATACATTGACCATCATTGAAGACAAAATGCATGCAATGAAAGTAAAGTCCAATTCAAATTTCGAGGTCAAAGCCTCACCTACCACTAATATTGAGGACTTATTCTTAGACTTCTTAAGTGGGCAATTTGTAGAAAATTTTCCTTGGTCATGACAATTGAAAAACTTAACTTTCGACATGTATTTCTTCTTACCTCCAAGACAAGAATACAATTTGGAATGGGACGCCTTCCCTTTCCCTTTCCTTGTCTTACCCGCTAAAGCATAGTTTTACTCATCACCAGTCTTTGATGAGGAACCATTTCTGGTGTTCCTTCTGATCTCCTCCTGCATCAAATTTGACCATAGTCGTTCCCAATTTGGAAGCTTCTCCCTCCCATTGGCAAAGTATTGATAGCTATTCCAACTCTTGGGAAGGCCTAGGAGATCTATGCTCACCATATCATCCTCGAGAACTGGTATTCCAACACTTCCAAGCTCATCATTGTAGTGAGTGAACTTGGTCAAGTATTTTGGAATGGTCTTGCCTTTATCCATCTTAATTTTTCAAAGTTTGTCTTTCAGTGCCAAGTTCCTATGGTCACTATTGTTCTGGAATAGGTCCATCAATTCTTTCCACATAGCATATGTAGTTTCCTTCCTATGGAGACTTGAGACAATGTGGTCTCACACCCCCTCAAGGATTTTCTGCCTCGCTTTTGCCACACACTTCTTCCATTCAACTGGATTATGTGCATCCAATGTTGTTGGCTTAGGAATGTATTGATCAATGAATTCCATGAGGCCATTATCCTCCAACACTTCCTCCATCTTGTCCTTCCAGGCTATATAACTCGAGCTGCCTTCCAAGGCATACTCAACCCTCAAACCACAGAAAGCCATTTGTTGATACTGAAGTATGTACTGCAAATTTGAATTTAACCTATAACCCTAAACTCAAAACATCAAATATCCTCTAGTATACTATCTTCAACTCTGATACCATGTATATTTTCCTATAGATTCATAGCTCATGTACTAAAACACAATATAAGAATCTACTCTACTCTTTAAACAGTGGAAACAAATAGATCAATGAAAAAACTAATCGATAAGAGGAAGATAATGAAAAACACATAACACCATTTTCTCTAGGGAAAGCCACTTCTAAAAACCCCAACTATCTATTGCATTAATTATAAATCCGAGTGATAATACAAATCTTGTTATCACTAGAACAATTCCTTCACAAGTATGATCAACTCTCTGCCTCACAAGCCTGCTATAGCTAACACTTTTCCAAATTTTCTGCCTTCCAAGCCCCTATTTCCTTGTGCAATTCCTATGAGGATCAATCCATATTTAATTGGGAAAACCTTCCTCCATAACTACACAATCCAAAACTAGGTCCTTCTCTAATTGCATGCATGACCTGTACAACTTGGATCATCATACAACTGATAGTGTTGGACATAGATTGTCATTGATGTCAATACAACAATATTCAAGAAGAGGAGACAGAGCAATCAGAGCAAGAGGAGCCATTGGAGGAGCTACAAGAGCTATCAGAGCAAACAAGAGCCAAGAGGAGCAGACTAAGCAAGAGGAACCACATATGTATATGTCATATCGGAGCCAAAGAAGAGGAGCTACAGGAGAAAACAGAGCAAGCGGAACATAGTATATATATGCCATATATATGCCAAACAAAGAGGAGCAAATAGAACAGAGAAGATGGAGCCATATCGGAGGAGCTATCGGAGCAAGAGGAGCCACCAGAGAAAGAGGACCCATATCGGAGACAATAGTTCATATATATACAATTGTGTTTAAAGCCAAACTTGCATCAAAGCGGGAGAATACATAGGAGCCATCTGATCCACCAAATCAACGGTCCAGATGAAATCGCAGAGGAGCAAAGAATCCTTATCGCATCGGCGAAAGTCCCTTGGAGTTGTCAGAACTGTTCAAGGTGCAATGGATCATGAACCGTCGGAACGCAAGTCTGGATCGATTGTCCTAATCTTATCGGGGATCGGAGAAGTGGGAGCCTTATAAAACTGCCAAAATGTGCAAGCTCCGAAATCCAGAGCTGAAACTCTTATCAAGCAGAATAGAAACCCATATCGGGTCCGAAACCGATATCGCATCGGAGGAGTGGAGCCTAGAGAAATTGCCGAAATCATCCAGAGCCGAAATTACATAGAGGACAATTGAATGGGAGATCAGGTCCAAACCCAAATATTGGATCGGAGGGAAGATTTGAGGTTGCGAAGTGGGAAGCCCGACTTCGAGAGCCGAAATCCTTATCAAGTGGAGTATAAGATCATGTCAGGTCCGCAGACCCATTACATTGCAAGTCTTCCGATAGGGAACTGCTGATAGGCCGGACCCGAAATCTCTTTAGAAGGGAGCTTAAAGGAGTGTCGGGTCCGCAGACCCTTTGTATTACAAAAGCGCCGATGTGAACCTACTGAAAAGCCAGACCCGAAATCATTAAGAAGCAGAGTTGAATGGGCCATCGGGTCTGCGGAGGCCTTGTATCACATCAGAGCAGCGATTAACGAAATCGCCGAAATCATCCGGACCCGAAATCATTATAGAATGGGTCATTAAAAGGATATCGGGTCCGCAAGAGCTTAGGACTGTACGCCCATAAACAGAGCTGAAATAATATACAGAACAGTTGAATGGTCCGTCGGGTCCGCGTTCTATCAGAGGATTGGGACTATTATTTACAGCAAGTGCCGATATACATCAGATCCGAAACCAACATAGAAGGGAGTCTAAAAGGGCGTCGGGTCCGCACCTCGTCGGAGGTTAGGGCTTAAGGACTTATTGTGATTGCCGAAATCCGGACCCGCCGATATTTATAAAAGCAACCATATAATCCTTGAGATCCACGTACATTGAGTTAAGCGGGTTTTATGATTGGTTCTGTGTATTGATATTATATGGTTATATATATGTCCATGAGGGGTTTTTATGTTAATTCCATATATGTCTATAAGTGTGGCGGGTTGATTAAAGCGCTCGGTGATGGTTGATTAAAGGCTCGGTTGGTGGCTGTGATTATAAAGCACCGATAAAAGGTGGTTGTGATTCAAAATAAGTCCATGGTTAAGAGGTGTATAGCCTTGATACGCGTGGTTGTTCGTTAAATTAATCAGTGCCCGTATATGCCTGCTATCGTGAGGAAAACAGCAACGCTGTTACAAGCTTATGAAAATGGTACTCTATGTTGACTCAGTGCTTGTCAGTGATTCAACGCTTCATGCTAGCGTTGGAACACTTATATAAACAGAAGAAGCAAAGGAATGGGAAGCTGAAGTGCCAAGCGATCAAGTGAGTTAGAGGAAACGATAACCACTGAGAAGGAAGCCAAAGATCCAGCATGTAAGAGGAAACGAATAGACAGGGGCATGGAAATATATAAAAGCAGCAAAAATAGAGAACCTATGTGGTTGTTGGTGGACGGTATAACCTGAGCATGAGATAGTGGAAGCAGCAGAAGAAAAGGGGGCAGCAGAAGTAGTGGAAGCTGAAAAGAGTGCAGCAGCACACCAGTGTATATCAAAGAGGTTGGAGTCTTAGAATTGAGTAGGAAGGATTGAAGTCCTTGGGAGTTGGTTCTCCTAAGTCCAAGATTGGTGTCTTGGCAAAACCGAGTTGGTGCTCTGGAGGTTGGAGCCTCCCCAAAGTCCAAGTTGGAGCTTGGCAACCAATTGTGACCATCTATTTATTGCATTTATTTTACTACATAGTTATATTAATAAAAGCATTTATTCATGTTGTTCATTTTGTGTTCTGAACACATATGTTTTAACTAATAAAACAATAGTGAGAAAAAGAAATATTGATTCACCCCCCTCTCAGTATTTCCAACAATTGGTATTAGAGCAGGCTTCTTCATTCTAGCCTAACAGCTTGAAGAAGGATCAACAACCATGATGAGAAATCATGAAGCATCAAGAAAACCTCCTCTATTCAATGGCACTAACTTTGGGTTTTGGAAGAAAAGAATGACTTACTATTTAATGTCCCTTGGACCTGAAGTTTGGCATTTTTTCCAAACTGAATACCGAGCAACTTCCACTCTTCCAACAAACCAAGATGAGAGGAAAGCCTACATTGCAAATGCAAAAGCCATGAACTCTATCACTAGTGGAATCACTGATTCCGAATTTACAAAAATCATGCACTGTACCTCTGCCAGAGAAATGTGGGAGAAGCTAGTTAGCTTGTACGATGGAGACTCAAAAGTCAAAAGGCAAAGCTTCAAACTCACAGAAGACAATTTGAAAGCTTGAAGATGGAATAGGAAGAAGACATTGCAGCATACCTCCTCCGAGTAGCAGAAGTGGTAAATTCCCTGAAAGGATTGGACGAAAAAGTTGAAGAAAGTACCATTGTTCAATAGGTATTAAGGTCTCTTCTAGACAGATTTGACTCCAAAATAAGTGCTATAGAAGAATCAAAGGATCTTGACACCCTCAAAATGGATGAACTCCATGGAATTCTCACTGCCTATGAAATGAGGAAGGGTGGACCTAGCTCCAAAGATGCAGCATTCAAAGCCTCAAAGTCAAAAAAAGGGAAAGAAAGTAATGACCGTAGTGATGAGTCAGATGTGGAATCCGAATTGGCTCAATATGTACGAAAGCTGAAGAGAGGATCTAAGCTTAAAGGCAAGTATCCTCTTATCTGTTTTAAATGTGGTAAAATAGGTCATTATGCAGCAAAATGTCCTCATCCACATTTCCTTCTTGACGAAAGAAATTCTATAAGAATGACATACAAAAAGAAAGGGTTCAATAAGAAAAACCTTCTCTCCAAGCAAGGTGAGACTGATGAGGATGAGTTTATGGTCATAAAAAAGAAATCAGATGAGGAAAGCGATCGTGATGAAATCCAAGAAGCATTATTCATGGCACTCATAGATGATGATGACTCGGGGCCAGAAGGAAATGTGGATGAATTGTTAATAAGTGCCATTGAAGAGAATGAGAAACTACGGAACAAAATTATCTCTCTCAAAGTGGAAAACGAGTAAATAAGAAGGAGAGAAGATCTCTTGGAAACAAAACTTAAGGAAAAAGAAGAGACTTGTGAAGAATGTGAGGCCGAAGTAGTTCTCTGAGAAAGGAGTTGGAGCAAATTAAAAAGGGCTATAAAAGCTCTCAAATACTTAATACTATTCTAAAAAATAAAAAACCTCAACATGATAAGTCTGGAATAGGTTTCAAGGGAGAATCCTCAAGCACTAAGAATAGTGCGAAAAGCTATGCCGATGCACTTTCCTCCAACCCAAAAGATGAAAAAGTATCTTATCAAAAGTGCATCCCAGATTCCAAGAATAAAGAAAGAGTTACTCCAAAGAAGAATGTGGAGTCGAATCATGGACACTATAGCAAATACAAATCTGTACTCCACCAAGGGCCCATCAAAAATCCAAAGGACAAGGGAGGAGTAATTCTCAGAAAGGAAAGCGAATTAAACCGTGGTTGCTTCAAAACCATATTTCTTGGAAACTGTTTTCATTGTAAAAACTTTGGTCACCAAGCTAGACATTGTATGATTCGTAGAAGTGAATAAACAACGCAAAAGGACCGAGTAATCAACTCATATGCTCCCAAAAGACAGGGACAAATCAAAACCTTCAATTCATTCGATCCCTTGACTAAATTTCATCTGACTTGCTCTTTTTGCTACAATAATGGACACTATGAACAAAACCGCCCACTCAAAGGAAGAAAGACAAGTAGCAAGATCTCTGCAATGGAAAAATGCAGCCTGGCTCTATTTGCGCAAAATAATGGAAACCAGGGGTTTGTGGATAGTGGGTGCTCCAGACACATGACAGGAGACAGAAGGAAATTTATATCACTGAGCAAAAAGGAAGGGAATGTGTCCTTTGGAAGTGGAACTGGAAAAATTGCAGGAAGAGGAACAATTACTCTGATCAATGGAAAAGGAAAAGCTCAAGATGCTCTGCTGGTTGATGGAATCAAACACAACCTTCTGAGTGTCAGCCAAATTTATGATCAAGTACATAAGGTTGTTTTCAGCACCAAAGACTGTGAAATAAGGAACTCTGCCTCAGGGAAACTTGTGGCAAAAGGAGTGAGAACAACAGACAATATTTACATTCTGAACAAGATTCAGGAAAACAAATGCTACTTGAGTCAGGCAGATGAGAGTTGGTTGTGGCACAAGAGACTTGGACATACCAGCTTCGAAAATCTGGTCAATATCAGCAAGATCAAAGCTATTAATAAAACTGTGCAGTAAAATAAATACAATAAATAGATGGTCACAATCGGTTGCCAAGCTCCAACTTGGACTTTGGTGAGGCTCCAACCTCCAGAGCACCAACTCTTTTTTCCAAGACACCAATCTTGGACTTAGGAGCACCAACTCCCAAGGACTTCAATCCTGTTCAATTATGAGGCTCCAACCCCTTTGGTATACACTGGTGTGCTGCTGCACTCTTTTCAGCTTCCACTGCTTCTGCTGCCCCCTTTGCTTCTACTGCTTCCACTATCTCATACTCAGGTTATACCATACTCCAACGACCACTACAATTCTCTGTTTTCTGCTGCTTTTTATATGCTCCATGTCTCTATCCCTTCATTTCCTCTTTCTCACTGGCTCTTTGACTTCCTTACTCCGCAGGCTCTTCGGCTTCCTCAGCGATTTTAATCACCCATCGAAAGCCACCACCCGAGTGTTTTATCAACCATCGGAAGCCACCAACCGAGCGCTTTAAATCAACCATTGGAAGCCACCAACCGAGCGCTTTAAATCACCCATTGGAAGCCACCAGCCGAGCACTTTAAATCAACCATTGGAAGCCACCAGCCGAGCCATTAATCAACCATCACACAAGCTTTATCAATCATTGTACAGGTTTTAATATATAACTTAACCCCGCGGCCATGTATCATATAATACACGGAAAACATTATAAACCCCCGCTCTTTTGATTCAAATGTCGATAAACAATTCTTTTGGTTGGACTTTCCCTTATCATGTTAGTCGTTTTCTTATTTCCTTCAAGCGTTGTTGTTGTTGAGTTGGCTACTGAATGACCATTTGGAATGTCCATTGTTTGAACTGCAACTTGTGCATGTGGCTTCACTTCAGTGGGTTTATCCTCTGCTCGAGTTACAATTTTGACTTGATAGGAATTTGTTTATTTATCTTCAACTTGGACTGAAACAACTAGAGACTTTGATATTACTGCTTGAAATTGTTCTAACTTGTTATTTAGTATTTCCTTATCACTTTTAAGCTTCTTTATTTGCATAAGGCTTGGTTTATGATTCCTTAGACATGAAAGTTTTCCCTTTTTTGAATCATTGACTTTGTCCTTAGTATGTTTCTCTTTATCTTTTAAATTTTTTATTTACTCTAATAATTTTTTATTAAGGGTTTTTAGGCACAAATTTTCTTTCTCTTTTCTTGATAGATTCTCTTATAGTTCCTTATCAGAACTTTCCTTTTCTTGTTTTATTCTTTGTTTCTTAACCTTGGAATTTTTAATTTGTGAAAGTAATTTCTCATTTTCGTCCCTTAGACCCCAAATTTCTTCATTGATTTCTGTTGATTTTTCATGAAATTGATCTTTGAGATCTTTATATTTCTTCTCTAGTGATTTGTTCTTTTGTTGAAGTTTTGTACTAAATAATCTTCCACACCTTGGACAATGTAAATTACACTTTTTTTGAATATATGTATATCCAATTTTGTCTAGACAACTTGAACATTTAGTCCAAAATAGTGATTGTTAAGTGGGACTCATCTTGACT
>Ga0115856_100100_pt2 | contig 25818 bp, 16 predicted proteins | sample InSIn4gowninarea_FD_83870 | JGI IMG/M metagenome (GOLD analysis project Ga0115856, IMG submission 83870)
GCTAGTATCCCGGAACGATAGTATCTCGGCTGGCCGGACGGTCCTCCTTCATAATTTTTACATATCTATTCCAGACCGCCATGTTCGACCCAATAGTGCTTGAATTCCAAGATTCAATCTTCAACGATGCTACTGAAAACTTTGCTTTAGGATTTCAGGTTTGCGGTCATGCAAGCCCAGAATCATCTGGCCAAATAATCCATTCGCCCAGGAGAACCTAGCACCGCAGTCAGAGATGTATACGTGTAAACCTCAGCACGATACTCACCATTGTCTTGTGAAGTCTGACTGATTGAAAGTGTTGATGCTTTCGTGAATCAGCCCGAGTCCATCAGTACTACTGACAATCTCCCTGAGCTGCTCGGTGATTTCGGCATCATCACTACTCGTGAATATCCTTATGATGCTCGCCATCGGCCAAGCATATCCTGGACCAACGTGAGGGCCACCGATACCGTTGATGACGGGCCCACGCATGTAGTAAGGGTTGGTGTTGCTGCTCAGGACCAGTGCCCGGGTGTTTTGGTAGACAGTATCATTGACGTCAAGGTAGCCAAAAAATGGAGCGGACAAAAGTGATGGAATATTTGCATCATCCATGATGTTCTGCGAGCCGTACCCGTCAACTTCGAAGGCATAAACCTGGCCGTTGTTCTTGCTGGCGACAATTCCATACTCAGTGATGGCAGAGCGGATGCCGACTGCAAGACCGGCCATACGGTTACCAAGATCTGTATGGTTGCCGAGCTTCAGCATGATCTGAGAGGCAGATGCGAGGTATCTGGAGAACATCATGTTTGCTGGGACAAAGAGCTGATAAATGGTTGCATCATCAGAAGGACGGAACGCGGAGCGAACCAAGCCGGTGTTGTTCCTGACAGGGTTGCCTAGACCATTGTTTTCGAGCGTCTCGGAAGCACGAGTGGTGAGCCCTTCCCAGGTATATGGCGAGGCATTCACACTGCCATTCGGCGAGTACGTCGACGTCATCATGGCTTCTGCAACATCGATTGCTGCCTCTGCGGCTTTGACCCAATCATACTTGCCAAAGAAAGCCAGATCCTGGGTTGCTTGATAGTAATCCGTAGATACTTCGAAAAAGGCAGCAAGAGAATCGAGCTCATACTTGCACTCGAAGACAGATTGGTTATTGAATGGTGGGAAGACTGTATTGTTTGGGTTGGAAGGTTCGGGAGCCAAGCCAGACTCGACAGGCGGCTGGAAGGCATTGCAATAGGGGGAAGTGAGGAGGTATCTGGACTGGAGGTTGATGACACCTCTGTACAAAGACGCCAGCGAGTTCTGGGACGAAGAAGGCTTCAGAAGGGAAAGGTAGGATTGGACCTGATTTGCAGAATCCCGAAGCCACATTGCATTGATATCACCAGTGATGAGGAACGTGAGCTCCTCGACCGAACGGTTGGCAGCCAAGCCTTTCCATTTTACAGCAGTGTCGAGAGTGTTTGGAAAGCTGTTGACAAACAGACGAGCTAGGTCAGGATCGGTGATGGCGGAAGCAGTGCTGTTAATGGTTGCTTCAACAATCGTCGAGTTGAAAGTCCGGCAGGCAGGGTGGGGCCTTTGGTAGGATAGATTGTAACGTCCCGAAGAGAATGGTGCGTGGTGCTGCTGAGAGTAGTCTATGTAGTTTGGACACTGCGAAAGAGCAGTGTCTAGAAGGAGAGGGAGAATGTATCTCGCATGCATCATGGGCTCAGGTGGGGGATAGAGATGGAAGATGACCAAGAAAAGGAGCAGAGGACAATTGATATACACTTCCTGTACCTAACTTGGTGTCGATCAATGCGGATTTTGAATCCTGATCGTTTGATTTGATGGTGGAGGAGAGTGGGGTAAGGACCGAGGAATCACTGCATCATTCGAATCCTACCTACCTTGGAGTCCATCTACCATCCGTCATCATGTTACTCTTCGGCTAACATGCTGTGATGATCAGACGTCGCGTGAGCGTGGGTGAGTGAGAGAAGAGTGAAGTCGTGGTATGCTCGAAGTATATGAGAGGTCGTGCCGCGCCGTGGGGCCAAGGAGGGGATGCGGATTACGTCAGTGGTATGGGGGAGAAGTTGACAAAGTTAGTAGTAAGAGTACGAGTGAATCGACTTGGATTATTATTGTTCATCATCTCTTCCCGTGATACATAATTGTCTTCTGTAGCACCTGTCATTCCGCTAGGTGACTCACAATGTTCTGCTAACAAGTGCAAGACTCGCTAAGACATTGAGTGTCGTAGTTGTCAAGATTGTGACTTGAAAGCGAACGACACGTCGACACCTCAACTCGCGTCTACTTCTACAGTCCACACCATAATTCCCAACAGAGTACAACACAAACAATCATGGCCTTCAGCTCGCCAGTCTCTCATATGCGGCACGAGGAATACTCGTACCGCGTGCCGACACCACCACGCATCGTCGTGCCACCACCATCAATCAACGTCGCCGTCGCACCCGTCTTCGGCCTAACACCACCCACGAACCACCCTGTCCTCTCACGTATGAACTATGCCTCGATGAAGCCGACTCCCCTGATGGATTGGTCGTACGAACGCCGTCGCGAGGCGCAAGCAGTCCTACCTTTTCTCTACCTCGGTCCCATGAATGCGGCCAAGGACCGCGAGTTTCTGCAAAAAGAGGGCATCACCATGATGTTGAACGTGAGGCAGAAGCGTGGTTTCGAAGGCAAAGTCGTCAATGCCGCTTCGCGTGTCGCCGAGGAATTGGGCATCGAGAACGTCGTCATCAGTCTATCGTCGGACATGGAGCTCGTGGCCGCTTTCCCTTCCATCACACAGACAATAAACAACCATCTTCTGAAGATGAGTGAAACGAAGAAGGGACACGGGAAGAACGGAGAGAAGGGCACGGGCAAGATCCTCGTCTTCTGTGAGAGCGGCAACGAGAGGTCGGCCACGGTCGTCGCAGCTTACCTGATGGAGGTGCACGAGGGGTTCGACCACATCAAGGCCATGCAGTTGATCCAGGGCCAGCGTTTCTGCGTCAACTTTGACGACGGCATGAAAAGGCTGCTGCAGAGTTATTGGGACATTCTTACCGCACAGAGACAAGTAGGCGCCGCTACCAGTCAGAGTGGGTACGCTGTTCATGCGCCCGCGCCCGTGAGGGCCTCTACGAAGCGCATGCTCGATCACGATGATGACAATGATGGTGCCATGGAAGTGGATGGGGATGATGAGAGGTTTGTCAAGAGGGAGTTTGCGCCATTTGTCGACATGCCTTATGGCGGGACGTGAACCAAGGGGAACGCAGTGAAGTTGGCAATATCGTTGTGAGACTCCCGATATTAGTTGGGACAGAATTACACGGGCCATCAGATGACAGACAAAACATCCAGGGACGGACAAGGCACGGAGGACATGGCATAGGGCGTACCGGAGTTTGTTCTTCTGCAGAGATACCCCCTGAACGATTCAAGCATTCAAATTTATTCTTTTTTTCTGATCCAAGAAGCCTTGATGATGGGGTATATACAGTTTCTCCATCCTACCTCGACAGCTTAGCCGCGTCCGATTGACGTCCGGTGTCTAACGTGTTCCCGCGCTTCATCTCGCAGCCTTTTCGTCTTCTATTTGTCTCTTCAAGTCGTCAAGCACAGCCTCGCGTTTCCGCAGATGCGCCTCGAGCCCATCAACCTGCTCCTTGACCATGGCAATCTCATCAGCCATGGCTTTCAGACTCTGTCCGACCTTGGCCGTGCCCTCGCCAGTCTCCAGATCCCTCAATTGGCGCCTCTTCCAGTCAAGCAGCTGTTCTAATTCTCGCTTGACGAGCGCGGGCTTGCTGTCGTCCCTTCTGCCACCTCGATCCCGTCTCCGCTGTGCTCCCTCCTCGACTTTGGCCATCTTTTCTTCCAATTCCTTCAGTTGCCTCTTAAGTCTGACCTCTTCCCACTCGCCATCCGTCCGTGTCGCCGAGAAGTCGGTACCCTTTGGTGCTGCCCGATCTCCAACGCCCAAACGACTCAAATAGGAGTCTCCAAATTTAGCCTTCTTTCCAGTCATGGTGTTGTCGTCCCGCTTGGCGCCCCACCGCTGAGCAGCAGTCTGCTGTTTATCAACCTGATATTCGATCTTGCCCTGCTCAAAGGTGGCCCGCAGAGAGGGAGGAACAGATCGAGGGATGCGGAAACCTTCGTGTCGATTGTTGAGGATGTGAAGGAAAGCAAGGCAGGCGTCCTTGCCAATGGCGATGTCGCTGCGAGGGTTGACCAGGTTCCAGGCGCTGCTGATGTCCGTGTCGGGCACATCTAGAGAATCGTAGAGCCCCGAAAGCGACTCGAAGGTAATGCTGCCGTCACGGCCGTCGCGGTTTGCTGTGTAGATCTCTTCATATTTTGCGCGGTCGCTCGGAGACATATACCAGTCGAATCCATCCTTCAGCCCGGGTGTGTCGTCGTCCAGATCATCAACTTGCTCGAACTGTGGTTGGCGCCCCGTCAAAGCATTGCTTGCCTGGATCAGATGGGCTTTTGATTCTGGCACGAGCCAGTCGGGCAGTGTGGCTGGGACATCGAGGTATTCCTGATTCACCACGTGTTAGGACTGTACATGTCTATAATGGGGGTATCATTATACTCACGCCATTGACAAGATCAAAGATTAGGCGCATGGCCACGCAAAATTCCTCAAAATCGAGGCGACCATCATTATCTACATCGGCCAAGTCCCACACTCTTTCAAGCTGGTCGTCTCGTAGTTGACTGTTCTTGAGTACCGATGCTGCCTGATTGCCGTCCAGATGTGTGCCGCCGTTTGCCAAAGAGCTGAAGATTTCCCAGTATCGGTCAATTTCCCATTGCTCGATCCGCTTGACTCCTGACATGGTTGTTTTGCGGTTTCAATATGTACAGAGATGGCAGTAAGGTATAGTCGGTCGTATAATGGTTGGTAAGGACAAGGGGAGTTGTGCGGGAAGTGGTGGCTGAGACTCAAGCTTGGACGGAACGCGGCTCATGACGCTGTTGCGGCTCTGCGGCAACCTCCGCTCATCCCCTCCGCAGTTCTCTTCCACCTTCACACCAAACTTCACCGTCTATACCATCAACCATCTTCTGGCTGCTCGATTACGAATTCTGCATAGATCGCCTGGTCTCCCTGACCTCCCCGGCCTCAGTGCCTCAGACGGAAATGCGCCTCCATTCTCACCCCCCTGCGTGGCGTCATAATTCGCGCAGCAGCTACCATGCTTCTTTTCTAACCATATGCTTCACAGGAACCTGTAAACATTTGCTCTTGACAGTCAGGCACAAAGTCAGATCTGACTTCGTCTTACTGTTGAGCGTGATCTGCCTGTCTTGATACGTCCAGTGGATACAGTGTAAGGATGGTTAGAAGAGTCAAGACCACAATAGTTGACGAACAACAACAAAGACCACTGCGACCAGCAGCCATTATGCTATTGTACACTTAACCATTATATATAATGTGCCTGATCTAGGGCTAGGAGCCTACTATTACTCCTACAGCCATGCGATTCTTCACGCTATTGTCGCCTCAGTAACGGCCATTAAATTCTCTTTCACCTCTCACCTCCCTTCTCTCCACCTCGCGTTGTTTTGTTTATCTTCCACTTTTTTTCTTATATCGATCCTTGTAATCTTCTTCTCTTTCAGACCACTTTCCACCCTCGCACTTGCTGATCCCTCTCTCGCCTTCTCCTTGAATCCTTCAACACCTCTCGAACCCTCCTTCTTTCCTTCTTTTCCTTCTTCTCTTCTCCCTTTTTGCAGCATATACACCACCATGAGAAGGATCTGGCTCTCAAAGAGCGAGTTCAGGAACCTATGCTCGCTGGCAGATGCCGCCCGTCTCAGCGTGCGGTATGCAGAAGCTGCCCTCCAAGTGGCCAGTGACTCAGCCAACCAGCGCCAGCACGCGGCTCGCAGCTCGATATGTCTCCGCCTTCACAATTGCATCTCCATGGCTATTGGAGCCTACTCGCACCTAGAGCGGGTCTCGCCGCTCATTCCTCTGAACAGCCAACAAGTTGAGCTTTTGCAGACTGCTCTCCAGCTTGCCCAGCATGCAATGCCACAGGGTGGCTTTGGTAACTGGCAATGTTTCGCCAACATCCTCAGGCGTATCGAGGAGCCTCCATGTGATGAGGATGATGAACAAATTCCAACCGACAACTTCTCCGAAGCGAGTGCCACTCCAAAAGTTCACTCAGATCCTCCTGCTACTGCTGCTGCTGCCACTGACATGCCTGTTGAGAGCCAGGAGCTAACTAGTCTGCCTCAGGCAATACACTTCCACAGACAAACTTCACAAACAACATCACCTCTCACCATGCCTCCTTTCCTTTCTCGCTCTCCCATGCCTCGCGGTCGCAGTCAAGTATGTTCCATCCCTTCCCACCTTCCCCTATATCCGCTAACTATACCCCTCCAGCTATCCGTCGGCGCCACCATCACTCCCCCCGAGCGCCCCCCTCACAGACTCCACTCCGAGGGCCGCACCAACGCCGCCAGAATGACCACCATCGGCGAAGCGCGCGAAGACCCCCTCTCCCTGCCTCCCAACTGTTTCGAGCTCTACGCGCCCCACGATGGTACCCGCGTCCACGCCTCGACCGAAAACCTCGGGCAATCAATGCCCAACGCCGCCGACGCGCTGGCCTACAGCTCACACGCCTACCTCTACGGCCGGGACTCCGCCACGCGCGCCCTGCTGTCGCAAAGCCTGCCTACCACACCTGAGCGGTCCTCTGGTCCGAACTCTGCAAACACGACTCCCGGCAGTCATCCCAACAGCTCGCAGGCTTCGAGCACGAGGCCTTTGCTCCGTAAACCGGTCGAGAAGACGGAGGAACCGCTCGCGCCGAGGTTGAGGCAGTATCTTGTTCGGCAGCTGAACAGATTCAGTGTCAGCCAGAGGGAAAAGAGGGATGAGGCGAGGAGAGTAACGGCGGAGAAGAAAAAGGATGAGAAGAGGGTTAAGCTGTCACAGAAGAGGACGGAGGAACATGCCATGTGGGCTCGTTATGGGGGGTTGTCGGAGACTGTGGCCAGTCTGCGCAATGATGGATATCTGTGACGACGTGTTGACATGGAAATCTTTACGCTCTTGGTATGCAGAATCGGGAGATGTGGACATGCACGATGGATGGGTGGCGATGACTTTGCACGATTGGCGATTTGACACGGCGTTCACTTCTGAAGGAAGGAAGATACCCAATGCATAGGATCTTGAGTTGTTTTCTTGATGAAACATCATCCACAACGCACAAGGGTTCACATCAATGCAGGATAGGAAAAAGTCACAAAACAGAAGTCACGATTAGAGCCCGCAGAATGCCGTGTCTGGGATTCACCTTGTGCCCCTTTTTCTATTGATTTGGTTTTACTCGCATGTGCCTTGTATGAACATTAGCAAAAAAAAAGGACAGACCAAGTCTATAGGCAGACTGTGATCTAGGACACCCGTAGCACTATGCGACATTGTCTGTGCGACTTTGGCTACTACAGATTGGTTTGTTCAACGCGAAGACCTCTTTCAAATCTTCGATTAAGCGAAAAAAGAATGCACAAGCTTCTGATTTCGGACCGCTTGATCTGTTATTATGAATGATCCATTTTCCCCCATAGTAGACGCAACATCAGAAGTCATACAGCGAATTTCCGCTATCAAATATACCAATCGTCTATTTCTATGCCTCTTCCCCCGGAATTTTCAAAGGAGCAGAACTTCTTTCATCCGCCAGAACCATCTCGGAAATAGCGCCCATGAGATTCTCCTCCAAGTTCAACGCCTGCAGACGAGCAAGTCTGTTGTTGAACGGCACTTTTGCGCTCAGCGCGCCCCAGATGGCGCTTTTGGTGTTGTAGTCCATCTGCGAGTCGTCTATGATGCGGAAGACGTGGGTAGAGACGTCCGTCAGTGCGAGTTGCGGGTTTTGACCGAGGTGGATCTCAATCTTGGATGTCGACGAAGGGACCTGGCCCAGGACGACGCTGAGGCCGCCGTGTTCTGCTTTTGCATTCGACTCGATCTCGGAGCCATTGATGGATGCGCGTACTTTTGTGGCAGGATCCAAGGCCAGGAAGGTGACTCTCCAGTCTCGCTTCTCTGGAACACTGCCCGACGCGGGACTGATGGTCAAGGTGCCCTCGCTCTGCTTGAAAGTGATCACGGTAGTTGACAGCTTGACCTCATATACAGTGCTGCCACCACCATCATCTTCATGTAATTCGAACTTGCCATCAGCACCAACCGCTACAACAATCTCTATGCTCTCAGGATTGTTTCCGCCATTACCAGGGTTTTCCGCTCCATCCAATGGCACAATGGAGCCTTCGCGGAGGAGCACTGCGTACTCGTCCAGCCTGCGGTGAAGGTGAAGCTCCCTGTCACCGTCGTATACGATGCCGCTAAACATATCAACATGTCTTCCTGGTGGGAGCCATGCTCGGGTACGAGCTCTGAGTGTGCTGGGCTCACGCTTGGGCGTCATTGGAGCGACGAACAACTCGGAGCCAAAGAAGAATGTGTTTTTGGCATTGTAAGCCTCTCCGACCTTGGGATACCCCCAGTACAGCGGCTGAATCAAGGGTTCGTCGTCACGAGCGGAACGAACGTTCATGGAGTAGATGTACGGGATAAGTCGATGGCGGAGGCGAAGAGCGTTCTTCATGATGAGGTTTGCTTCATCGTTGTATTTCCAGGGCTCCTTTGTGTTCCATGGATTGTTGTTCGAGTGCAGTCTGAGAATTGGGGAGAACACTCCGAGCTGGACCCAGCGAGTCTCGAGCTCGTCGTCTTTGTAACCGTTCATGTGACCACCAATATCATGACTCCACCAGCCATAGCCAATATTGGAGGACGTGGCTGTGAACTCTGGCTGGAAGTCCAGCGATTCCCAAGTGACAATGGTGTCTCCAGAGAACCCAACAGGGTATCGATGACTGCCAGGACCAGCATAACGCGAGAATGTCAATGCTCTGCCATTGCGAGCGTTCTGCAAGAAGTGGAAATGATTGAGCACCCAAAGCGGGTCAACGCCTTTGATGGCGGATGTCTCTCCTTGCTGCCAATCAACCCACCAAAAGTCGACACCTTCATCTTCGAGCCTACGGAGAACGATACCAAAGTAAGCGTCAAGGAACTTTTTGCTTGCGGCCTCAAAGGCGATAGGATCCTTTTTGGCTGCGGCAGACTCCAGATCCATGGCCTTGCACACTTCCAAATATGCGTCTTCGTAGGCAGCAATGCCGTCCGCCGGGTGATCATTGAGAGTAGCACGTAGGTCGCGTTTGTGGAGCTCGTCAAGGAAAGCCTTTGGGTCAGGGAACAGTTTCGTGTTCCAACTATATCCAGTCCATCCAGAAAAGCCCGCCTCTTCGACCCTTTTGTCGTCTACCCAATGCCATCCCATATCAATGACAGCAACACTCAAGGGAACCTTTTCCTCTGCGAACTGATCCATGAGTGCAAGATATGATTTTGTGGTATAGTCATAGTAGCGACTCCACCAGTTTCCTAGGGACCAACGTGGAAGAAGGGGCTGGCTGCCGGACAGAGCATAGAAAGCTTTGACAGCCGCCTTGTAGTCCAGACCATATGCAAAGAGATAGCCATCAACTCGCTTTCCAGGTCGTCGCCCACTGACCCAACCATTGTTAGTGAAGAGCATAGACTCGGAATCGTCTAGGTTGGCAAAGCCGTTTCTGGCAGTGAAACTGGGTCCGAGGGGTATCCTGCCATTGGCATTGTCGAGAGTTCGAGCAGTACCGCCGAGTTGCCAGCCGTCATCTTTGCGGTCACCATATCGCCACTTGCTATGCCAGTCCGTGATGTTTCCTCGAACAAGCACGCTTAAACTGTTGACGCTGAATTCCTGCTTGTTGTACTGGAGGTGGAAGTGGTCGGTGATGACTTCGAGAGACTCTTCTCGATCGTTCACCCTAAACTCGGGCACCGGTAGATCACGATTAATGGCAAAGGTGGACGCCCGATCCTCAAACACACCATCATCAGCATATTCATAACGGATGAGTCCAGATCCCAAAATCGTGAAGCGATATTTCAGGCCATCTTTGCCTCCGATGATTGCCTTGTCATTGGCTTTTGGTCGGGTCTTGAAGTACGACTTTGCATTCAACTCGTCCAAGGAAGACATGTTTTGGTACAGGATGTACGTCTCGAAAGTAGAAAACTGGTGGGATATGTTTTGTTTGTAGGGTTGTCGGACCCCACCATGACATAATTGCTTGATACCCCACGTTGAGCTCATCCGCATTCGGGACTGGGGAACGGGGGACGCTAACGGATTGTTTAATGCATGAGCAGGGAGAATATCAAAAAACTCAATCATCCCTACTCCTTCAACCACTCTCACAAGTCCCAGTCGAAAAACAAACTTGACAAGCCTTGGGCCCTTGGCCCTCCAAGTCAGCGACCTCGCGAAAAAGTGCACGATGAACACGACTAGCCTGTGTAAACCGGACACCATCCTCTTTGCTGTCATATGTACGTTACGACTGCTTCTATATCGAGGAGTAGCATTCTTGTGATCGGGTAGGTCGCGATTTCTCTCGTCAGGAGCTAGCAAATCGCCAAAACTAGCAACAGAGTGTCAATCTGGAGTGTTGAGCTACAGGCAATGTCCCTATGGAAGAAGGCGATATGGCTTGGGGAACAGGCTTTATGGCAACGATGGTGCAAGGAGTAGTAAGTATAAGGAAGACATTCATTTCCGCATATCATTCTGTAAACACAAGGGTACTTACCCCCTGCCAATATCTTGATTTGAAAACAGTGTGAACAAGCTGCAAAGCGCTGGAAGATGCGTCATGGAAGATCAAGAAACGTATTGATGATTCTGAAAAATGTCGTGCAAGGACTATACTCAACCCGAGTAACTGATTCCTTCTATCCCAACTCCCTCAAGCAAAAAAAAAACATGTCCAGAGAAGAGAAATACGCCGCTCCAAAGACTCCGAGACTTCGCAAGAGTTTTTCAATCGAAAACACGAGTAGTCCTAGGCGACATGGTCGTGGGTGACAGCGCCCCAGGGGACTCGGATGCGTGCGACCCAGTCCTAAGGGACCCAATCATACTCTGTTGGCGCTCGAAAAGAAGAGTAGTCCTGGGCGACATGGTCATGGGCGACAGCGCTCCGGGGGACTCGATCCCAGCAGCCGAGCCCCTGGGCGACACATCTCCAGGCGAGACGGCGTCTTCAAACGACCAAGGTTTCATGATAATGGGTTCGGGCATCTTTCCAATCGAGTCGACCTCGACCTCGACCAACTCGCAGTCGCTGAATCCGGATTCCACGCAAAACGACGAGTCGACCGTCTGGGCGACGCTGCGTTCGGCGCTGGTGATTTCCCCGGGTTGTCGCCTCGACATGTGCAGCTTGTCTTCCGTGACCCACTGTCTTAGGAGGATCAGGCCGTGGACGACGGCGAAGATGATGACTGTGCCGACTAGGCAGACGAAACACGCGCCGGTGACGCCTCCGACGCCGATGAATTTGCTGGAGAAAGAATCAGCAATGCACAGTGTAGAGGTAATCTGCACATGGCAGGGCAGGAAACTCACGTGTTCAGGAAGTCATACGGATACCACCCCTGAGTCGCGTGGATGGTTTCGGCGAGAATGAGATAGCCACCCAGCAGCGCGACCAGGACGCTGATGTTAATCCACGGCAGCGGTGCGGTCCTCGGCAGCACAATCTCAGAGACTGCAAAGACGGTATTGAGGGCGTGCTGGGAGATGTTGGTCCATGTGTTGAAGCGGGTGGAAAAAGCGCCGTTTGCGAGGACGGTCCAGAAGATGACTTTTTTGAAGATGTCAGTGACCTGCACATTTCCCATTCGAAAAGGAAGAAAATCTCACTAGTGACAAGAATCGGAAAGACGACGACACTCGAGTAAAAGCACGAATGCGCAAACCTCAACCACCTCGGCCAGCTCTCCAGTCTCGCACGACCTCGTCGCCAGACGCTCCCCGAGTGAAACGCCGCGACGGCAAAGTAGAACGCCAGACCCCAGTACCCGAGGATAGTAAAGTAGCCGAAAGATCGACGAGCAAGTTGATCGCCGCCGTGAGTGGCCTCTAGCGCGATACTGACGAAAAGCACCGAAAAGGCGTAGAAGCTGATTGCCGCGCGCCAGAAGGTGAAAACTACGGGTGAGAAGAGCCATGATGTTGCGAAGCGTGCGGCGGAATCTGTTGATGTGGTGGTTGCGTATGGTTGGCGGAAGAAACGGTCCATGACTGCGTGAAGTGATGGCATGGTGGGTGGATTTGCTGTGTGGGACGGATGATCAGAGATATGAGTGGGTCAAGATGGTGGGATACGACTTGTATAGATCACCGCGCCATGGTTCCTTTTGGTAGGATTGATGATATCAAATTGTCTCGCTATTGTCTCAAGTTATTTAGATGGCTGGGGGAGGGCCTGGAAGCTTGATCTTCAGCCAAAAGGGTAAAAACGGTCGACGAAACGGCACCGTTGGAATTTTTGTTCCAAAAATGGGGTTGGCTCGACCTCTTTCTGGAATCCCAAGAACGTTTGTTTGTGAGCTTTATTACGTAGATCCGGGAACGAACATATAGTGCATATGCAGATCTGATCATGGGTGATGCGTCGTCTGCGATTCGGAGACGTCCTTGGGAATCACATGTATGATCAAACCCATGCTGGTCTCAGGATCGAACGACGGCGTGATCAGTGTGCAAAGTGTTGTTCATCTTTGACAACACAAAGTACCCGCCAGTTCGCTAATTTTGCTCAGTTGAATGATAACATAAAGGCAAACTCGATAATTGGCCTATGCGTACCAGGTTATGGGGATCTTTTCTAGGGGCAGAACACCAGCAGTTGATTGCTTCGTGTCTGATGCATTTTTTGTTATAGTTATGATAGCTATACAAGGGAAGCATACGTACGCTCAAGTATGCCTGTTCGACTAGCCCACGCTCTGGAGAATACGCTTCAAGTATTAGAAGTGCCTCGATCCACTCTGATCATCCCTCGATTGATCGGAATCCTTGGATTGACGTGATTGAGATGCCGAAGAGAGCTGAATCTATTCCCGTCAAGACTAGAACGACACAATTACAGGTAAGATTAAGATTAAGATATCAAATATATGTATGCATCTAGACCACTTTCCCCTCCAAAACTCCCCAGAAACACCCCAAGCAAAATGAAACCCCTCCCCAAAATCAACCCAAAAACCCAACAACGACAGCAGAAGCCCCAAGCACCGTCAGCGCTCCAGCCTTCAACACACCAGCACCACCAGTCTTTGCAGCCTGCTGCGTTGTACCGGAAGTAGCCTGCCCCGAAGCAGCGGAGGAAGTGCTCGTGGTAGACGCACACACGCTGTTGTAGAGTTGTCTGACTTCTGCAACCGCGCATTAGTCTTTGTTGCTTTCAATGTGTCGAATCCGAAAAAGTTTGGCACTTACTAGTATCGTCGGCATCTGTGCAGGTGCTGTTCGCAAGACAGCTAGTGATTGACGTCTCGAGTTTTGCGAAGCCGGCGCATTGGCATTGGACGTCGGTTTGGGGAGTGCAGCCCGTCTGCTGCACTGCGGCTAAGAGACAGGCGTTCTGTGGGAGGGAATATGTTAGAGGTGTGGAAAGGTTGTCTGAGGGGGGATGCTCGAGGAAGAGCTTACGGCGCATGAGGGGATGTCGGATAGACTCTGGGCGGAGACAAAGGCACCGAGAGAGGCCAGGATGGCGAGGACTCTGAACTGCATTTTGGGAGGTTTGTGTAGTGGTGGTAGTAGGTAATAGTAGATGGTAGTGATGGTTGAAGTATAGGTATGAAGAAGAGAAGAGTAGTAGAGATGAGAAAGGCTTTGTTGCAGATTGCAGGAAGCTGGTTGCTTTTCAGGTCGACTTTATGCTCACACGACAGAATCTAGTCTGTCTACTGACCGTTGCCATGTCGAGCATTATGGACTGTGAACGGTTGGTCGATCCGGTCTCGAACTGAGGCTCGTTGTTTCAACAGCCTCGAAACGGTTGTCTCGAAACGTTTATGAGATTGAATTGCTTGTTGCACTTTAGATCCACTGTGATTGTAGGCTATATTATGGAAATGTCGCTTGTCGATTAGGTCAATAGGCTTTGATGTTTGTCCAAATTCAGAGACATCAAAACGGACGCATGTGGTTAATTCTCAAGCACGAAAGGCATACCAGGTCCAATCGCACAAATTTTGGGCGGATTTCTCGACGGTAGTCGCGATGTTTGTTAAATACAGCAAGAGGTCAAGAATCAAATGATGAGATTGACCGGACGACTCTCAAGTCAAGTTGATTCGAGTTGACATGATGACAGTGACGGAGTTGTTGACGAAGGTCAGACATTACCCGGGAGAGCCAACGACCTCGTTCTGGATCTAGACGCCGTAAAGAGCATGCTCCGACAACGAAAACGTCCTAATATTCTCTTCCCATGTACCTGTGTCTTCCCAAAGTTGTCGCTTCAAGTTCAAAAGGACTCAAAAGACTCCCGAAACGCCACGCTAAACAAGCAAAAATTCCGAAACCATTCGCGTTCGGCAGGGCACAGATATCAATCGTTATCGTATCTTGTTCATAACAGTCTCGCCACCCATTCTTTCCTCCCTCTGGCCAAAATCTGCATTGGCACTAATAACGCCGGCGCGATGCTTGACGGCATTAAGCATGCCCCTCTCGAAATCATCCCGGGTCCTGAGAACCGACTCGACAAAACTGATCTGCAGGTCCCAGTTCTCGGCCTTGAAGGCCCCGTAGGCATCCGCAATGAGACCAAACTCATTGCCGGGACCCTTCTCGGTCGACAGCAAGGAAACCATACTGTTGACGGCGCGGAACTTATCCTTGATGGTGGGAAAAGAGGTTTCGTACCTCGAGAAGAATTCAAAAGCAGTGACAACATCGTCTTTGATCTTTTCTGTGAAAGGATCGGAGCGGCGAAACTTGACATTCTTGTTACGCACGGCAGAGAGGTAGCGGACAAGTAGTTCGTCAGCCAGTTCCTCGACGAGGACGTCACGCAGAGAAGGATGAAGGACGTGCGTGTAGTCGGCGAGGTAATCTTCGAAAGTCGCAATGATCTGAGCCATGCCCTTCTGGTTGTACCATGATGGTGTGAAGAACTGGGCCAGCACTGGTCGAAAATCGACAAAGATCAGCGAGACAAAGAGAGAGATGCAATGTGTGCCCAAGTCGACGTAGGTGTTTGATAGACTCTCGGTTTCCATGTTGAGGGTCTGGGCGTATGCAGGTGTGACGAGAGGCTCGTAGTCGCGGCGGAAAAGAGTGAGGTATGAGACTTGGCCGGCTTCTTCATGGTCGTCGATGCATGCGATTTGGTCATTCGCGAGGGCCACCAGCCAGTCTTGCAGGGTTTGGACGGCCAGAGCATGCTGGTCCGGGGTGTCGACAAAAGCGGTAGGAGCCGGAGACGTAAACTTGGCCGTCTCCGAGTCGGCGAGCGACTTCCACATGTCCTGCCTCGATCTGAGGGTGACAATCATGGCGTCGACGACACCCTCGACGACATCTGGCCGTTGAGATGAGGCGGCGACGGACAATTGTTCCTTAAACATGCGCCACATGTCGCCCAAAGTCTTTGTGCGGAAGTGACCTTCGGCGTCCGTGTCGAGGGAGTTTTCTTTTCGTTCGATAAAGGAGGCTTTGTCGGTGGCAGCGATACGGTCCATCCACTGATCGACAGCTTTGGTGATGAGGTTTCTATACTCACGCACGAGGTCCGCCTCGCGATCGTCAATGACATGTGGATGCAGTTTGGTGGCTGGAACACCGAGCTTGTCCATCTTGGCGTAGTATTTGCTGGCCCACTGAACAATAGCAAGCATATGAGGGGGATTCAACTCGGGGTCGTCGACCTTTTCCAGGAGAAAATCGTGCATGAGCTGATGGTAGATGTTGACGTAGGTGGTGAAGATGCGCCATTTCTTGGGCATGAGGTTTTGCATGCCGAGCTTGACAGTGTTGAGATCGTTGAAGAACCAGCGCACGCTCTTCTCCAGCTTGTCGGGGTCTTCGAGAAAGGCTTCGGAGGAGCCGTCGAATTGGGCTTGGGCGTTGAGCCTGATCGCCTCGAGGAACTTTTCCTTATAGCCGCGCAGTTCCTTCTGACCCATCGAGTTCATCTGCATGAAGCGCGACGCCAGGTCCTTGAATTCTCGCTGAGCGTCCTGTAGTGCTTTTACTTGTCTGTCCTTCTTTTCCTCTTCTTCGATGATGAGGGCCAGACGAACGACCATACCATTGTTGCCGGCCTGGACGAGGTTAATCAGATTTATACACGCACTGCCGACGTGTTCGTCGAACCAATCGACAACTTCATCAAGGCGCGAGAACAGGTCTTGCATGGTGGCACCACTGTCGAGTTGCAGGTTGTTGATGAGTTCCAGACTCGAGTCTTCGTTTTTGATCTGGTCCATGGCCTTGTCACGGACGTCTCGAAGCTGGGTGAGACCATAATGGATGGCCAAGAGGTTGTTCTGGTTCTCCATGTCCTGGTCGTCTTCTCGCAATAGTTCTTCAAGGTCATCCAGAGACTGTCCAAACGTCTCTATCGAGTTCAGCATGTCCTCGACAGCCTTGAAGTTTGCGTGCATGCGGGCGACTTTGTCCACAAATGGGAAATTGCGAACCATGTTCTGGGCCTCGACGCAGAGACGGTCAATCTTCATCATTTCTTCCTTGATCATGTTGACGGTGCGTTGGCCTTCGGTAATGGCATCCATTCCGGATTGGGTGATGCTGAGTTGTTCCTGGAGGCCTACACGAAGTTGGCTATCCACGGCTGTCTTTTTGCGGGTGAATTCCGCCTTGAGCGAGGCAATCTTGTCGAGGTCATCGGGATGCCGTAGGAGCTCGGCGAGCTTGGACGTGACTACATCTTCCGGGTCGTTCATCTTGACCGACCGGATGGAAGGCGACAATGATTCGCGTGAATGTCCGTGATGAAAAGGGAACCATGTATGACATACAGTGATAGGGTCGGGGATGGAAAAGATGAAACGGAAATGGACGTGACGGTCGTTGGTATAGACGAAGCCAAGACCAACAACAGTGGTTTGGAACTTGGAAGACCCGAAACGATGCACAGACCTTCTGACTTATTATGTAATCCTCGTTCCGAGCAGCATTAATTATTCATCATCGCAGAGGATTATGCAACTGAATATCATCACCTACACTCATATTTGGACATTTATTGTAATCTACACAACACTCTCCCACTCGATCTAACTTTGGCTGTATCTGCGAATTCTGTGCGACATCAGAGTATGTACATATACCCGCCACATGACATGCACAACAGCCATTGACATTGCATATCAAGAACCCTCTCCCGTCCTTCTGAGCATAATCCAAACCTCCTAGTCAAATATCGAAAAGTAGAGGAAAAGAGAAATGCCATACTTCCGCATAACCCTCCTCCGCTCCTCCATCGGCCTCCCCAAAGCAACCTCTGGCGTCCTCAAAGCCCTAGGTCTACGCAAACGCATGCGGACAGTCTACCACCCTGTGTCGCCCCAAGTGGCCGGGCAGATCTTTGCGGTCAAGGAATTGGTCGATGTGCAGGAAGTCGAGGAGAAGATGACGAGTACGGAGCTCAGGGCGATGAGGAGGCCTGACGCGGGGTTTTGGGTTGAGAAGAGGGCGGGTGGGGAGGGGGTGGAGGGGGTGTAGGGATGGGATGAGATGGGATGGGATGAGATGAGACGAGGAGAGATAATAGAAGAGAAGAAGAGGAGAGGAGAGGGTGGTTGGGGGCGGACGGTGCTCGAGGAGAATAATTGGGAGAGGTATGATTCGCTAAAGAACGGGCAAAGAGTACGGAAGGGACATGCGTGACGCGGTAGAGAGCGCTTGAGAGGCCAAAGAGTGTAGGGACACAGCGACCAAGTTGAGGAGACAGTGCCCAAGTAAGAGAAAGAGGCACAACAATCGTGTATGATAAGAGGGCCAACGCCGCCGAGGAGAGGACCTCATTATTGGGAAGCAGGTCCGAAAAGGGAGATAGATTGCTCTCCCTCGAGCAAAAGATATAAGAGAATGGTAAGGGAGGAAAAATAAGAGGGGGACAAAATGTACATCATGTCACACTCAAACACTCACGAGCGGCGCACAAGGCTGGGTGGGATGAACGACTAGAATCATTATTTGATGGTATTTTTTGACTGCATTTTGATGGTTTTACACAACAACACAAGCGTCGGGGGCTCTTTACACTCGTCGCAAACACGGGACAGGGAACGCATACAGGGTGTGTCACGACACGACTCGTCATGCGTCGTCGTGACCAGAGAGACATGTCCAACTCTTTCCTTCAATCGTGCCATGTCCAACTTTTCTGCTTCGTCGTCATGCCATGTCCAAGCAATTGCAACTGCAACCCTTTTCATCATCGCCAGCTTCTTCTCTTTCTTTTTTTTTTGCACATCATCACGAGAGCAACTCTATGACTGCCATCTTCCTCCCCATGGCAAAACACAGACTTCTACCCAGACTATCCCAGCTGAGAGAGGGCTCGTTGATTGTCTGCACATCACTGTCCGAGTCGCCCATGCCACTATCTCTGTCGACGTCCCTACCTCCGTCTCGTCCGTCACCGTCCTGGTCCCAGTGTTCGGTCCCGGCCCTCCAGTTTAGTGACGGCGTAAAAGGTAAAGACGGATCCCAGACCTTGACGCCTTCTTCACTGGCCGCGGCGAGGTACTTGCCATCTGGTGACCAGCAGAGCGCCAGGGCAGCCTCTTGGACCATGGATCCGACCGAATTCAAAGACAGAGTGTGCAGCCGCGTACACGAGTCCCCGGTGATGGAGTAGACATTCACCCCCCCCGTCCGATGCGCAGTCGCCAGTCTTGTTGCCTTGACACTGGCAGAGCCGGCTTGCACGTTCTCAAAAGCCAGAGCCGAGATGCCCTTGGCCGCCACATGGTCCCGGACAAATCCGCGGAGTGGGTTCCAAGAGTCAACGCTAGGCTGAGCCAGAACGACAAACTCCTCGTCTGCGGCAGAGATTGCAGCAGTGGCGTTTGTCTGTGGGTCGAACCGCACCCTCTCCCAGGTTGTCATAGTCGGACACGAGTGCAAGAGTGTGAGGTTGCGTGCGCCCGTCGATGTAAATGTGTCGGTGTCGCCATTGGTGTCCCCGTTGGCCATGGCGACATCTGCAGGGATATGAACGCGATAGCTTTCGAGGCAATTGGTGCCACAGACTATTATGACGTCTTCGGCGGCCCATACAGCGTCCATTATGGGAGCGGGAAAGACCTTGACGGCGATTGGTTCCTCGGCTAGTCTGGACACGAGTCAGTTGGGTCATTTTTAGAGAGAGAGAGAGAGAGAGATTAGGAGGGAAAAAGGACGAGACAAGCACAGCGGAGGATAACAAAAACTCACCCTTCCCACACCTCGAGCAAGCCTCTCTTGACATTCATCGAGACGCTGAGCAGACGTGTTCCAAGAGAATTGTATCGCAAGACACTAGTAACGGTGGGCCCCATGGCTTGCAACAGGCGAATATATGCATTGTCACTATATGGACGCTTGGCCGGGCGATCTTCGGTGCCCTCTACGTCAAACATGTAGCGGAAGCTCTCCTCGGTGTCGTCGATGGACCTGCGAGACTCGACACTGCAGGTGGCATAACGACCCGAGGGGTGCCAACATGCGGCCGTGGCTATGGAGCCCGGAAGCATGTCCTGCACGTCGTAATGAGCCGACTGCGCGGCGTGATCGACGACACGGGGCAAGTGATAGAAGCGACATAGAGACTCTCCAATAGCAAGCAGACGGGCGGATGATTCAGGAGAGGGATTCCACACGGCGTGCAGTATATTCGAGTCATAGTTGTCGACGGACCAATAAGCCGTCTGCGTCCTTGTCATCTTGGAAGCTGATTCGGTCTGGGTGCCGGACGAATATGTTTCCACGGCAGGTCTCGTTGGTGGAGGAGAAGAGAGAGAGGCTGAATTGGCTCGATCGTGGACGGCATCGGACATGGCGCGGTCCGTATCGCTGGGGCTGACGCGGTCATCGCTGGCATCGGGGTCGTCGCCGGCGTCTTCATCATCGTCGTCGGCAGTGGTCGTGGCAGTAACAAGGGCATGAGGTGGGGGAGGGGCGGATGATGACGATGCAGCCCTCGCTTCTGCCTCTGCCTCTGCTTCTGCGGCTGCGGCGGCGGTGGCGGCTGCTGCTGCTAGTGCTGCCGGTCTCGAATCTGCTACGACAATGTTTGAATCATCGTAGGAAAGATTGTTAACACGCTTGGGGTCGTTGGCGCCGCTGGTTGTCTTCTTGAGACGCTTCGGGGCGGGCATGGGGAAGTCATTGTGGACCGAGGGAGCCGAGGGGGAATGTCTGGTACGGTGGTGATGATGTGACAGTTGGTCTTGCACGTCATGCTCCTGTTGCTGATTGCGTTCAGGGTTGCGATTGCGGTTCTGGTTCGGACTCTGGTTGCGACTGTTGACCTGAAGCTGATTTTGATGTTGAACCTGACTTTGTGTCCGATTCAACGTTTGATTCGGACGAGCGATGAAGTCAAAGCGAGGCGCTTGATTGGTGACTTGGGCCTGCACACGGTCGAGAAAGAGGCCGTCCTGGATAATCTTGACCAATTCGAACTGGCCGACACGCGAAGCAAAAGGGAACGACTCGGGATCTCCATGGCGGTCGGAACGATGCCAGTCTTGATACAAAGCTTTTGCTGCATTTTCATGACCGGCTTCCTGGAGGTAGCGAAAGACGAGGTAATTGATGTGGTCCGACTCGAGCGCACCGTCTTGGGTGGTGGGCATGGCGGTGATGCGACGAGGAAGATTGACGAAAGGACGGCAATAATTAACCCTAGTGGTGACGAGGGTGATGGCGATGATGATACCTGAGGCTTAGGAATGGAGGAGCGATGGCTTTGATATCTTCATGTCTGTCGTTGTCAATTCGTGGTTGACAGACGAAATGCGACACAGGTCAAGTTGAGTTGATGGTCCCGTGTAAGTCACTGTAGAAAGTGGAAAGCGGAAGTTGAGAACCCCACGACGGTCTGTCTCGGCCCGCTCTGCTCAGCCCTACAAGGTTGAATATTCAGCCCTATGGATGATGCACGGAAAGCTTGTCAAGAGCCGTGCTCGGCCCGAACCTCACCTACTATATGTATACCTCCACGCTTATTTCTGATCATTATTACCAGCTGCAGCTTTGTAAGTCACCACGTTATCATGCTGCATGTTGGCATGAACGGCAAGTTTCCTATAGATAAGCATAACTGTCGCTTTTCGTGTGGTATGGCCAAGTCAAATATTGTTGCAGGTAAGCTAACTCTGTTTTTGAGGCATTATTGCAGATCTGCCTGTCATCGGAGAATATCTACTCCGAGCATGTCTTGGCGACGTCGCTTGTTTCATATCACTTTCGTCGTCTCCAAACCCCCATCTCACATTCATCATAACCTCTCGATACCCTGCAGACCGTGTCTGGACTGAAAAGTCGAGGGTTACGCTCAAGGACACGAGCAGCTTTATCGCTCTACATGGCATCATCGGCATACAAGACGTACGAGACCAAGGTACTCGTACCCAGACGAGCACAAACATTATTACCATGGCTTCATTACGCATAAATCTTCCCCCTCTCACCCGGTCCCTCCTACTCGCTCTCCTCACTCTTAGTCTCCTCAATGCCTCTCTCCGTTATCGTCAATGGGCTGCTACCGCATCTACAGAAGGCAACAAATGGGCCTCACTCAGTGTGCCGTACTTGACCATTGTCCCCGCCCAATCCACCTACTACCCCTATGTCCTGCTCACTGCCGCTCTGATTGAGCAAAACATCTTCAGCTTCTCCGCCTCGGCCCTCACGCTTCTCTACGGCGGACGCTATCTGGAACGCGCCTGGACGAGCCCCGAGTTTGCAAAGTTCATCCTCTTTGTCACCGTCATCCCCAATTTGCTGTCTTTCCTGGTCTACAGTCTGTGGTACGCTCTCGGTGGCAACCAAGTCCGCTCAAACACCATCATCCACGGCGCCGTTGCCCTCGAGGCCGCCTTTCTCGTCGCTTTCAAGCAGCTGGTGCCTGAACACACCGTCTCCCTCTTCCGCGGCACTCTTCGCATGCGCGTCAAGCACTTTCCCGCAGTCTTTGTCCTCGCAAATTCGCTCTCCGGTCCGCTGCTGGGCACCGACACTGCCTTTTTCCTGTCGTGGTTTGGTTTCTTGACCAGTTGGGTATATCTTCGGTTTTACAGTCTCAGTCCCACGCTGTCCTCGACGAGCACCGGAGAAGGCGACGTCATCAAAGGCGACGCGAGCGACACTTTTGCCTTTGCCCACTTCTTCCCCGAGCCCATACAAGTCTTGCTAGATCCCTTCTGTGACGCAGTCTACCGCGCCTTGGTTACCGCAAAGATATGTACCCCCTTTTCTGACGAAGCTGTCGACGCTGGAAACGAACAGGCACACGCCAGAGCTGAGGGTGGTCTACCAAGTCTGATGAATCCAGGAGGAGGGGCTCAAGGTGGCACGAGGAGAGAAGAAGCCGAGCGGAGGAGAGCCCTGGCACTGCGAGCTTTGGATCAGAGGTTGAACGCTGCGTCTGCTGGTCGCGCTTCTGCCGGTCGTCCTGAGGCTTCGCACACTGCCCAGCCCGCGCCCGATGCGAAGTCTACCGAGACTTCTGCGTGATCAAGTTTCTTGTCATTGTTGTTGTTTTATCATCAATATCCAGATACCCTCGCCTTGTCAAATCACATTTTTTGTTTGCAATCTGCATTGCCCAGTTAAAGGGCGTCGAGCCATCTGCGTCGTTATGTTACTGTGTGCCATCAAGCTTGAGCATTGCTCACATACACCCGCGTCGTAATACCACGTTCTCCTCGGACATCTCACCTTGAGATCTTGGGCTGTCAAATGATTGTCTGGAGCCATCGACCGACCACGTGAAACCACATGTTCGTCCTGTAATGCGCATTCAGGGGCTCGTCAAGAGTGTCATGGGGGTTTGCATCACTCGGTTCTCTGTACTTGTCTAGCCTCGCCTATTAGCACCACTCTCACCCTGCCATCTACAGTACACTTCGAAGCAAAACAATGTCATGTCAATATAAGTTACAGCACATCCAGAAGCCGCTTGTATGCCTCCAACGCCATCGCTCGACAAACCGCCCTCGACGCGCAAATCACTTGCTCATCGCTTCCAGGAACCCTCCTCCATCCGGCTTTGTCTCGACCGCCTTGAACACGTCACCCTCTGCATCCAACCCCTTCTCCGCCCGTTCAAAAGCTTCATCACTCCGATCAGTCAGCACCTTCAACTCCTCGTCACTGACAATCAAGCCTCCACCCTCCATCCTCGCTTGTACATCCCATCTCTCCCCGTCATCCCTCGCAAGCAGCTTCTGCAACTCCTTAAAGTCCGCCCCAGAAACCCCTTTCATCCCACCACCACCATCAACAGCCCCATCGTTCCTCCTAAACCTCCCCTTTTGAATCACCAACTTCTCCAATCTGCGCTTCGAATCTGCTTTCTCGAGCAACATGCTCTCCACCGTTCCCCTAGTCGCAAACCTATACACAATCACCGGCCGCGTCTGCCCGATCCTGTGCGCTCGGTCCTGCGCCTGCAGGTCCTGCTGGGGGTTCCAGTCGCTGTCGAACAGCACCACTGTGTCCGCGGCCGCGAGATTGATGCCCTGGCCACCGGCGCGGGTACTCAGCAGGAAAATCCGCTCCTCGCTGTCGACGTCGTTGAAACCCAATATCTGCTCCTGCCGCTCGGATTGCGCGACCGAGCCGTCGATGCGGCAGCAGGGCCAGGATCTAAGCACGCGGCAATACGTCTCCAGCAAGTCGAGCTGCGTCTTGAACTGCGAGAAGATGAGCACCTTGTGGTTTCTCCTCAGGAGTTCAGGCAGCAAGGCGTCGAGGAGCAGCATTTTGCCGCTTTCGGTGACTAGCGACTCGTCGACGTCGGATTCGTCGTCGCGTGTGAAAGGGTAGTAGAAGTTGTGCGGCGAGTTGCAGCACAGGCGTAGCTGTATGATTGGGTTTTGCAGCTTTTTGTTGTTGATTTGACGTTTGGCTAGGGCGAGGGTTTGCGCGCGCTCTTGCTCTTCGAGGGCGGAACTGTCGGGCTCTTCGTCGTCTGAGGGGTTCGCTGACGCCCCTGGTGTGGACTGTAGTTGGCGGAAGTAGGCTGTGTCGGACACTTCTTCGTAGTTCTGGCCTTTTTTCGTCCTCAGGCTTCGTGTGCTGCCGTTTGTTGCTGGTGTCGATGCTCGGCTCGTCTTGTTGCTCTTGAGTGGGGTCGCCGATCCCTCGAGTGCTTTGCGTTTCAAACTGCCGCGCGTGCTGGTGGGTGTGGCTGTTCCGCTGATGGTCTCCACGACCTTGTTCTCGAGGTATGCGCGACTGTTGCCATCAAGAATCTCCTGGTACAGTTCTTGTTGGGTCTGAGTCAGTGGGGCGTACAGGACATACTCCCGCTTCTTTGGCAGACTAGTTTCCACATCCGCCTTGACTCTGCGAAGCAAGAAAGGTTTGAGGATCGCGTGAAGCGAGCTGACTAGACTCTTTTTCCGCTCCTCTGACAGGATTTGCTGGTACCCGTTCCTCTCACTCAGCGCCGAAAAGTCAAACCACGACTCGAAAGACTCGAGCTTGTCGAAAATGGTCGGCATGAGAAAGTGAAGCAACGACCACAATTCAGTCAGATTGTTTTGGAGTGGCGTTCCCGTGATGAGCAAACGGTTCGCAGACTGATACGACTGCAGCTCGCGAATAAGCCTGCAATTGAGGTTCTTGATACGATGGCCCTCGTCAATGATGATGAACTTCCATCCATAGTTTGCCAGGAATTTGCGGTCGTTCATGCAGATTTCGTACGAGGTGCAGATGACGGGGAACGTCTCGCTGCCCGGGTTCTTGAGCTGTTTGCGGCGAATCTCTTCCCTTTCTGCTTTTGATCCGTGGTAGAGCACGACGGGTATCGTGGGTGTCCATTTCTGGAACTCGGCGACCCAATTGCTCGTTGTGCTCAGAGGTGCCGCGATGAGGAATGGTCCGTAGATGCCTCGTTCGCGCAAAAAAGCAAGAAACGAGATGGTCTGTACTGTTTTTCCCAGTCCCATCTCGTCTGCAAGAATCCCGTTCAAGCCATTCTCGTATAGTGAAGTGAGCCACTCGAGACCCTCCAGCTGATATGTCCGCATCAACCCACCACTGACAAGCTCCGGTTGCTTCGCAGACATCAAATTCTGCACACCGACATCTCCAGCCTTGACGTCTGCATCCGCCTCTTCCTTTAACGCGTCATTGATAGACGTCTCCCCAGCCTTTTCCTGCAAATCCTCCTTTTTCAAATAATCCGAAATCTTGCCGCCAGTCTTCCCCCCTTTGCCCGCCTGCCTCCCCCGTGCATTCTTCTGCACCTGCCCATCCACCTCCTCAGCCACCATCTCTGTCTTTGCCGCCGCCCGCGTAGCCCTCCTCTGGCCATCCTCGGCCGCCTTCTCGGCCTTTTCCTCCCTCTTCGCCGCCCTCTTCTTGCTGCGCTCATCCTTGGCCTCGTCCGCCTCTTCCTGCCTCTGCATCTGCTGCAGCATAATGGTGCTGTACAGTTTGCTCTGGCTGAGGAGGTACTCTAGTGCTTTGAATTTGGTCCCGACGACTTCCTCGCCGCCTTCAATGTCTTTTTCGCGCTCGGCGGAGAGCTCGGCGTCGCGGCGGGCGTCGAGTTTGGCACGCGCCGAGGAGAGTTGGGCTTCTTCTTTTTGCATGG
>Ga0115856_100108_pt1 | contig 25721 bp, 10 predicted proteins | sample InSIn4gowninarea_FD_83870 | JGI IMG/M metagenome (GOLD analysis project Ga0115856, IMG submission 83870)
AGGATTTTCATTTTATTTTTAGAAATAATCAGAGAATAGAATTTAGAAATACAGCCACTAAAAATTATTCTAAAGTGTTAGGAAAAATTAATAAAGATGACGGATATTGCCCTGAACAAGTATTTAATGCTGACGAAAATCGGTTGTTTTGGAAATAAGTACCTAGCTTCGTGTCTTGATTTCGTTTAAGAAACAATTTCTAGTTATTTCTTAAGATTTTGAGTTATTTTCTACGTGAAACTTTTTTTATGCGGTCCCTATCCACCGCATAAAAAAAGTATTTTTTAATTGGGTTGCGAAAACTATCTTTTGAAGCTACTCGTGAAGTTTTGTGCAATTTTTTTTTATGCGATTTTATTTATGCGGTCCCTATCCACCGCACAAAAACAGGTTTGAGTGTATTTGCTAATCATCAAAGTTACACCTTAAAACAGTAACTTTTCTAAAATCTATGACACACAATCAGCTACAGTAGACACATGTAATTTGAGAGTATTTGCTAAATATGCTGTGATACATCTTGTTATGTGTGTTACAGTGCATGTTAACTTCTTAGTCAACGAAATATAAAGAAGCATTACAGAGTAATTTCTGAGTAACAAGCACACTTTCCAAAATATTTTAAAGCTCTGAATATAACAACTTGCTGAAATGGAAACTAAAGTAAGGTTTAGCATCGTTTTATTATTTATTATTGTATGTTCATTTTTAAACAAGGAATATTTCTTGTAACGAAAATTTTTCCTCAGTGTTGTTTATAGCAACAGATTTTAAAATAAAACAATCTAGGCAAACTTGTCCTTCAGTGTGAAAGACTCATGTACTTCAGAGCATGTCTGTTATTCTGCTAAGTCCAGGAAAGAAGACAGTCCCTTCTTCTGCCAGCTTTAGCTTTCCAATGATAAGAGGAATTTCAAGAAGACCTCAGGAAAGAGTAATCCTATCCTTTGACTACAAATTTGAAAAGTGTTCATTCAGGGAACGACTAATAGTCGGTTTCGGAGTAGTCTTTTAACTAATGAATGAAGAGTTAGAGTTTAGCCTACATCTAGAAATTATGGACCGGAAGAAAGAACGGTCTTCACATGAATGATGATGGTCTCTTTACAGAAATGGCCTTTCTCTTTCAAACAGTTTTCACTGTATTCTTAATATTCTGAATCCGACTTATAAATTCCTCCAGTTTGTTGAAGAAATATCAGGGGAAAAAATGACAAAACATTTCCTCTTAGAATAAAAAGAGAAACTCTGGCTAAAACTAAATCCTTGACATACAATGACGTCTGAGAGACATCATCCATTTTACGTGCCACTATAGGCTTCGGCGTGTGTTATGGCAGACCGGTAATGAAAATGACGACGCAACACGGGTTCTATTGGAGAGAATATTGCTGAGGGGAAGTACAGGGACTAGCCGCCAAAACCGCCGCAACTATTACAGAGATCTTGAATGCATGTCTCTCCAATAAACGCAGTATCGAGGACCAGGCACCCTGAAACGACACTAAAAACGCAAAAACAAGAATCAGGAACACAAGAATTGAAAAATGCAGACGATTTGGAATCCTTGGGTGGTTAACAAACGTCGTTGGACTCACCCATGCACGCGTCACCCCACTTCAAGACCTCTCGCTTTCTAAAGAAGGCTGCCGCTGCCAGGGGATATCTCTCTCCCCAATGAAGTCTATGACTTCCTCGTAAGAATCACTGCACTTCAGGAGCTCTTGAAGCATAATTGGTATCACAAGAAACCAGGAAAAGCCTCTCAAGACGAGATCTCTTGCTTTCAGGGGACGACTCGCTCCCAAACTAATGTTGCTCCCTACGAATAATCACTTGCTCTCCGAAAGCCATCACTTTAAGGAAGACTAGCGCTCCTCGAACAGGTTTGTCTCACGAGAACACAAAGCGCGTGATATATATATATATATATATATATATATATATCCTTCATGATATATACCCTTGATATATACCCCTGATATATACTTCTGATATATATCCTTACATACCCTTCATAGAAACCCAAAAGTTTCGGATTTGTGTTCATAAACCAGGTATTGGCGCCAAATGTAATCGCAAAACTGGCGACAATTTTTATAGAGAAACCCTTTCAATATTGTTTATTAATATAAGGCCCATATAATGCATTTAATTTTAAGATTTACGTCAAACTGTCTTTACTTAAAGGGAATTTTTAATGTAGGGAAGCAAACTTAAGGCCTTTGTAACAATAGTAGCACATAATTTGATTTCTTAACAACTGAGTATCGCGCGCGTTCAAACTCAAACGAAATGTTTAACAGTTCAACTTCTTGGAAAAAGGAATAACCGCTTAAGGGATTCATTCGAAACTAGTTACGTTGATATTGAATCTATAGAACACACAAATTCAATAAAAATAGTATATCGTTTGATAACTATTTCCTTTCGTTTTCAGGTAAACGAGCCTGCGTGGGAGAATCGCTAGCTCAAATGGAAAATTTTCTCATTATTTCATCTCTCCTGCAGAGTTTCACCTTGTATCCATCAGATTCTCGGAGCTACTTCTTAAGAGCCATACCAAGACATTAAATGGATTGTCACATGTATCAAACAGATGAAGATAAGACACATAAAGGGCTCGTTTAAATTAATTTTTTTTTAATGCTATGAGTATCATTTATGTAATCATCATCTTATCTGCGACAAAATACAATAAAAGTTACCTGCATTTTGACAATCAAGGTATTTTGTGCATGCAACTATTTCTTTTTCAGGGTTTCACCTTTACATGTGAAATCGCCAATTTCATATAACGTAATAATTTAATATTTAACGAGTTCACTTCACTGATCCACCAAAATTCTAACGACATTCGTTATCGATTTCGAAACTTTCCGAAATGTCACGAGAGAGATTGAAAATGGATAATTTTGGAATCATCCTACAACCTTTAAATTTTAATGAAATGCTGCATACAGATTCAAGAACGAATTGTAAACTACACTCAATGAATGCGATTTACAAAGTTCATTTTTAGCACTGCGTTTTCTTACCCAATCGCAATCGAGTACTTATGTCACACTTGCAAAATTCGAAATACCTAAATTAACATCTTAGCTACTAATATCAGTTTGCGCCTTTTTAACAAAATAAAGTAAAAAAGGCTTGCTTTCTCTTTTTAATTTCCATGATTATTGTAATTTCGTTTAATTATTGCTTTGTTTTGAAAGTTATAATTATCTCACAGAACTGAAAAATTCTTATCTTTCCTCTATTCCAAGTGTTCCTCTATTCTATTGTTTCAAGTGAGTGATTATAACTGAGTATTATTCTTATGTTCTAACTGACGGATAATTAAAAATTAATTATAAAGAAAATGAGTTCCTTCTTTCAAAATTATTTTAGGTGCAAGCCCTTTTGATAAAAAGGTGACATGTCTTGCGGTTTAACATATTTTCCGCTTCCTAAATCAGGACACATGAAAAACAAGATTTTGAGAGAAAAAAAAAAGTAAATTCAAAATTTCTACAAAATGGGGAAATTCGCTAAAAGGGGAAGAATCTCATCCCAGACAGACATAGTGGAACCATGGAGGTTTCAGTTTTTCATTGAATTGCCTTCTTGTTATCTAGACAGAAAAGCTCAAAACAAGTTTCTGAATTCTGCAATCGGTTATGCTTACATTATATTCTGTAGGTTACTATTGAAAATGTTGAGACAGTTTTGAAAAAAACAATTACTAAAAATACCTATAAAAAACGGAATTATAAAGCTGTTTCTAAAATTTAGCGATAAAATAAATATATCTTTAGGGGATGTCCGGACCCGATACGCCCCTGTTGAAATCTCATACATTGGTGATGAAAAAATACGTTTCTTTCATCTGTTATCATGTAAATATTTTAACTGTACAGTCAAACCCCGTTAACGCGAAATCGACGGGGGCGCAAAAATCTTTCGTGTTAACCGAATTTAGAATTTATTCTCAGCAAGAATTATTTCTGTGACACGAAAAATTTTTGAAGCAAAGTGCTTTTACACCTAAATACAAGCATTTATGTTTTAATTAGAAAATATGTAAGTATTAAATGTAATAAAAAAGAACTAAACAAAATGTATCACGACGAAACAATCGATATTTATATTTACCTGTACATATATTAACTTCTTTAAAAAGTCTGTTATTGACTTTTGCTTTAACGTTTTGAAATAACATTTTTGGAAAAACGTATCCACGCCTCTTCGACAACTGAATCAGTCGTCGCTTCATCTTGTTCTTCTTAAATAGTTTCTACCGATCCTTCCTCAAACCCTCCATGACGAAAGCGAACAGGCAGTTCAAAGGGATGGGCCAGTCATTCTTTCGTCTTAAGCGGGATTTCGTGTAATACGACTTCGTGTTAAACGAATAATTTAGTATACTAATTTTAAGGTCTATCGGACGGGGACTGGCATTTATTTCGTGTTAAGCGAGCTCTCGTTAACGGGGTTTGACTGTATTTACTTCGATATCCTTCACCTCATGAATTCAATGAAATTGTGAAGTACGTACCAATCTTCACAGCTATTTTATATAACACATGCGTGCATTTTTATATGTCAAAATTTTGAAGCGTTTACAAATTTAAACACACTATTAAAACGATTAAAATTATTAAAATTTTGTTCTAAATTGAAAACCGTTATAGAACAGTTATATATTATCAGTGTAAAAAATCAAGTGTATTCGAAACGAATTTAATCTAACTACATTATAGTGTATTTAGAGGTATTTCTATGCTTACTCTTATTAATCTTTAGTATACCAGTACGTTCAATTGAATGTTTTCTAAGCATAAGGAAGATCTAACTAGTAAACGTTTTAAGAATAAAAATATTGATCAAGATGCCACAACATAAGCAAAACCAATAAATAAATCATTTTATTAGGCTAATTTACGATATAAATATTTAACAACTCAGCATCTTAAGCATCTTACAGAATTTTACACATTAGAATTTGTACAATATAGAGAGTTTAATTTTAATATGCAATTTGACTACCTTATACCAGGTAGCTACTGGAAATTCTTTATTAATTTTAAATGTTAAAAATGTCATACCGAGTATTTCAAAATTTCTAATTATTAGACTTACGATGAACATCGTTAATATTAAAAAATACTTTTACAATTCTATAAATTTAAAAAAACGCAATCTAGGTAGAAAGAGATCTGAAATTAAGAAACTATAGGAAAGAGAGAAACTAAAATGTCTGAAATCCATATTAACACAAACATGAGTCGAACCAATATTTTCTCATCAAGATTGAAAAATTAGGTTCTGACATTTCAATTTAAAAATACCTTCAAATTCAGAATCTGTTCTCTCGATATTGACCTTCAAAAATGAACACCAGAAAAGGTGAACAACTTACCAAATAAAAATTAAATTTAAGCGCGAATTAAGTTTTTTTTTATTAAACTATAATCGAAATATTCGTCACTAAATTTTATATTCTCTAAACTTACACAGTGGCTGTACTGGTTTACAATTGTTAATCGAATGTACGTAACAGAAGCAAAATTAGAAATTTCTTTCCTCTAGATAAGCAACTCAGTGTTTTTAGCAAATTTTCTAGAGAATCGTTAACAAATTGGTTAACAAGATGGATAACAAGTTGGTTAACAAATTGGTTGACAAGATGGTTGACGAGTTGGTTAACAAGTTGGTTGACAAGATAGATGACAAAATGGTTAACAAGATTGTTATAGTCTACAGGACTTTAAAGTTGTCAATGAAGGAAAAAATATACAGCCTAACTCGGGTTAAACAATATTGGATTTTGGAATCCTTTCTTTCTTGTCGACTGGTGTTCAAGGTTGGGAATCATCCTATTGGCTGTTGCTGGATATGGTTTCAGCTAATAGGCAATTTCTACATCCAGTTAAAAACCTGAAAATATGAAAGATATACAGAAGTATGTGCAACAGAAATTAAAAAAATTACAGTATAAAATACAACATAGTAAAACATTTAAATCGCTCATACTCTTACGTAGCGAGAAAATGTCACCACCAATTGCAGATCGAATCTGGTTTTTACCCTACTGTCTTTTGAAGAATCTTTAAAAAAAAAAAAACGGGAAATAAAATTCTTTAATGTGTATCAGTAGCTCCAACTATCCATTTATATCTCTGGTCAAATTGGAACTATTGATGATTGGATTTGATCATTGGTACTCGCTTGCTGTGGTAATTTATTTTATTTTGTTTCGTCCGAAAATCCAGTTTTTAAAAAACATTTCTGGTATAGTCTTCCATTTTCACCTACATAATATTTATTTTCAATCTCTCCGAAGAGGGGGGGAATATGCGGCGGTAGCCTTATTGGCAGCTTGATAAGCCTGCTTAAGCTACCTTCTCAAGGACATCCTTTTGACAATGTAGGTTTGCCAGCAGGTTACGACACGAGATATCGTGGGTTCGATCCCACGCGATCGCCAAACACCGTACCAACAATGGCAGGAGCGGTGGAACAAGGGTATGTGTTTTGAATTCTGGAAGAGCCTGCTTGAAGGCGATTAACTAAAAATGTACCTGAATGGTGATAAAGAGCTACAACGAAATTCTTCCAGGAACGTTTTGACTGCCCCTCATATGTTTTATCCGGCCTAGATATAGATTATTTGATTGCATCATATTATATAACATCAAATATTGGATATATTAAACAATGCCAGTCGGCTCTTGATATTCGACATAAATGGATTTGATTATATCTTTTCCGAAAAAAATTAACATGCAAGTTGAAAGAAAAAATGCACGCAATAAACCTGGGTGTTTGCAGGCATATAAGTTTATCGGAACTCAGGATATTTGCAATCTTTCAAATCAACGTTTATGCAAGCATAAAATGCACGCCTATAAATAACCTTCTCGGGGACCTTTTCACCTTGTTACAAAGTTGCAAACCGTCATGACAATCCTGTCAAAATAGAACTATGTCGTTGACAAGTCTAAAAGTTGTTTACGCCAAGTCAAAACTTGTTGACAAACTCGTTGACAAGTCTAAAAGTTGTTTACGCCAAGTCAAAACTTGTCAAAACCAAGTTAACGCCATTAAACCTCTATTAGAGTTCTCTACCTTTATAAATTTTAGATGATAAATGTTATCTTGTATCCTCTCCTATCACTTTTTCTCTATAGTGCTAACCTAATTTAGGTATATTTCTGTTGGACTACAATTTTGCATTTTTAATAGAATATAATCCTACATGTGGTTCGTAGCTACAACGATGTTTTATTACTTAGAGCATGTATAGGATACTCAGTTCGTTATTTATTTTCAGATATAATTAAATGCCTCAGAAAAATAGGAGGCAGGGTACCTTTAAAAGTACGTCTTGAAAAAAAAATGCGGAAATTAAAACTACTACAGGAAATTTACAACGCAACTCCACACGTAATATTAAAGTTGAAGTAGGGAGAGGGTTGTTATGGGTTTTGCTTGGTGCTCTGTTTTCTGGAAATGGAAAAAAAACTGTTTAGCTGGTTTCCATTTCTTGCACGATGTCAAGTACGGTGAATGAATCTACACATTTTTACTTTGAAATAAAAAAAAATATTTTTTAGCCTTGTATTTATAATTTGTGTGACATACTTTTAAAAGTACACTTAGTGATTTCAGAAAAATGAAGTAAGTAAATTTTAATGTATAAAAACTTACACATGAAATAAATATGCTGAAATATTTAGAAATTCTACCTGTAATCATATAAAATAATATTTGATATTTTCATTTAGTTATTTACTAATTGTAATATGTTTGTGAATTATAAAAGGGGGGCGGTTGTATTTTGATTGAACTCGTAATTAAAAATGTTTGATTTATTTATTATTGAATAAATTTAATTTTTTTCTCTGTATGGAGGCTTAGTCTCATTCTCTATATTTATACTATTATATTTCATTTCAATCCATATTTGTTTCTGACACATTTTAGTAAGTTTATCATATACATGAATGATTTGTAAGTCAATACACAGCACAGAAAAGAAAAAAATTCTCATTAAAAGGTCTAAGAGCGGCCCATGTGCCTTGCTTGGGATTTGAACCTAGTCTCTTTGATGTGTGGTAGATAACTTCCGTAACCTTTCTGCTGATTGGATGGCTTAGGTACAAGTTAATAGATGTTTATAAGCATCATAACATGTAATTTATCTATTTGATCCAGTTTTAAGGAGTTATATTAGATATATTAGAAACAATATAGTAACATCATCTATCTCTGTCTCTAATACCATGTAACTAAGTTTTTTTTTTTTAATTTCTTTTCTAATTTCTACTTTCCTGTTAGCAGATTAAAAAAGTAGTGTGGTGATGCTTGAATTGTAATTTAGCCAAGCTTGCTCTGTTTTATATTTATTATAATATTTAAGTATAAATGATACTAGATATTTCTAATAGTATGAAAAAGTAAGATTCAAATGCACTTTATGGACCTGCTTGATTTGGCAACTTTTGGCGATGGCGTTTCAATGCATGATATATACCGAATTTAAATTACTCCGTGACGTTGCATTCTACGAAAAACTCTGCCAAAACGTGCCAATTTTGACGACTTTTTAAAAAAATGCACCAAGCAGGTCTATAAATAAATCGGGCATGTTTGATTATAAAATTATTGTTTTTAATGTGTATATAATCAGCTTATACCTATATATAATGTTATAATTTCCTGTAATTTTTGTATAGTATTTCACTTTTCTTTTATTTCTGCTATATTTTTAATAAAAGCCACATTGATGCCTGTAAGCTATATTCATTGTCGCTGTTTGTTGCTGCAGCTAACTTCACATTCTTTTCTTTTGCCTTAGTGATATTTTCTTTCAAGAAGTGTATGATTATTTATTTTGCTATAAGAAGAAAATATCAAACATCTGTGAGTAAGCTGCTGCTAAAGCACATATATTAGTAATTTACTAATTGAATATTCTGCAGTTGCCTTTAACTATATGGAGGTAATAGTAGTTGTGAAGTGACTTAAATATCTACTGGAAATATTTTTTATTTACTTTTTGTCATTTTCTTCACAAATTTTCATATGTAATATGTTTTTGCTTTTTACATCATTGCATCTTAAATTGTCTGTAAAATAAAAAAATAAATAACGTTGAATGTTATTATTTATCTTGGCTGTTCATGCTGCTAATTACAGTTTGGTTACTGTCATTGTGAAACATCAGATGGCAAATACTTGAGTATCATATATATTTCTTATTTGTCTTTAACCTTGTTTTCATCCACCATTTATTTATTAGCTATCCTTCTTATTTTCAGTGAGCAATCTGTAGCATCTGCACGAGCCTCTGTGCTTGTTTATGACTCTAATTTAAAGAAATGGGTCCCCAGTGGGTCTTCTAGCGGCATCTCCAAAGTTCATATTTATCATCATACAGAAAATAATACATTCCGAGTGGTTGGTCGAAAAGTCCAGGACCATGAAGTAAGGAATGTTTTTATAGGTTTTACAAGTTGTATATACCAAATAAAGTGTCTAAAATTTCTTGTTTTATAAATTTTCCATAAACAATATTTTAAAAAAATTTTTAAAAGCCTATCGTAATTTTATATGCACATATATTATATTGTACTGTATTTTAGGCAGTCACTTTGTATGCATTCCATTTCATATGTCATATAACTTTTCAGGTTGTTATAAACTGTTCCATTTTAAAAGGCTTAAAATATTTCCAAGCCACTCCTACATTCCATCAATGGCGTGACAATAGTCAAATTCACGGCTTGAATTTTGCTAGTCGTGGTGATGCAGAAACATTTGCTCTAGCCATGGAGAGAGTGTTAGACATTTTGGGTCACAGCACTATGTACTTGAGTAAGGATTTAACTTTTTTATATTTACCATAAGCTATTGTGTAACAAAATCTATTTTCATGCATTTAAAGGAACTGTATTCAATTGATATATTATATAAAGATATGATTTACTTTCATTCCATGTCTCTTGTTTTGTCAGGTCTTATAAATCTAGATATTTATTAGTATTACAAGTAGTAGTAAAATTTATTTTTTGTATTTTTAACTAGTTTTGATATTTGATCCTTTAAAGATTTTTTTATTGCATTTTTGATTTACTTTAATGTTCTAGTTAAAATTGAGTTAATTTTTTGAGTTAATTAATATTCTATAAAGACCACACACACACTGAAGAATCACAAAGTAGCTGTTACTGCAAGACATAAAATGGTTTATTTTCACAAGAACTCTAGATTACTTAGTCATAGTTCAGTTCAAGAGAACCTGTCATTGGGGTAAAGGTATAAAAGTCATTCTTTCTTCCTTTATCCCAGTGACAGGTTCTCTTGAACAAAATTACTGAAGTAAAAAATTTTAAATGTATCCTAAGAAAGCTCAAAAAGGATTTCTCAGATAGTTTGAGAAATTGTCTCATTGTTTTATATGTCTCATTTGTATATGAAAATTGTATTCAAAATATATAAGATTAGATTGTTTTCAGTTTTTCAAGTTCGTTACTTTTGTGTTTTTTCTCCTACAGCAAAGATTTTACAAAATAATTTTGATGCTGGATAACTTCTTGTAGCCTTTAGATGTTAATGAAAGTAATCTAATCAGAATTTTTCATGTAATGCACAAAATGTTTTATGGTATTCAAAATTAATAATGAAACATGTATCATCAAAATATTCTGCACATTTATAAAACTTATAAATGTGCAGAATTATATAAATATAATATTTATTTTATTTAAAATATATAAAGTTCTTAAAAGTAATAAAATTGGGAAAATATAAATTTTCTAATTAAGTTATTTTCTACATTAATCGTAAGTTATTTTTAGTTAAATATCTTTAATAATTTTTTTTCAAACTTAAAGTCTTAAGATGTACTATTTATTTAAATTATAATTAACTGAAATAAAATGAAAATGCAGTGTTACCAAAGATTTGAATTTTTAACATGTCAATAAAAACCTTGGTTAAAACCATGATGCATCAAAATCTTGCCAACCCTGCTTAAGGCCTGTGTTTTATTTATTATTAGGTTTTGTGTCTACATAAATATTATCATTAATGCTATCCCAATTTTCTAAAAAAGAAACTCCATTCTGCTCATTTGGTGAGAAAATATATTGTCACCTTTTTATTATTAATTTGAGTATTAGTAGTTTGATGGTTTAAAATTGTCTTATGTATGGATTATGCTTTTTAAATACTAAAAAGATTTTTATTTATTATTGTAGGCAATCGCCGTTCTCCTTCCCAGTCACAACCTTTATACCAAACAATCGGACATAGTGGCATCAGTTTGGATGATTATGCTGAATATAGAGGATGGTAAATAATTTATCAATTTGTTTTTGTATGTGCAAATTCCTGTTATGTTTGTTTTTTGAATTCATTTATTTAAGAGATAATGATGAGTAATAGTAGTGTAAGATTATACAATTCAATGTGTAAGAATCCTCAAGATTCTTATTGGAATAGGGTGTAAATTTTAGTATAATTCTGTACTTTCAGGATCTGGAAGAAATATGCATAAAACTGATAAACTTGTATAAAAACCAAAATTTGTTGAAACTTGAATTGCATATAATAAAGATAATGTAGTTTCTCAGGTATATTGCATGAGAAAAATATCTAAACCTATTAAAATGCCAAACCAGAAAAGAAAGACAGTTGTCAGAAAATTTGTGTATCTAACAAGAAAGGAGTTATGTCTGCTTCAGAAAGACCAGAACAATCAAAGTTTTGTCCCAACCCTCTTGAATTAGACTACAAATAATATCTGTTTAGTAAAATAGCAGGAAAGAATGGTAGATATTAATAAACCATAATAATCGTTTTGGATTTCATATACTCATAAACTAATGTATATTTGTTTGTCCTACATGCATTCATAAACCAGCTGTCCGACTGCAAGGAAAATTGGCTAATTTAAGTTTCAAAACAAGGGGAACATTTCTGTCCAGGTTTGAAATTGATCTGGCTTCTGGTTCTGGAGATGTTAAAAGTCTAAGAATCCAATTGAAATTACTTGAATGATTGGTGGGGGGAAAAATGAAACTTGGGCATTTTTATTATTTATATATGTTCTCATAATTCAAATAAAAGGACTTAAATGAACATAAATGTTTGTATGTCAGATGATAATTTGTAAGCATAAAACTTTGCTTGAATCTCGAGGTGAAAGAGTTTGTAATTAAAGGAAAAACAAACATGAAAATGCAATAAAATGTTTTTCAGTTAATTTCGACTAAAATTCGGTTTGCTTTTACTTTTGTGTTACAATGTTTAAAATTTGTTAAAGACAAGACCTGAATGTCAGATGATAATTTGTAGTTATGCTGATCAGCTCAGAATTAATATAAATCAGAGTAATTCTGAGTGGAAAAATCACATAAAGGATATAGGTTTAACAACTACATGTATTGTAATCGTAAGAAAAATTATTCAAAATTTAGGTTATGTGCAACATATTGTCTTAATTTAAAATAACAAGTAGAATCACTCAGTGCATGTAAATTTTAAAAATATGTATTTAGAATTGTACGCTAGATGCAATTATTGGCGTACTCAGTTCTAACTAAATGTTGTAAATGAGAAAAGCTCAGCTTAAGAGAAAATGTGTAGAAAGAGTAAGATTGTGTTCATTCCTTTCAAATTAAAACCTTAAAATGTTAAAATTGCATTTATTTTCATCTTGTATTTTTGATTACAATGCATCATCATTTGCCATTTGAATCGACAGTAGATTTACGAACAAAATTCGATATTACAATATAGTTCCATTCTAAGAAATATTTTTTTACAATTCCTTCTTGCAAAGTTCATATGCCTACTAGAAAACTCCTGGATTTCAATTTTTAAATTTAAGGGCCCTGGAAATTCTTGGATTTTATGCAGGGTGTCTACAGGTCACGGAAGTCACGAAAGTCCCGAAAAAGTAACGAAATTGGAAATCGGTCACGAAAGTCACGAAAAAGTCACGAAATCAGAAGAAAGGTCACGAAAATTTGTCACGTCTAATTCAGTCTGGGATTTTCGAAATTTTATTCCGGAATGCTAACTGCGTTTTGTGTATGGAGGGGGGAAAATATCGCTAAATGGTCCAGCACTAGTTGAGTTTACTTCACGCTACGTAGCCCATACAATATGCCACCCCCTCGACCCTTGAATTCACAGCTCAGCTGTGATTATGTTGCAGACGCGCTATAGCGCGTCAAATATGCAAAAAATCGGAGACGGGACGTAAAAAAAATCTTTTACGCGTTCCCTTGGGGCGCGTAAATTTTATCCCGAGGAAAAAGAAAAAAAAAATCGATTTTTTTTTCTGATTTGCGGGATGCACTTTCGAGAAACCGTTGCCACAGTAGCCAAGTCTTTCCGAGAGACTCTGTCGGAAAATCGGTAATTTCTCAAGAACTTCTGGTTTTTGATTAGAATCTCTCGGATTTTATCATTTTTCAAAGTAAATAGTGAAGCTCTTAGTAGGAAGCTTTCACACTTCAAAATCTATAAGTTAACTTTAAATCGAAAATGCTTTTAACAACTAGATCAATTAACCATGCGCCGATATCGATCTTCCTGACAAGAACATCATTAGAAGGCCGCCGGACGAGACCGTCACGCAATCCTTATGGCTACGGCTCCGAGACATCGCGACGCGCTTACGCCGTACTTCTATTACATTATTCGTTTTCATTTCTATTACAGCATCCGTGTATTACCGTCATGATGATTTTTACAAAGGAAAAGCAAATTTGAAAAGAAAGAAATTTTGATTTTATATAGGTTCACCTTTTTTTAATGTATGAGACTGTGTCTAAATTTATCAAAGACGACCTTCTTCTTGCAAAACTGTACTTTTTACAATCAGTTACCACAGACTTGAAAGCATTTTTAACTTTCTTCCAAGCAGATAAACCTTTACTGCCACACTTGTTTGAAGAACTAACTTTATTGTTTAAACGTTTAGCTTCTCTTTTCCTGAAAAAGGATATCATCTTGGCAAAAAAATCTCCTTGATATTAAGGCAATTGATATCAACAACAAAGATAATTATTTATCGCTTAAAAAAATCGAAATTGGATTTGGTGCCGCCTCTGCTTTCTCGAATGTGTCTGAATGTGACAAAATAGTGTTTCACTGGAAGTGTAGAAGCTTTTCTATTAATATTCTAGAACAGTTAAAAATCAAATCTCCCCTGTCCAAAAGACTGGTGAAGAGACTTTCACGTTTGTCTCCTAAAGTGAAGCTGTCTTCTGATTTGGTAAAATCCAAACAAGTGTCTACTGCATTGAAAGAATTTGTTGGAAAAAAAAAAAAAAGCATCTAACACCAATTCAGGCAGATTCTGCTAAGAGCACATATTTAAAGTTATACTCAGATCCTGGTGTCAAAACAAAGCTTGGTTTATACAATATGCAAAAAGACAGATTGGATAAATTTTTAATGGAAGTTTTTGTAATGTTAATGAAAAGGATCCACTGAAGTTTCTCTATCAATAAAAAAGTGCATTGTTGAAAATCTAGAAGAAAGTTTTTTGATAGCTCAGTGGGCAGTACATTCTGCTATTCTGCATTATGGTGATGTGGAATGTGTTCTATCATTAAATGAATGATTTTTAGCTGTGCTCAGTGCTTCAAGTAAGAGAAATGAAGCACTTCAGCAGAAGCATATAATGCAAATTTCTGAAGAGTCTGAAAAGAAAACTGCTGAAACGGAACTTTAAAAAAATGAAAAAGCGGAAATTGGAAATCATGCAGCAAGCAGATGATGAAATAAAGCAATTGGAGGGCTAAATACAATTGATAGAAAAAAATTAAATGCATTTAATTACAAAGAGGTCGAAAAATGAAGGAGAAACTGGAGTGTTTTTTCCAATTATTTGTTTTATTTTACTTAGTCTTTGTTTTAGGTGTTTGCTGTGTATAATTTGCATTACAATGTAGGTTTTATTATTACATTTACAAAATTTATTAATGTTTTATTACAAATTGAGTAAACTTATAGTAAGTAGATAAAATTTCATTACCAATCTTAATTCTTTGTAATCTGATTTACAATGTATCAAAATTTTAATAATTTTATTTAGAAAACTTCTATTTGATAGTTATTTATTAGAATACTTTGCTTTAAACATATTTTGATTGTAATTCAAAATAAAAAAGCACTTTTATAAATGGTTTTTCAAAGGGTCACGAAATTTTGCGATAAAGTCCCCAAAAAGTCACGAAAAAGTCAAGAAATTGACTTTCTGAAACTCAGTAGACACCCTGTTATGTGATTCTTCTGAAATTTATCAATAACTCCCGGAAATATTGTATAATGTAGTAATTTTTTTGAATTTCTTTTATTATATTGCACATCTTTTCTGCTGGAGTATTTTTTATGAGCGCCATTTTCAAAATCATTTTAGTCATTTTTTTTTTCTGCTATAGTCATCAGTTTTCAGAATCTTCTGATTCAATAGCTTTGTTTGATGCAATTCCATGTCACTTGTTGCGTCTATGCAAAGTGCATCCTGATTGGATTACTTTGTTTTTCTTTTTCCCTAAGCAAAAGTTGTGGTTTCACTTTCGGGGTAATAGCAAGGAGTAAAAACTGTATATCATAGCAGCGTTTTTTTTTTTTTTGCACTCTTTTTTATTTATATGTTTTTAAGCCACCTTTTATTCTATATTAAGTTAATTTGACATTTTTTTTAAATGCCTGGAGGAAAGTTTTTATTTAATGATGTTTGGCTGGAAAAGGGAGAATATATAAATCAGCTCTTGTGACAACATTTTGAAGCAAAGTGTTCACTCTGTAACAAAATATTTGATATTTCAAATATAGGTAAGACAGCTCTTAAATCACATTCTGAAGGAAAGAAGCCAGAGAGAGTTGCAATTTTGTGGAAGTTAATGCCGAATTTTCTTTGAGTTTAATTTTCTAGGGAAAGTGAACTGAATGATTCTGTGCTGTATCTTCCCTGAGCAAGAAAATATAAATACAGAATCGTTCTCACTAGATGATTCCATAACAAAGAAGAATGAACTGTTCTAGGCTGAGATTCTGTGTTGTTTAAAAGTAATACCCAGCTCAAGTATTAATTCAAATCCCGGCGAACATAAATATTCTTTTCCAGAACACATTTCCAGATAGCAGTATTGCTACAAGTATAACTTGTGGTGAAAAAAAAATGCAGCCTATTTATCAGTATTTGGCATTAAATCATATTTCATATCTCTTTTAAAGAAAAAAAACAATGAAAGAAGATAGTTTTGTTTTAATGTTTTGTAAAAGTTTAAATGCTTATAATCAATACATGCAGTCAGATTGCCTTGTAAGGCTATGGGATGATGGTAAAGAAATTTCTCATTATTATTCTTCAGATTTCACTGGACAACAACAGCAGATATTATATTTGATAAAATAATTGAAAAATGTTTAATGTTGGGATCAAGTTTGAAACTACTACAGTTATGTCAATGGATGGCCCAAACGTGAATTGGAGCATATGTAACAAAATGACTGACAATTTAAAACAAAATAGGGATTCATAGATAATAAACATTAGTAGCTGCAGCTTGCATGTAATGCACAATTCATATCGTGCAGGATGTACAGAGTTTCCTGAACTTGGGCGGACTGCTATAGTTTTTTATAAATTTTTCAAAGATTCTCCTGACCCTAGGGAAGATTTCATTGAATCCAGATGCTAAATTAAAAAAAAAAAGTGTGTAGCCACAGATGGGTAGAAAATGTATCTGTTCTAAAGAAGCTTCCAAATGACAAAACCTTTCAGACTATTGAAAGTTGTGGGGAAGGTAATTTATTTGAAGCTAAATGTAATTTTTTTAATTTTTATTGCTAAAGTACTAGAACCATATTTAACTCTTTATCAGATAGACAAATCTATCTTGCCTTTTTTAGCAGCTGATTTGTATAATTTTATTGAGTCTTTAATGGTGGAAAATCACAGCAAAATTATCACACTATAATACAAGAAAGAGTAACCAAGAAAAAAAGATAATAAAAGTAATAGTAATTACTAAATCTATGATATACTAACACAATCTTTAATGAAAAATGATTTTAACTACTAAATAAACAAATTAAATAAAGTGTTAAACATTAAAAAGATAAACCTCATGAAAAATGCAAAATATAAAAAGTGGAAAGAATATTTTGCAAGTTTCACAAAATTAACATGTTCAATTTTATTCTTAATACATTTATAAATTAAACAGGGTAATCATTACCAACTGCAGCTACATGAATTATTTTACTAAAGTTTTGAAAATATTCTTCATTATTGCAGGTATTTTTAGTTCTATAATATTGGGAGATTAAGATATTTCTAAAAACTGTTTTGCAAAAACATAATTTCCAGTTAGCCAAAAATTTAACACTAAAGTTGGAATCCATCCTTTTATCATATAAACCTATTAGGCAACTGCTTTCTTTAATTCAGATATCAAGACCTTTAAAATTAATTCTCGCTGTTGAACTTATGTCATCCATGTATCTAAATACTGAAATATTAGAATTTTGTTCTAAAGTAACCCCCTGAAAACGTTTTTGGGTTTAATATTATTTTTATAATTTAAGATTTTTGCTTTGAGTGAGTTTGTGTGTATGAAATTAAAATGTTTTTGTGATCACCTTCATGGCTGAAAGTAAAAATTAATTATACAAACTATTTGCATTTTTTAATGATTGTCATTAAAAAATGCCATTTGCAACAACATATAAAACTATATATAAAATCTATTTATTTAATTATTTTTATTATCTATTACTTATTTGCAACAAATATATTATAGTTGATTATCTTTTGCTTTTCATAATTACATGATTACACCTCAATTTGATGTGATTTTTTTCTTATTTTATTATTGTCATTAATATGTTTTCTCTGCCGTATTTAATATTTGATTTGATGCTATGTTTTTGTTATATAGGGTGAATAATGAAAATGGTGAAAAGGCCAATTCTGAATATGGACATTACAGAAGCAGTCATGGTAATTACCTTGTTGAAAATCATAAGTTCTATTTATAATGTATTAATTCACAAGTGGCAGGAACTTAACTTGAATACAGGGCTTTTACTAGTGATTACAATTGATTATCTCCTATTAAAATCACGATTAAGTGGCTGTTTTATAATTAAAATGACCAAAATGTGCCTGTTTTCCAGTAAACCATGACTATTTATGATGGCATGATGCATAGTTGTTATGCATTAATATTTTAGCTGTTTAAGTTTGGGCTCTTTTATTTAATTTTCTTATACATTTGCTTGTAGTCATTTAGAAGTGTTTATTCTTTATACTTGGTTTCCTAGTATATGAAACTATACAGAACATAGATAACTGGTAATTTCTTGCAGTAAGTTATTTTGCTGCCACTGATTCATTTTGATATTCATTTAAATAGAGCTTGTGATCTCAATTTTTTAAAATCATTTTAGCAAAAGTTACTTTAATACATGTTTATGGATTGAAAGATAATTTGTGAGTAAATATAATATATCTTTATATAGTTGATTTATTAAAATGGTAATACTTTATATACTTTTTCAGTATTAATTACATTTTTTGATCAAGTATTAATCACACACACAACAAATTGTTAAGTGTATGTTGTTGTTACGGATTCTAAATTCTGGTTAAAAAAATCTAATAAAAATTTCTCACCTGAAGTCCAATATCTCGAGATTCCGGGTTTTGTAATGTGATCAGCCAGTTCTAAAATATCCACTATATGAATCCACACTTCTTATAGAGAGAACACAAACTTTTATATCCATTTAATATGACACAAACTTACACAAATTTACAAACGGTAATTTACAGATAGACAGGGCTGTTAGTTACAAGTACACATTTAATTAAGTTCTTAAACGTTCAAAGTTCTTTCAAAAAGTTAATTTCTGGGTCCGGGCGTCTGCAAGCCAGCCGCTTTCTAAGAGACCCAGCCTGTTCATAGTCTGAAAAGCTTCTGAGTCCTTTCAACAAAGAACAAATCACGCGATCAAAAATATTTCATGTAGATGTGCGCGCACGCGCCGTCTCGTCTAGTGGCGGGCAGATGGTCTTGAAACAGAAGTAGAACGGGGAATCCCCGACAGTGTATTTTAAGTACTTTGATTTAGCATTAAATCCTAATCATTAAAAACAGAGTTTAGTGCTGCTTACATTTTCAATAAAACTAAATGAGACAAATCCTTCTAAACAAATAAACTTATAAACTTAACAGAATGCACTAAACAATGTAGAATTTACACCAACCTGATACCTCCTGCTTGAAAAAGTGGAAAGACAATTATCATTTGAAAGTTAACCTATTTTCTCAATTAAAGAGCATTGCAGTCTTGGAAATTACTGTAGGCATGTTGTAAGTAAATTTACATAAATATTGTTCTTCAATTTGAAGAGTCTCAAGGAAAATAAATCGCAATTACTGATATCACAGTATTGAGCTCTAAAGCTACTAACTAGTATTATTTTTGACTCAGATGACTGTTATTTGTTACTATTTTTGCCCAAAAAAGGCTATTAAAGGAATTACTTTCATCTGCTTATGCTAGTTAGAGCTCGGTAAATAGTTTTTGTTCTGTGTATTAAATTACATGCTACACTTGTCAAATCTTATTAAGGTGTTATTTTTATAGATCATTATAGTACATATTCATTTGATTGATAAAATACTTTTTTAGTCACTCATTCAAGCCATCCTTCAACACCAGGCACAAGTATTACCTCTCCTAGCTCCTACAGCCATCATAGGACTTCTTCAGTACCTACAATGGCACAGCAACCATTATCAGTTCTTCCTCAACAACCTTCGCCACAGTCATCTGTTCCTCCTCCACCTCCCCCGCCTCCTCCTACCAGTTCAACTATATCTGGGATAGCAACATTACCAAGGCTTAATTTACATCAGAATGTTTGTCAAGAGTCGAATGAAGTTTCTCTAGCTTCAGCTTTAGCTAATGCTAAATTAAAAAAGACACCTACTAAGGTATAGCTTTAGCTGAATTATTAATGGATTCCTTGTGTGTAGTATGTTTAGGAATTTAAAATGGATTTTGATAAAGTTAGCTATTTATTGTTTGATATGTTTGTGTCTGTTAGATAAGTTATTTTATATTTTCCTTAATGTTTAATTTTAATCTTTTTGTAGATTTGATTACTGTATATACCTGCATAAAGAGCAGTCCTCTAATAAAAAAATACTCATATTTTCTAAATTTTTAATTTAAAATGAAGACAATTTTAAGAATAATGAATGAAACTGTCCTGTAAGAAAATGAATTTGAATCCCTGGAGTATTTATTCTAATCAAAGATGCCAAACAATACAATGTCTCTATTTTGGTCACGTTGTCTAATAATCATAAATCTCGTAATTTGTGAATGAACAATCATCATAGTCTTTTGAAATATCTTCATCTGTTTTGTTTAGTTACTACTGTTTTATAAGAGTATGTCACTTTTTTTTAATTTTTAATTATTCAAGTTGCCTCATGCAAATTACTACAGAAAAAAAGCCAACTTGTATTGTATTTAAAAAAAAAAAAAAATTACACCACAAAAAGGGCAAACAATTGTTTTGAAGTCTCAGTAGAACTTAGTCTCCAGTGCAGAGCTAAAATACTTTTTTTAATGTACAAATGTGTCTTTTATCATTTTTGCATAATGTAAATTACAGTTTTATATTATTTATAGGGCTTTGCAGCCAAGCAATTTTTTTATGCTTATATATTTATAAAGTATTTTTGCTTTATACACAGGTATATGCAGTTTATATGTTGTTAATATTAGGAGTATGTGTAAAACAAATGCATAACATGTCTATACTTATAGTCAAAACTCTTCGGTTTTTGTAGTTAGAATTGGCATCTCAAGGTCAAATGATTTTTCCTTTCTTTACATTTTTCACCTGTTTGTTGTCATGGTTACAGAAATCAAAGGTTTTTCTTTGTGTAGCTTTGTTAACAGGAGGAAAATGTCTTGCGATAAATGGAACTCCATAATTGCTGTGTTGAAAAAAAGCCCCCTTCCTTTTGCCCTGTTAAGCCTATACTAATTACACAGACTATTGTAATTGTTCTTGATTCAAAGCATTTATAATGAAGAAAAGAATGTTTTTTATGATTTTATTTATTGTTCTAAAGTAAAGAAAAAGGCAATGTATGTGTGTTACCTAAACATCTTTAAAGTATATGTTTTTGAAAATATATTTCTTGTACAACTTCCTCGGAGCTAATTAAAAAGTAAAATTTCATATTCTTCTCTACTAATAATAAAGCAGAGAGTATGTGTGTTTGTTTGTTTATCACTGACTTTAGCATAACCAGTTGGCCATCAATGTTGGCGACCCCCAGGGCCAAGAGCTTACTGTTCACGGGCCTCGCCGTTGGATTAAAAAAATATTTTTCTCATTTGTTATTTTGACAACAATTACAGTCCCTGTCCAAATTATTAGACGCACCATAAGATTTCATAGAAAACGTTAATTAACAGGTGATACTGTACAGCTGTTTGTTTTTTACGCGATAAATTGTATATTTGTTATTTTATTAATCACGTAGGTATCTGTAACACTTATAAAAAATCGCCATTATAGAAAAAATATGCATTTATTAACTGTTGAACAAAAATGAAGAAAATGTGATGAAAAGTTAATATTTTGTTGATCCACCTTTAGCCGCTATGAGAGCTACAATTCTGCACGGCATGCTATGAATGCAATTCATACAATGCAATGACTGTACTGTATTCTGCATTTGAGGATGATGATTTCACACAAGAATTATCTTTTTTAAGAGTTCAGTTTTGTTTGTAACCACAGCTTTAGCCATTTCTCTTATCAAGAGTTCCCACACGTTTTCATTTGGGTTCATACCGGAGGAGAGATACTTTGCTGTGCTAAAAAAGCTTTGATAGACCATGCTGTGGTGTCAGGGAGCTTCATCTTGCATGAAAATGAATGGTTTTCCTATTTGGAAACCATTCTTTGAGCTCTGGAATCAACCGATTTTGCATGACGTCTTTGTACTGATCTTGATTCATTGTACCTTTAACCACTTACAGACGTCCAGTACCTTTACCGCTGACGACTGACCAAATCATGTTTTCTGTAGGGTGATTAACAGTCTGAATGACACAGTCAGAATGTAACCTTTCGCCAGGACGACGACGCACAAACTAAACTTTATTCTGCAAAATTTCAAATATGCTTTCATCACTGATGCAAACCTGTCATAAACAGAAAAAAATACAGACATCTCTGCCGATTTTGCGTCATTGCATAGAAAATGTTATTGAATGCATGACTAGTGATGAAATTACAATAACTTACTGATCTCCAGAAGCCTACATCTTTATCACGTCACTGTTGTCCTACTTCAGATGCTTCGCTTTCATTGCAACTGTTAACTTCGGCTTCCTGGCGGGGCGGCAGGCCTTAAAACATATTTCTGTAATTTTTCTGCGAACAGTGTGCTCAGAAACATTTACGTTAGCATCTTGTAGTTGCGATTTTATAATTTTTTTGGTAGCCAATCAGTTTTCCACGCAAATGTTCTTTAAACATCTCTCTGATCTTGGAGTGAAAATGGACTTTCTGCCACATCTTTGCTTCCGTTTTGGGCTCAAATCGCCCCCTGCCTCAATTTTCTTCTTTATGCATCGTACACTAGCTTCAGAAACCTTCAATCTTCGTGGTATTTCGCGGTTTGAAAACGTTTTAGCATCCACGAGGCTCTTCACTTCAGCTTTTTTTACGAGGTGACAGATCACCTGTTTTACCCATGTTGAAAATTGTCCACGTGCTTATTTAAACACTGCACACTCAAAAAACAACTAACTATTTAGCATACAACTTTGAAACACATAAACCAAGCGCATAACGCCACAGAAACACGTCCTCAACTGACGCACTACCGAACGCCAGTTTCCACTTGTTTATGTCCGTGCATCCATTGGTTCATATTGTGTTGCCGTATGCTAAATCTAAATATCTATATGAAGCATAGAATAAACCTCCTGAATAAAAATTCACTAAATCTATGTTTAAATGTAACACAACTGCATATAAACTTCGTCGAAAACATGTATTTCGTAAAAAACAACGGTGCGTCTAATAATTTGGCCAGGGACTGTATATCTTTCGATGTTGTTTTTTAATATTCTTACTGGCAACGATTAATCCATTGCATTTTGTGTGTCCGCTAAATCCAGCGGACTTGCATGCTAGTCTAACATAAATATCTTTTATAATCTAATTTTATCGCAAATAATTTTTTTTGTCTTGTTATGGAATTCAAAGTGATAATTAACTTCTATCTTCTTTCATGATAACAGTTTTTCCAGCTAACGAATAAGACTTGATAGTTTATTACTGAAAAATTATTTAGAAACCATTTGTAGATTTGATTACAATCTATAATTTAAAATGTTTTCTTCAATGATTTAAAAAATGAAAATAAATAAAATTGATACATTGAATAGCTTAAAATTATTGTAACATTAGTAAAAATGTTAAGTAACAGCTGACTTTGCTGAATTACTAAATTTTTCATGAAATATAGTTCTTAAATTGATAAAATAGAAATATCCTTTTATCATCACAAACACCAAAAAATCATTAACATAATAATATTCAAAAATGTATCTTTCCAGAATTTAAGTTTCTTAATTTTTAAAGACTTTTAAAATCATGTAGAACTTTAAAAAAAAATAAATTTACTTTTTCTGTAAATATTGTGTTGAAGTGGAATTTTTTTTATTCCTTTTTAGCAATCAGCGGAATCAAGCACTGCCAATGAAAACAAGCAAAGCCCTGCAATGAAAGGAATGGCATGTATGTTAGACGAGATGACAAGGACATTAGCAAGAAGGTTTGTCAGAATTTTTCGCTTTTTAAAAGAAACATAAATGTAAATTTTTCATTTTTTAGATGCTTAATGTTTATATTGTTTCAAATGAGTTCATTAAATTTAATTATGTACTTTATCTTATAAGTTACTGCTTTTTTTAATGTTTGTTTATTGTTTAATGACATTATTGTTTTTTGTTAAATTTTTTTATTGTGACATTTTTATAGCTTTTTTTTATACTTGCCATTTTTTTTTCAATTTGTTGCTTTTCATGATTTTATACATTCATATAAATTTTGGTTTAATGTTTGATTTTTCCCTTTTATAGACGAGCACAAACTGATAGCAGCATTGTAAGTATATTTCTTTGTGAAATTCCTAACTGTTTCTTAACAGTTATAAGCCAAAATGTTTTCATTATTTAATTCATTTTACTGTGCAAGTAAAAAAGTTTTGTTTTCTCAAATGCATTATATTATTCTCTTAATGCTACAGTTTTGAATCTTTTGTTTAATAGAAAAGTTTTTAACATCTTAAAACATCAATTTTATCTAATGTTTAAATATTTATTTTGTTATATATTTTTATTCATATTTTCTCAAAAATTTGATAGCACTTTAATTTTTAAATCATTGTCGTTATTGTTTCTTGACCCTACTTGACTGATCATATTATCAGATCAAGCCCTTTTAACACTTTGAAGTCTGAGCTGTTTTGACTGTATGTGTCCTTGTGGTTAAAAAGTTTTTTTTTTAATACTTGGAAAGTATGTACCCTAAACAAAATTCTTTTATAAGACATTTCATATCGTTTTATTTATAAACAAGAAACTGTTTAAATATATTAAAATTAATATTGATTGATAAGAAGATTTTGAAAAAGTATGCTTTTAAACTAAAAAAGGAAAAAAAGTTTCACATTAGAAAATATAAATTACTTGAATTAAAATTTTAAATTATCTTGAATAAAACATACCTAAATATTGTAAAATATCTAAAAACAACTTCTATTTTTAAAGCACATATTACTTAGTAAAGCTTTACCACGTTTTCAATGTAACATCCTGCAGAATTTTTTTCAGTTCTGATTTGAGTTAAATTCAGCTGTTCCATTTCATATATTTCTTTCTATATGGCCATCATTTTTTTAAGCTAAGAGGTTCACAGATGATATATAAAAAGATTATTCACATATAAAATGAGGAATTTCTTAGTTTGGAGCCTTAAAATTTCAGCCTGAGATACTCTCGGTTCTGTTCACTTCCACTAAAATGGTAGCCCAAGTGTCACTCATGTTTAAACCCGAAAGTGTGAACAGGTGATGGAGTAGGGGAAAGCTTCTATTTAATTGAGCCCAGTGGTTGGAAGCCCAGCTTAAACTCAGATTTAGGATCATTTAATTTTGATCCTACTGAGAGACTTTCACCTGTCATGGCACTTACAGAGATAATTTTTAACATAGAACTGTGAAAGATTTTGCGTGCACCAGAGTAACTTCCTCCTTATTCTCATCCTTCATTTCCCTTGGTTTTATTACTCTAACCCTAGCATTTTAATTGCAGTCCTCTCTTCCCTTCATATACAAGTGGGCCCAAAGTTATTATTGCTGAGACAATCTACTAACCTTCAATGAGTCTGCATCAGGTGCACACTAGCCAGGTTCAAAGTAAAAAATCCTAAGGTGGACAAAATCCTTTGGTTCATTTAACTGGCAATTTAATTCAAATGAGTGACTAAAAAAGTATTTTATCAATCAAATGAATATGTACTATAATGATCTATAAAAATAACACCTTAATAAGATTTGACAAGTGTAGCATGTAATTTAATACACAGAACAAAA
>Ga0115856_100109_pt1 | contig 25719 bp, 10 predicted proteins | sample InSIn4gowninarea_FD_83870 | JGI IMG/M metagenome (GOLD analysis project Ga0115856, IMG submission 83870)
TTCATCAAATGATTGAAAACATCGGATTTTCAAGCAGAGTAGTATAATTAATATTTTAATAATCTTTCCTTCACAAAAAAGAGCATATTCTGCTTTTAAAAAGAGTGGCCTCAGATTGGGAAAGCGGGGAAGTCTTGGAAATGTCAGGGAATTACAAAATACAGAAAATATCGAGGTATTAGCAGGGAAAAGTTCCTAAATTCAGGAAATATTTATGTATTAATACCTTTAATGCAGTTGACGTAGTATGATTGATGTCATCAACTGGGGACGATCATGTTACAGCATCTATCATTCTACAATGGACTGGATTGCAACATCTTCCAGGCTGAATTGCATGGACTCTTCCAAACTGTAAATTTGATTTAATTCGGTGTTAGGAATTCTGTTTTAAAAAATTTAGAAGCTGAAATGGCTAAGATGTAGTTTCTAAGTCTGGTGGATTAATTGGGTAATTTCTGCCAGATTTAGATTCAAGTTCCTCCAATTTTTCAATTTTCTGAGGAGGAAATGGAGTTTTTAGTGGAGAAATTTTCACTTTTGTGAATCTTATAAGTTATTTCTTTGCAGACATGCAGAACAGAAAATGTTTCCATCAAGCTAAATCATTTAACCCTGTATAGATATCAACCATACCCCATAGCAAGAACAAATTTATCAGTTATGAAATATAACCTCTAGAACAAAAGCCTCATTTTTTACAAAAGGATGTTATATGCAAAAAGAAAGGAAAACATAATCCTTAGTTAGCTTTATGTTTTTTGTTTTTTTTTTTTTCTCAAATTGTATTGTAATAAGTATGTTTACTTTTTAAAAGTGTTCTTATGTTATTTCAGAATATTAACTAAAATATTTGTTTAATAACTAGCTTTTCTTATTAAAAACTACTTTTGTCTGCTGTATGTATCCTACAAAACATTTATTGGATTTCATTTTCTGATGTTGACAAGTATATTGAGATTAAACAAAATGCAAATAGAGAAGCAGAAAAAGATATTTAAACTCATTTTATATAAACCTTCTCTTTTTCTATCTTTATCCCGAGTAATTGAATTCAGTACTAGGCTAAAGTGAATCAAAATTTTGATAAGTATATTTTATATTTGTTCATGCAAATATTTTTTTGTGTGTTTTAAATGCAAGGTGGTTTATGCATGTATATTTTACTTCACTTAAATTTAAAAAAGACAAAATAAGTTTCAAAAACTAATGAAAAAATTTTTCAGTGTAAACCTGAAATTCTGGAATAAAATCCAGAATTATCAGGGAAATATCTGAGAACTCAAAAATATTTTTCTGTGACCATCCTGTTAAAGCAAAATTTGAACTGAAAAATTAAACGTTAAGTAAAATAGTTTGCTGTTTTCTAAATCTTTAATTTCAGGTTCATACATGTCCTGGCAAACCTTAAAAACCTGTAATTTTTTAAAGAGAATTTTCATTACTGGAAATGTCTTGGAGTTCCCAAATTTTAGCAATTTGCCCTTGCATTTCAAAAACTGTCCTGGAATTCTTTTAGACTTTGTAATATTTTTCTTGTTTTTGAGCATAGTTATGTTTTTTTGCACACACACACACACACACACACACACACACACACACACAAAAAAAAAAGCGATAATGACTACAACATTGGCATGATGGCACAGCTTTGTACATGATCATGTTTATATTTATGCTAGAAAGGAAATCTGTGCATCATGTTTGTGGTCACAATTCTGTGCTTACTGTATGTACAAAATCATTTCAGAATATGAAAGAAGCTGTCCAGGATCTTTTGATGAATGCCACACTTTTTTTTTTATTAATTGGAAAGCAGGTATAGCCTTATCTTAAAGTTTATCAAATAGGTGCACTTACAATCTCTTTTCAAGCTACTGATATTATGGAGCTTCTTTATGGACTTTTGTATCTTTTTTTTTTTTTAAAGACAATTGACAACTTCTTGATAGAATTGGAAACCATTCTGAGATGATAGGAATTAATACTGACTAAAAGGATAATCTTGTGAATGTAAAAAATGTTGAATCAGGATTTGACACAAGACAAAATTGTGAAATCCTGTCTTCAGGATTACAAGGTAATCAGAATATGATAAACATTGATGATTAAGCAATTAAATTATTTATGCTCTTGTTTTAAAACCTTATCAACAGAAAGTTTGTAATCAATAGTTTAAGTGATGTAGTTTTGCTACAAATGAAGGTCATTTAAAGGACATTTAATTAAATTGTTGAGTATTCATAGAGTTAGATTGAAAAACTCATGACTGGATTCATTTCCCACCCAAAATACTTGTTTGGAATTATAAAATACTCTAATGCAGGATCTTTTGACAGTGAAAATTTCTTTTGTAAATAAAGTAAAAAATATATTTCAACATTTGAAAAGCTTTTACATTTTATTCTCATTTTAATTTAGAAACAACTCATATAATAAAAAGTGGTCTTTTTCAAACTCTGGTTTGTGTATAAGTGGTTTATTGGTTTTAGCAATTAACAATGGAGAATGTATTAAATTTATCCTGGAAAATCTGAAATTGTCCTGGAAAAAAAATTGTAGATATGTGTATGAATCCTGAATTTTAACATATGTTATGCTTATTCTGTATTAATTAAAACTAAGCTTTAGGTTTGTAAGTGTGAAGAATAAAGTTAAATTTAACAATTAATGTCTCAACATGCATAAGCTATATTATCTGATTTTTTCTAAATTTTAATTTCATGTTTATTGATATTAAAATTCCAAGAATTCAGTTTTAAAACTCAGTTTTAAAATTCTTTTCTTTTGCTATAAACTGTATTTAGCAAATATTGAATAATCTAATATATATTTATGAAAATTGAGAAAAGTCATTCTGATTATTTTATTTTAGTACAGCAATGGAAAATTCTTCAGATAGTGAAACAGAAATGGATTCTCTTATTTCAAAATTTCAAAAGTTATCTGCTAAAGTAAATACAACTAGAATATGCCAGCCAAAAGAAGAGCAAAAGGTAAATGATAACTTTAAGATCTGTTTCAAGGAAATAAAAATTCAAACCTATTCTTGTGTTATTAATGCCAATTTTATAAAAGGGCTGTTTTCGCCACTGTGTTTTCACTGCTTAATCAAGAGTATATTAGAAAATAAAAATGCCCCAGTCCATCACAATTAGCTTTAAATGTCTTTTCATTGATATTTTATCATGAATATTTCATCACAATCTTGTTTTACATATATAATTTATGAAGGTCTTCTTAAAACATAAGCTCTTGTAAAGTTTTTTTTAAGTTATGATTGTTGTTCAATTATTTGTTACATATCTATACTCAGCGTTGGAAATCCTTGCTGATCCGTTGGACAGTTGTCTATTGAGAGGAACAACCCACATGCACAGTAAATGTTTTACATGACTTATAAAAATACTCAATGTTTTATGGTGTACCATTGTGGAACGAGTACACCTCTTGGCATTATTGGCTCCCCCCCCCCATTTTCTTTAAGTATCATTATTATTTAATAGTTTAAGTAAGCATTAAAAATTGTAGAATCTTGTAGTTTTCGTCATTTTGTCTTGTAGTAGAAAAAATAATGACAATAACAAATATCTTTACAAACCAAAATAAATAATTTATATCTATGTTCTTACAACGTAACAGAATTTAACTCGTAAAATAAATATTTTAATGAACTTTAAGAAAAAATATTTTTGGAAAAATAAGTTACGTTTTAAAAGGGAACTTTTTGTTTTGCATATATTTATAAGTGATCTTTTAAAACATTAGTAATGAGGGGTATTTTCAGATTTTTGGTCATCCATGCATTTTTAACAGTTTCTGAAAAATATACTTTTAATATTATTTATTAAGTACTACAAATAAATAGACATGAAGGAAAGCTAAAACATTTAATATAAAATGATAAATTTTATTATTTAAACATTTCTGTTGGCGCTTTCTGCTTCATTAATTGAGGTTTCGCATATATAAGTATCTCCGTTGTCTAGTACATTAGACACAAGTTCTTACTCTGTAATGGAGCTTCTTCATTCTAGTCCTTTTATAGCACTGTCCATGATACTTATTAAATTATCAATTAGCATTTTTTTCTTTTTTTTCCCTAGACTATTTTCTTCCCTTTCGCTATTTAGCCGTCAAGAACAATTTAGAATTTTGCCATTGATCAAGCTGATTGTTGAGAAATGCCGGTTTTTAAAAGGCAAACATTATTTCTTAATATAAAAACTATTACTTTAAATGCAACTGTATTAGTTTTCTCATGTATCGCCATTTATTTTTCATTTTAATCTATTAGGTACAAGCAAAAGTTCTACCCGTTTTTGATGTGCATATATGTATGTGCGAAGAATACAAAATGTATCTCACCTAGGACTGTTCGTAACCTCCAGCATAATCAATGACCTCTTGCCATCTTTCTGGTAGAAGATGAATCCCACGCCAATAAAATTCCGCTGGTTTTGCACTGAAGAACTAGCGTTAGTCATTTTTCACAGCTTCCACATGAACAAAAGTCTTCCCTGCAAAAGCGTTTTGCACAGCTCGAAAATGGTGGAAGTCTTAAAAAGGCCAAGTCAGGGGAGTAAGATGGGTGAGGTAAAATTTCCCAACCAAGGTTCATTAATTTCTGACGTGTCATTGCAACAGTGTGTGGCTTAGCATTATCATGATGGATGATAACCTTTGGGGATTGACAAGGCATGGCCACTTTGACCGCAATGATTCCTGCAGCCTTTCGAGCTGCTGATGGCGGAAGGCCGCATGAATAGTTTGATTGAGTTCCAGAACCTCCCAGTAATTGATTCCTTTAACATCCCACCAGACACTCAACAACACTTTCTTAGGGTGAAGTTCTTGTTTGGATATCGATGGAGGCGGCTGAGAAACGCGACACACAGTCCCGAGATCCTTCACCTTCCAGTACATAACCCACTTTTCATCCACAATGACAATTCATGTCAAGAAGGGGTCTTGTTTATAGCGGGAAAGCAATGCAACGCATTTCATGACTCGCCTCTCTCGTTGGATTGCGCACAATTGATGTGGAACGCAACAATCAAACTTTGTGACGATACCAAAGCCACAAGCCTTCTTTCCACTGTTCTCCGGTGTACCTGGAAGGTTGCCCCTAATTTCTCTACAGTTACCCTCGGACTTACTGTTACGGCGTGGTCCAAATCCTCTTCGGAAAACACTGATGGATGCCCAGACTGTGGTATCGTGACAGCTTCGGTTGCCATTCCTAAATTTTCGAAACAAGCAACGACATGTGCTTTCTTTAGTTTCATCCCCACCATACACTTGCATAATGTTGCGACAGGCCAGGGCTGCACTACTTCCCCTATAGAATTCACCCAATAAACAGTATCTGATGTATTCATTATTGATCTCCATTTTGATCAGCACAATACTGTCTCCAGCTACCAGCCAACAGTAACAATCAGTATCAGATGCTGCTGTACTGTTCTCCCGATGATGTGATCATTGATTCCAAAACATGGAACACAATCTCTTACTGAAAACACCTGTCATCCGCAACCTTGTGCAAACGGGTAGAACTTTTGCATGTACCTAATACCTTTTAATAAATCATTTTCCTCTAAGTTTATTTTGTCTGGTGACACATGCTTCACATATTCCAGTAGTTGCAATATGTTGTCATTACGTTTCAGCCGAAACCCTTCAAATTCAGTGTCGTCATCATCGCAAAATAAGGTCAAAGACCATAAATCATGCCATGCATGTTTAAGAATATCTGGAGTGATATTTTCGCATGCACATCACAATTAGTCGCAAGACCATTGCTAGTTGCACATATCGCGATTTTTTGCCAAATCTGGCAAATGTTACTTGATCACATGGGAGTGAAACATGATAATTACTCATTTAAATGGATACGCAAGCCAATATACAACGACTGATTACTTTTTATCTAAATATATAATCAGTATTTAAAAATTGAAGAAAAAGTCATTTCTAATACATGTTTAGCTGGGAAAACTGAAATAAACAAGAATGTCCGGTTTAATGGTCTTTACAGTTTTTTGACATCTGAATTTTCGGTGTTCTGCTGTATAATCAGGCGAACATACACAACTAGCTCAGGGAAAGCTTTCTCTGAAAGGCAGCGAGAGCCAAATCCAAATAACTGCGTAAGCTTTAGGGTTACTCCTAGTTCTTATCACTACAGAAAAAAGTCTATTATGCATGTCGGTTGTTCCTCTCAAAAGACGATCATCTAGTGGACCAGCAATGGATTTCGAACACTGTCTATACTGTTAACATGTTGAGTGAATGTATTTCCTTGCTGCAAACTGATTGCATAAACAAATCAAAAATGCTGTTTCAGTTGTCTTTTGTACATGTATAACAAACATGTATTTGTGTTTTACCCTCTAAAATGTAATTTAGCATAGTTACAACTTTTTAGCATTATTTCTTACATTTTAGCATAACATATTCTTTTAGCACTTTCAATATTTTAATTTGTTTGACACTAATACTTTTATTTCTTAAAATCTAGATGAGCCATATATCTGTTCTTCCTCCAGAAATATTTCTTTACATTTTAAAATGGGTTGTTAGTCAAGATTTAGATGTACATTCTTTAGAACAAGTCTCTAAGGTAAACATTTTGAATGAATTATTTGTAAATGTACATATTTTATTATAACAGGGTTGATATTACTTAGGAAGTATTTAAATTGGTCGAAGGTGATGTAAAATTGATAAAAATCTTCTTGTTTATAATTATTTTTATATAAAAAGAAGTTATTAACTAGTAAATGTGCTATCATGTGGCTGCATTAACAGTGATGCACAGTTATAGCAACATATATTTATATCTGTTGGTCATTCTTTAAAGCAGCTGCTCTCAACCTGGGGATGAGGGATGTAGAAGAATTTCAAGGGAGGCATGAGTTAAAAAAATAAATAAAAAATAAAACCAATTGTTATTTCCTTAATTTTGTTTTCACATGTAAATGTTTTCACATCATATTATTTTGCATGTTCTACTCGAACACAAGACTCTTGTAAAAACACTGGTTTTCTCTTTGTTATTCATGTTTCCTTTCCTTTGGTTCTTTTCCCTCCTTTTTTCTCTGCACTTGAGTTAAGTAGCTGCCTCAACTCAAGTGCTCAAGCAGTTGTCATTTTTGTTGCGATTCTTGATGCCTGTGCTGTTTGTTAATGAAAATGACAATTTAGTACAGAAGATGTGTCTTGTAGTAAGAACTGAATTTGGATGGAAGTTGTTGACAAAAGAAAAGAATATAATGATGACTATATTAAATAAGGATTTACCTTTATATTGAAAAAAGTGGTATTCAATTATCTCAGTGTGTTATTTGCCATGTTGTTCTGAGTAATAATGCAATGTAGCCTGGAGGATTGGAACAACATTTGACTACAAATCGTTCTGCTCTGAAGAATGAGCCTACTTGTTTTTTTTTAATTGCCAAGTAAAATGCTTTGAATATATGAAACTCAATTCCGTTGGAAGTTCTTGAATGGACATTGATGAAACTGTTGAAGCTTCTTTTAAAATTGCCTGATTTATAGCAAAAGACAAGAAACCTCATACAGTTGGGGAGACACAAATAAAACCTTGTTTACTTAACTGATTGTAGTGCTATACACATTGAAGACAGCTATAATAATGTTGCTAAACTTTCCTGCTAAATGACACAGTTTAATGTAGAATTGATAAAATGACTCTCTGCATAAAAAAAAAATCAAGTGATGCAAAAATTAAAGAGCTCTCCACTTTTTTTTTTTCCAGTGTGATGAAACAACCAACATTTTAAGTCATGCTCAGTTATTGTTTTACTGCCAATTTATTGAAAGAACTGAATTCTTTGAGGAAATATGATTTTCGATATCTGTAGAAATGACAACTAAAGCTGTTAATATATTTTCTGGGCTTCATAATTTTTTAGAAGCTAATGACCTTTCTTTTAGCAAAGCTATTGGAATATGTACTGAAGGACCTCAAGCCATGTCAGGATATGGATTGAGGTTTGTAGAATTAGGTAAGAAAAAGAACTCTAAAATAATTGTGGTTTCTATTGTATTATTCATGAACAAGCTTTAGCCTGTAAGACTGTACCTGAATTACTTAACCTTACTATGGAGATCACAAAATGTACCATGTTAAATCCAGTTGTAGAAAATGGTACCTATAATCTCCTAAAATATAGGTGGCAGCACAAGCAAGTTTGATGAGTTGTGCAATCGGAGTGATTCTGGATTACGTGTTATTTATTAGGATGAAGTGCTTTCCACTGTTTCTTGTTCATTTTAATGTCTTTTGTTTTGTGATGTTCATTAAAGGTTTTGTTAAATTTTAAATCTCGACTCCTACTTCTACTTTCATTCACCCTAAGGCCTAACCACTTTTAATATTTATTGTTATGTGGCAAAACCCGTTTGGGATTTATTAGGACATGGTCGTACCAGTTCTTTAAACACTGATTTCTGAACTAGAAACTCTTCTTTTTCATACAGAAGTTCGTTGGCTATATGAAGGTAATATGATCTTGCTAGATTACATAACTTAAAATTGGAGGTTGAAATTTTTTTGCTGACTTCTAGGCAAGCAGATTTGTACAACATGTCTTCATATGACACTTATCTTTTGCAGCATATTTATCAGAATTTTTCCATATACTCAGTTTTCTGAACATGAGTTACATGGTTAGAAAAACATTCAAAGACTTATGATGCAGTTAAGGGTTTCAAAGAAAAAGATAACTCTTTAGCAATCCCGTCTTCAGATTTCAGAGCCAAACTTGTCATCCTTTCCAAAGTTTAGCAACCTCTTTAATATCAAAATCTCCCATTGCAGCAGTTAAAGGACCTTATATGAGGCATTTGGTAGCATTGCAAAATGAAATTGCAGACTATTTTCCAGATACTATGTCAGAGAACTGGAAGTTAATTGACATGAGATCCTTTTAAACTTGATGTGGATATATTCCCGATTGTATTTAGAAACAGTCAATCGACCTGAAATATGATTCTCAAGCAAACACAAAACTCACAAACATGGCTGAAAAAATTTGGTTATGTTATTTCTCTGTTTACCTACGAGTTACTTTGAAGACTCCCATGTTAGAACTCGAACTTTGAGGTTGCTAGTGCAGTTTCCATCCACATATCACTGTAAATATAGATTTTCAGCCTTAGCATGCATAAAGACAAAATATTTAGCGAGGCTGGATGTTGTAACTGACCTGAGTGTTTTGTCACAGTTATAACCTAATATTTAGAAACTTGTCAAATAGTACCAACTTTAGTTGGTACTGTTAAAGCTGTATGGTTTCATTAATGTTGTGAAAGTGATTGATATTACCATGGGAACCTTACCCAAATCCTAGATTATCTCAAATGTATCTGTATTTATTTCTTTGATTTCATATATTCTTATATGTGCCAAATTGAGATGTGTAGGAGTAGTATATTTTGTGTGTGAAATTATCTATATTTTCATTTGATAAACAGTTTCAATTTCTAATTTCAATTCTACTATGTAATTGACTACATCCGGTGGTGGTGGTGGGTAGGGGGTAGGCATGGACTTTCAAATCAGTGTTCAAAGAGGGGCATAGAACCTGAAAGATACAGATCTCTTTTAAAACACTAAGATAGCTCTTGCTAGTTTATGAATCAATTGAGTTACTTAAAAAAAAGAAAAAGAAAACTTGTTGCATCTTCAAGGGTTTTTTTTTTTTAAATTTATATTACCCTCATACAAATATCAATTAGTATAATTTTCTGTTTGTACTATACCTGATGACCTTGATTTTCTGTTTGTACTATACCTGATGACCTTGATTTCTTGTTTGTACTATACCTGATTAACTTGATTTATTGTTTGAATATACTATTAAGTAAGTTGTGAGACCATGGTGCAAATGTACAATTGTACAGTTTATTGAAAGGTACAATTACTTTAAAGTGTGTGCTAATTAGAAGTTTCATATTATTTCACTTTGGTCACTAAAATGTTCCTTTTTATTTTTGAATTTTTGTCTTTTCTTTTAGGTTTGCCGAGGATTTTATGTGTGTGCAAGGGATCCTGAAATATGGAAATTGGTTTGTTTGAGGTTAAGTGGTTCAGTTTTTTTAAATTTGAACTTGATAATTTTAAATTAATTTTTGGATTAAAGTGCCATAAAGTCGATTTTTAAAATAATTTGGTAATATATTAGTTGTATCAGTATATTTATGGAGATTATATTCTGTCGTGAACAGGATGTTATAGTCTTAGAATATGTTTTTCTTTATAAAACTTGATTTGAGATATTGGAAGTAAGATAGCAGCATCAGTTACAAATGTTTATATCTGAGTTCGTATGCCTCCTGGAAAACCTGGAAAATTCCTGGATTTTCATTTTAAAATTTAAGGGCCCTGGAAACTCCTGGATTTTACTTAATCCTCTTGGAATTGTATTAATAACTCATAAAATTTTATATTATAGTGAATTTTTTGATTTTAGAAAATTTGACATTCTTTTATTACTACGCAACATTACTGCCGGAGAATTTTTTTTCATCGGCATTTCCACACAAAATCATTTCACCCGTTTTTTTTCTGCTTCAGTCGTCAAATTACAGATTATTCTGGGTTGCTGGCATAAATGATTGCTGATTTGACAGATTTGTTTGATGCAATCCGCGTCATTTTTTGCGTCCTAGTAAACGCATCCTGATTGGATTTCACTTTTTTTTGCTTTTCCCTAAACAAAAGTTGTGGTTTCACTTTCGTCGTGATAGCAGCTAGTAAACACGGTCTACACAAAAGAAGCGTTGTTTGCAATCACATAGCTACCAAGCATTCCTGTTTTCTCATATTTGTTCTGATTTTTCTATCTTGGTCCGGAAATCGGATTTCCCTTTCAAAAAATTTGATTTTTCATCCAAGTATAACCAGGGTTCACTTGGCTCTTGAAAGCCCTGAAGAGCTATTTATTTTTCAGTTGTGCTTAGGAAAAGGCTTTTAAAGTCCTTAATTTTTACTACTGGTCCTTATTTTTTGAACAGAACTTTTGTTTATAATTTCAGGGATCGCATTGTTCCTAAAATTCCTAAAATTCCGAGCCGTTCCTAAAATTCCTAAAATTATAACTAAAATTTAATTATCATCCTAAAATTTTTTGAACAAATGCTCTTTTTAATGTAAAAAAACGTGTTTTTCTTAAATTATATTTCATAATGGAAGTGACGACATCTTTTGTTTTATGCATTAGTTGAAAATAATTGGAACGATCGAAAATAAAATGATCCTTTGCCCAGCGAAAGTGCGCGCATGCGTATGAGACGTATTACCGTCTTAAAACTTTGGTGCGTTAAAACGGAGGGTGTGTATTCGTTTATGTGGTTCTGCACATGCGCTGTCTTCCGATGCCCAAAGGTGAAAACGAATTTATGCAAAGTACCTGTCACATAGCTTCGATGTTTTTGAATGGTTTGAATGAAAAAGAAAAGCTGATCTTGATACGAAGCTACAACAAAATGATGAAGAAATGCATACTTTGAGAAAAGATAAGGAGAGTGCTTTGGTTTTAGTTGAAGAGGGGTCCAGAAGGCGTTATTTAACAAACAATTCTGTTGAAATTTTTGAGTATTGCTCAGAAATTAATTTTACTGTGGTCATATGGACTAAAATTAATTGGAAATAGGTTATCACTTGTAAAAAGAGAGAAAGATAAAAAAGTTTAAAAAAGGCTGAGATCTAATGTATGAAAACAGAGTTTGATTTGAAACTTGCATTTTTATTTTGTGCATTCTAAACCCATTTATTATGTAGTATAAACAGAAAATATGATTTCTGTAAGCTGGTAAAGTAAGTTTTTGCACCTTCTTTTTTTCTTGTGTTTATAATGTAAAAAATGTTTCACTTTTTGCGATAACATTTAATAAAAGCTTTGTTAATTTCAGAAAATAACGTTTCTAGATTTTAAAATTGCTGTACTTAATTCAGATTGCTAATACGTGATAGTAATGTAATTTATTCCTCGCAATAGTCGTTTTTGTGTATAAATACAAATATATTTTGAAAAAAATCGTCATTATCAAATAAGAAAGTTCCTAAAATTTTCCTAAAATTTTTTATTAAATTCCTAAAATTCCTCCCTAAAATTTTCTAAAAGTTGACTGCAATCCCTGTAATTTTTTTATGGCCACCAATTGCAACGAAATTTTTGAATTAACGATTATTTTCATCAGCATGGAAATATTATTTCACGGGACTGTCAGTTTTGTTTTGATTTACTTGCAAATGTATTTGCAGGGTGTAGACAGGACCTTGAAATCAGAAAAATATAAGAGAAGTTTTAATTTATAAGAAAGGTAGAAATATTTTTAAAATCAGATACATTAAACAAACTAGGTTTGACATTGAAATGCAATCTTTTTCCATCATGTAATCAAACTTTTATTTTCATAACTACAGTTATGTTATGAAAAGTATGGATGTATTAGCATATAAAATAACGGTTTTTTTCCCCAAAAATTAAGCATTTATTTTTTAAATCTTCAAACATTAGTTTCACATTGATTGCCATTTTACAGACCTAAAGTTTTGTTACTGTTAAATTTTAAAAGCTGAATAATTTGTAAATATAGGGCAAAAAAGTCTGTTTTCTAAAACAGGAACATAATTTTTTGTCCTGATTTTTTAAAATAATTTTTATGCTCAATTTTAAATGTAAAAAAATATTAATACAAATATGCTATTTATATTTATATATGCTTATGATTTGTAAGCTGTTAAATAAGGAATAAGCACAATAAAAATAATATTGGTTTCTAGAGTAAAATTTAAAATATTCATGAAGAAATCTAGTATTTAGAATCAGAATTTTGTATTAAAAAATAATAAAATGGATTGGCATAAATTGATAGTAGAGCCCCTGAAATCAGATGATGACTATGAGAGTTATAATAAGTAGGTCAGGAAATTTGTAAAATCAAAAAACTATTCCACTTAATTCTGTATATTGAAATTTCCCCAAATATTATTGAAGCATGTGGAAAGGTTTCAGTTGCTGTTTGAAACCATCTGCCTTTCAGACAGTTTCAATTGCAAAGTCAAGGATGACTGAACAAAGATATGAAGATAAAATTTAAGAAAAGCTGAATCAGTTTCAATTATAGGTCTCAATGTAAGAAGCTTTTTTCATGATTAACTATTTAATTTATGTATTTATTTATTTATTTGCTTTGTTTGTATATTCGATAATCTTGTGAATATAGAATACACATGCACACACAATTAGTGTGAAATTTAGTGTTCAAAAAAGGGTACGAACCCTGTTATATGTAATGCAACATACAATTATACTTAGTAGTTCCATAGAGAATGGAAATTTACATAAGTGACCCTCAACTTGTGAAAAATTTTATTACATTTAATGACTTTTGTAAATTTCCTTTCGTTCTCTCTCTGTGCCTGTATTTAAACTTTTTCCATTTCTTCCAATATTTCAAACTTTTTCGAAAAACACTACCGGTTCTAGTATGGATAGAATTGAACATTTTAGCTAATTTTCTGTGAGATAAGTTGTAAGATATTGCCTTAATTACTTGACATTTTTAAACAGAAAAATCAAACAAGTGAATGGCTGGGTAAGGTTCTTTTTTTTTTTTAAATCTTGATATTGGGGAATGTTTAAATTTTCATTTTACATTTATTAGTAGTAAACAAATTATTTCAAAATATGAGAATGTTTTCAATTGACAATGTCGTTTGTTTGGTTCCTGTCAGTGAGGAACTTGCCAGGTTGACTGCAGATTGACAATAATATTGAACAATGCAATCAGATTAGACCTAGTATTGGAGTCTTTGAAGAAAAAAAAGAATCCTTTTGTTATGTAGAAAAGATAAATAGTAATCTTATTCCGAACTCAAGAAAGAATCAAATGATATGAGAATTATTTACCTTTTTAGATATGTGCATACACATTTTCAGCTGAAATACTACTGATCAAATTAGGCAGGTGATTGGCAAATATTATATTGTTTTTAAATTATTCTTCATCGGTGCAGTCAAAAATTGGACATCTTTAGAACTGACCTTAAAAACATGTGACTGATTGTGTATTATTATATTTTTATGTATTTAGGATATGGGATGTTAATGTTGACACACCAAATAGATATGGAAGCTGGCGAAATATGTTTATTGAACGTCCACATCTTTCTTTCAATGGCAAGTTTGTTATTTTTATTTTCATTCACACTTAACTATAGTAAACAACCTTTTCTAAAGCACATTATGTTTTTAAACAATACAAGGACATACGTCTCATATTGAAAGCTATAAAAAGTTTTGTTTTATCATGGAAATATTAATAGAATTATAAATAATATTTATTAAATCTAAAAAGGTAGACGTTGGTTTAGTGTAATCTGATTTCATTAGAAAAAACTTTTAGTGAAATGTTTGCACCAATTGCATCAAACTGCCTCAGGATTTCAAAAATTTGCATGAAATTTTCAGTTTTAATGGAAAGGAGGTAGAGAGATTATGGATATGCCTTATTATGTGATGCACTTTAGGTGATGTAGTTGCCTTATCATTTATTTTACAGGAGGGTTGATTTTAAGCAGGCACATTGCTTGGAGAAAATTCATCCAGATTAGAATGGAAAACCAAGAAATAAGAAAAATAAACACTTTTAAATTACCTGAAGTTTGAGGCTAAAGATCAAGTGAGTGTAGCTGTTTTATCAGTTTTGACTTTCTTGGCTTCAAAAAAATTATGCAAGACTGAAAATGCACAGAAGGAATCTTGTTCTACTTTTCAAGCCCATCATTGAAATTTCACTATCAGTCCTTCTACTTTGTCTTGCACAAAGAACTTATAACCATCCTTGCCCTGCAGAATTAAGAACGTTAGTGGAAATATCCCCAAAACATGCCAGCCGTTAATCATATCGACTCTTTCTCAAGTCTTTCTGCTGTTAGTCATATTGACAAAAATGGTACATACAAATTCTAAACTGATAAGTTGCATTATTTTGAGAACATATTATTAATTATTACTGGAGAGAAAATATTTATTATATTATAGAACATTTGTATAAGAATAGTATAGAATTTATCTTAGTAAAAGGGGTTTTGTTACCGGAGACGTTCTTGGAATATGGTAGTAGTGAATAATAAGAGAATGCAAAAATAATTGCTATTAAGGGATTCATTGTTGTATGGAATATCGTTATAGAGGGATCATCATTATACAGGATATCTTTGTACGTAGATTTCACTGTATTTTGTTATTATACTTGTATGGATATCATGCTATGTGAATAGACTAAATATTTTCATGAGCTTTATTTACTTATGTTGTAACTTCTTAGCATTCTCTTATAGTGTGAAGATTATTTTATTCAAAATAATTAAACAGTATATATATATATATATATATATATATATATATATATATATATATATATATATATATATATATTTAATATTTTTTTTTATATAAAAAATTCTTTTAGTATATATATTTTATTGAAAAACAGTATTCGGTATGGAGAATCGTCTTTCCAAGATGCAAATTATAAGCCTTGCTATTTAGTTGAATATTACAGATATTTACGTTTCTTCCCAGATGGTATGTCTACATTAACAACATTAAGTTATTGAAAATACATTTGATTTCAGATAATTTAGCTTTAAAAAGTGGTGATTTCATTATATTGAGTATATAGTTGAAGTGCACCATGCATTATTCAGGATTCGTACGGTCCTTAAAAGTCCTTAAGAACTCCTTAATTTCAAAAATGAAAATTAAGGGCCCTTAAAAGTCCTTAATTTTACCCCCAGGTCCTTAAAAACTCCTTAATTTTCATCCCATCGATCTTTGATTGCGCTTCGCGCTATGAAAAGGTAACTTGTAGAAGAAAACAGGGGTGCAGAAAATGTTCAGGACCCAATATTTCCCCAGAACAAAAATTTTTTGTCCAAAATTTCCCCCAAAACATAACCTATTTTTGTTCGAATTTAAATGACTGTTATTACTATACTTAAACTATCAGAATTATTTAAAAAAATTCTAATATTTATTGAATGAAAAAATGAACTTGCATTGATTGACTCAACATTGTTGTGTGATATTGTCAAAATTCCCAATATGACATTTGTTAAATTTTTAAAGGGATAGTCATCAACTTAATTTTTTAACTACTGCCAAATAACTTGTATCCTGAAAGCAATAGACTTTCAGGGCTACAAGTTAACCTTAAGACTTGTGAAAGCTGATTTCAATTACACTTATTTCTTTTTTCAATATCAGGTAAGATTTTAAGAAATATTTGATATTTGAAAATGAGTAATTATCAATGTTTTTTAAGTCACAAACATCAGAATGCATTAAAAGGTCATTTTTAAATGGAATTTTGAGTATTATGTAACCACAAGATTTTTTAAAATAAAAACAACTTACATTGAAGTAATATTCAGTTTTTTTCTTTGGTGCATAAATTTTTTACAACATTCCTTATATCTTCAATGTTAGTAATGCCTACTGTTTGTCTGCGTTATGTTGGAGTTCTATACCTGGGCATACATGATTCCTACGCGCTTTTAGATTCCAATTAATAATAATAGAAAAAAAGTCGATGATCTACCGATATTTCATCTTCTACCAGAGTGAGCCAGCCGGCCTGCCTTGATCACGTAATATGCCAAAAGCGCGATCGCGCGGGGTCAAGTCACGTCGAATTTCGCGTGATCCCGGATCCCGCCGTAGCCTTATTTACCGTGAGCCTCGCTGCGTATTCCATACGTAATAGGTTATAAGCGCCATCTATTGAGCAGAAAAACTACTATAAAATAAATAGGCTTGATAGTTTTAAAAAACCCTAAAAATATTTAAAAAATGGGAGAAATGCTCGGATAAACGGAAAATCGGGAGATAGCTCTAAAATATGGGAGTCTCCCGTAAAAAACAGTTGAGTTGGCACGTATGACTATATATATTAAATACACTCGAGGCAGAAATTTCCCCAGCGCTTCCGAATTTCCCCCGAACCTCGTTCGCGCGTTCGAACATATTCTGCACCCCTGATTTTAAGTAAATGAGGTTCAATTCTATCTGATGTTCATACTTTAGTTTTTGAAAAAAGTTTGAGCAATAAAACATGTAATATGATAATGTAAGTAAATATGATACATATCTCTTACAAATGGAAACAAATATATTTCAACCATGTTTCATAACTCTTGTTTCATTTTTCATAACACATATAAAAATTAATTAAACATTAAATATCTTAAGAAAACAAAATTGGATGTTTTTAGTTTGATTGGATGAATACACAGCATAAAAAAAAATTATTTAAGTTATTTCAACTTTCATGACATAAAAAATGTACTAACTAAAAATTATATGGAAGCTTAAAATGAAATAATATGGTAGTAATTTAAGAAATTATTTTCAACAATCTTCCGGTTTGACAAGTATAGAAAACAGTCTTTGCAGTTATCCCATAGCTTTCAATTATGAAACACAATACAATAGAATTCATACATAGGTTATTATAAGATCTTACTTGTACTTTCGTTGTCATCAGTATCCGAGTCGCGACTGTAACGATTTTCTAAACTTTTAAGAGAATCCATTGATCTCAAGGTATTTACCAATAATCAGAAATAAAAAATATATTTACTCAAGTGTTAAGTTATTTTGTTCTCCGACAACTAAGTATACTTTAACGAATTACTAAATATTCCATACACAAAAATGCTACTCATCTGCTTGAAAGTTACAAATAGCTTAAGGTCTCAAAATAGTCAGAAATTCAAAACGCATCGTGACAATATCATTCTCTAAAGAAAAGCCTGCTGGACAGAACGTTGACGTTAAAAAAAGAAACTACAAAACACCACCTGGCTGACAGCCAAATGCGAATTGCATCACTATTTTGATGCGCAGAGATGCGCAACACATGAAATTCTTGGAACGAAAGAGCAGACGAGCAGACGAAAAGTTGATTTGTTATCAACTCTATATGTTAATATATATTAAAGTTTAAAATTGTGAATTTCATTATGCGAATTAAAACTATAAGATTTTGTTTTTCTAAATATTTCTGACGATTAATTTAAAATATAACATTTGCGTTATCAAAAGTATTTTATATTTGATTACGATGATGTATCATTATCTCTTTTGCCAAAAGTTTCTTATTTTGCTTTGAAGTTGAATATAAAATTCACAGAGGTAAACTAAATGTATGTCATGCAATATCCAGGGTGATCCACATATCCAAATATTCCTTTTTTACTTCTAACATGTATTTATAACTATTTAAGTGATAATCGATTAATTTCGAAGGAGATTCAGTTGTTTATATCGTCAGCTTGCTGTTCGTTTGTTTACATTGCTGATGAAGTGTTCTTTGAAATTATTGATAATTTACGGAATAATAAAGAAATACACACAAAATACAGTAACTGTTGGCTGTTAACATTTTGTCCTTCATCTTAATACTGATAATATACTTTCGTTACTTCAAGAAACATTTGCAGATGATTTGTGAATAATTTTTTATCGAATGTGACGTAGATAAAGCTAATATTTAAGGTAAAATCATGAATAATTAAAAGCTTAAATCATAAAAAAATTTATTTCGTAATGTCAAGAGTTGTTGGCGCAGCTACTGTACGCATGGTTGAGAAGACTCGTCGTTTACCATCTAGAGCAGCTTTAGTATTAACTCCATCCGCTGTGAATAGAATAAAACATCTGCTTCAAAAAAATCCAGATGCAGTTGGTCTTAAAATAGGAGTTCTACAACGAGGATGTAATGGTTTAAGCTACACCCTTGAGTATGCAAAGAGCAAAGGAAAATTCGATGAAGAAGTTATACAGGATGGTGTTAAAGTGTTTATTGATGCTAAGGCTCAATTAACTTTGCTTGGGAGTGAAATGGATTTTCAAGAATCTAAGCTTTCTAGTGAATTTGTGTTTAATAATCCGAACATTAAAGGAACTTGTGGTTGTGGTGAAAGTTTTAGTATGTAGGAATATTTATCATATGTAGAAACATTGTTAATTTATTAACATTATTTAGGAATTAAGATTCTCTATTAAATTTTAAATATTTAAAGTGCTTATAAAGAGTATTAAAACATGTGAAAAACTTGGAATTGTTGAAGGTTTATTTTGTTTTCGAGATCTTATTTGTAACGAAAAAAGAAAATCTAAAAAATGAATTTTATTTCTTTGCCACATTAGAAAATAAGTTTATTTTGTTTACAGATGTGACTTTAATTCTTATTGTGCTCAACATTCATTTTATTAGTAATTTATGAATAGATTTAATTTTTCTATTCTTGTTGAAGAAGAGGGCTTTTTCTGTAGCTAATTTTATTTTAGTATGTAATATTACATATTAATTTGATTTGTCAGGTTTCAAAACTTTAGCACTTCACAGTTAAAACCCAATAGACCTTGCTGCATGATTGTTATTGTTAGTTGATTGGAAGCGTCTATTTTTTCACAATTAAAAAAATATATTTATCCTTGATTTAGTAGTACGGTGTTCGACAGGGTGACTCGCTATCCTGCCTTCTTTTTAATATAGCATTAGAAAAAGCCATACGTGATTCCAATATTAACACTAGAGGTACCATCTTTTACAAATCGGTTCAACTTTTGGCATATGCTGATGATATAGATATTGTTGCGAGAAGCATCCCAGCTCTGAGAGAAGCCTTTTTATCTTTGGAGGCAGCTGCTAATAAAATTGGACTTGTAATTAATGACTCTAAAACTAAATATATGCCTATTCAAAGAACACCATCAAATGATACTCTCAATCACTTAAAAATGGGCTCTCATGTTTTTGAAACTGTCAGCAGTTTTACTTACCTTGGATCTTGTGTTAACAACAAGAACGACATTGTCTCAGAAATACTGAATCGCATATCATTGGCCAATAAAGCTTTCTTTGGACTTCGTACCTTCCTGAAATCTTGCTTTCTTACTAGGAAAGCTAAGTTTTTAGTTTATAAAACCCTCATCAGGCCAGTTCTAACATATGGTTCCGAAACTTGGCCGTTAACTAAGAACATAGAGAACCGAATCACAATATTTGAAAGAAGGGTTTTGAGAAGCATTCTTGGGGGTGTCAGAGAGAATGATTTTTGGCGAAGACGTACTAATTCTGAGATCTATGAAATATTTAAAGAGCCTGATGTTATCAAAACTATTAAAATCAATCGTATGAAGTGGGCTGCACATATTATTAGGATGAATGAAGAAAACCCAGTTCGAAGGGTTTTTTCTGCTAAACCTCATACAACCAGGAAGAGAGGCCGACCCAAACAGAGATGGATCGACTCTGTAGAAACGGACTTTAGCATCATCAGGGTCAAAAACTGGAAGACCCAGGCCAAGAATAGGCAGTCCTGGAGGAATCTCCTACAGAAGGCCCTGGCCCACCCTGGGCTGTCGAGCCAAATATGATGATGATGATTTAGTAGTAGCTATTCATTTATTTCACAACTTTATACTTAATTTTCTGGGTTGTTATTATTTGGCAGATTACATGGAGAGTACAGAGCTTCCTGCCAAGTGACCATGTATAGGCTCAGGGAATTTTATATCAAAAATAACAAAGTAAAATTGACAAACTATAATTATTGATCATTATATAAATATATATAATCATCGATTCATATTAATTGTACAAATGTATTAAGAATAGGTATTATATTGTTAATTTTAAATAAATCATATATATCCCGATGTGGATCAGTGGTAGAAGCTCGGTTCCTATTTAAACACCGAAAGTGAAGCAGCAAGGCCGAAGGCCAGTGCTTGGGAGGGTGACCACGTCTCACTGCTGGTTGGCATGTGGGACCGCATACGTAAAGGGAGCTGGTGCGCATAAAATCTGTCCTCCATGTTTCAATTATACCTCTGGGGGTGCCAAGCCAGATCCAGTATCTGAGCAGAAGTCGGACTTCCACCCACTGGGGCTCGCCTAAAAATGGAAGCCGCATCCTCTTTCCTTTACCTGTCAACAGGAATGGATAAGACAACAAATAAATCATATAGCTTAATATCAGAAATGAAATTTAAGTCTACTTTGGCATGATTTTTATTCAAAGCTGTGATAATTGCAAAATTTATGTAAAAATGTTATGGTGCAATATAAAAAATATTGGCCTAAATGCCGTTATGATTGCTCTGCCAATTTTTAATTGGCAGGTCTAAAATTCCTTAGTCCCTTTCTTTTCTATACTTTTTACAGAATATACAGGCATAGTGGTAGTTTATATGTTTTCTGTCTGATCTTTTGTTACAAAGTATTTTAATAATTGTATTGTGATACATTTTTTTAATAACAGTGTTAAAATTTTGAGAAATTATATTTTCAGTTATAGTCTACTTTTACTGGAAACATTTAGCCTGAAAATACATTAAGGTGGGGCCATTTTTAAACACACAGCATAGTTACTGTGAAATTCAGATGTGTATTAGGAGAGAAATGAATATTAGGGTTATTGTGAAGAATTGAAGTAGTGGCAGGATAAGCTTATAGATGGGCTCTTATAGGAAAAGAGTTAACAAGGAAATAGAAAATATTCTTTAGTATACAGAAAATCTCCTTCAGCAAGCAGAAAACTCCATTTGTTCTCTGATAAATAATTCTTTGGCAATTTGAGGAAATTTAGTGAAATACGGTTCATTAGATACTTTACAGAGAGCAATTTCTATGTTAATTCTGTTTGTTATCTGAACATAAAGAATTTCCAAGAAGTGTTTTTTTGTCCAGCTTTTTTCATAATCTGAACTGCTCACTAACCAGTCACCCAATATGAATGATATGCTGTGTATAAAGATGGTCAAACAGTGTTCTCTAAACTCCTAATTACCAAAAATATTGGTCTACAGCAACTGGTATGTCTCTTTATATAACCCAGAAAATCTTGCATTAAAATCAATCTACAGAATCTTAAGACAGCCAGCTCAAAACAGCAGTTCCAACTGATGACATTTTTAGTCTGTGAAAATTCATTGCCTTATGGATAAAATGAAACTGCACTTAACATCTCTATACTCAGAGGAGCACTTTCTAGGCTTCTACTGACAATAAGGTCTTCAATTTTTTGTTCATAAGTCGTGCTTCAAGCTGCACAAGCAGTTTTTCATTTTTTTCAATTAACTGATAAATGGATTGGAATTTTATGAAAATAAAACTAATTGGTCATACTGCACCAAAAACAGAATTTGACTTTTAAAAAGAAATCTTAGAATCTTTAAAGAAATCTACAAGAAGATTTATTAAGGAATATTGATAAATTGAAGAATTGAATCAAGATTTTCTAAAACACAAAGTGATAACGTAAAACCATTTTATGAAAATGAAATAAATTTTCTTCAAATGCAAAATTTCATATAAAAGCATTATCAGAATATATTTTCTTACAACAGATTATAAATAGTTGTTAAATGCAAAAAATTAAATTGATTAGTGTCAATGCGAGTACTAATTTTAGGTAGATCAAAATCATTCTTAAAAATTTAAGAACGTAAAGTATTAAAAGCAGGGTAGTCTATTAAAATATGAATGTCAAATGACATGTTGCATCTAATGCATTTAAGTGCATTTTCTCCCTTCAGCAGGTGTTGGTGAGTGAGGCCAATATAACCTATTTACAGCCATGTCTGGATAACATTTTCTTTCTGATTATGGTGATTTTTTCCAAACACAAATATTGGATTTCATAGAATGGAGTTTATTACTGATTTCGTAAGTCATTAAATGGAATATTATATTTGGATATAGTGGAAGTGGATTTTGCTGCGGTGTCGGCTAATTATTTCTTTTTTTTTTAAATTAATTTCTTTATAAGCACAGTTATTGATGCGGAACTATATCCAATGTTCTGCAACAAAACCTACTTCTGTACTTGGTATTCGAAAAATATGCAACAAAAACTAATGTCTAATTCAGGCATACATTAAAATATCATTATTTTGACAATAACATTTGAAGCAAAATACGTTATCATCAGTGGCGGATCTACGGGGGAGGGGGCTTTCGGGCTGAAGCCCCCCCCCAAATCCTCTAAAATCTTTTTGTAAGAATGTAAATTTTATACCAATATAATTAGTTTGAAGCTCGTAAAATATATTTATTAGCAAGAATGACCTAATTCCACTACTACGTCTTCAATTGTATGATATCCGTTAACGTTTTAATACTTTGTATAATGTTTGTACCCCCCACCCACTCCTTGGAAAGAATGACCGGTTACCTTCTCCGCAGCGCCAGCGCTGCCGCCTACCCAAGCTTCTCTTATTCCTCGCAATCATTGTCGCTCGGTCGCTCGCTTAGTCAGTGCGTACGCTGTTTCATGATTGCTAACAATATCGTTGTTTTCTTTGTGAAAAGTACTTATCGAACGTATGTATTAGGTGTGAAGTTAAACTAAACGTGTTATTATTTGTGTTGTGGAAATGTCTAAACGTAAACAGACAAATATTTCGTGCTTGAAGAACCCAAGAGTAAAAGTTAAGACGTTCACATGCAAGATGGTGCCGGCGCTGGTCCATCGACAAGTCGAGCGTCACTTCAGACGGAACATACTGATACTGACCCAGGCCAGTCACTTCAGCCTCAGGAAAACAGACCCATTTACTCTCAGTCGGAGAAATATGACATTGCTAATTATGTTGGAAAATCCAATATTACTGATGAAGAAATTTATAATGTTTTAACAAAACCCTAGGGTTCCATGTGAGTCCTATGTTTTTCCTACTAATAAAGAATCTGGACAAATCAGAAGATTAAATGTAAAATGGTTGAGTGACAATTTATGGTTGTCTTATAGTAAGCAAGAAGAAGGTGTCTTACTGTCGCGTTTCTGTTATTTTTGGGCCCAAAGAGGCTGGCATGAAAAATGAAACACCGCTAGGTAGTATTATAGTAATGTAAATTAGTAAACAAAACATCCTGAAAACCTTTGATATGAAACACACGTTTTTACTCCATAAAACAACGTTAAACTACTGTTTTGGTCGCTTTATTATATGAAAGTCCTTTCACAAAATTTTCCCCCGTTCAGCCCCCCCCCCCAAATAAAATTCTAGATCCGCCACTGGTTATCATTAGCACTAATGTACTATTTTCAAAGTCCGTACTATACGAACTGTTTCATGCATGGTAATAAAGCTTGCTTTTGAGAATGCTTTTGCCGTTCTGAGAAATTGAAAGGGAGGAGTGAATAAAAAACGTTAGTTAAATGCATGCCAATTCGTTTGCTTTTCTTAAATTGAAATAATTCTCCTAAGTATCAATTAGAACTCAGTAAAGAAAATACTTTTATATTTGTTAATTGGGTCGCATGAAATTTTCGATAGTATTGTAACACAAAAGCAAAGACCCTATTTAAACAAGCCATCTCAATATCTGTCTTGTTGTAGCAGCCCAAAAGAAGGTTTGGTTTGTCGCTGTACGGTCATTTTTTTTTACTCACGAGGGCTAACTAGACCGGGACCTACTGTTTAAAGTGGATTCCGAACCACTACAAACACCCAAGCCCGAAACGGGAATCGAACCCGAGAACTGCTGAACTGAAGACCACAGCGCTAGCCATTCAGCCACAGTTGGCCCCCCAAAAGAAGGAAAGAGTTGCTTTTATTTATGAGTTATCCCCAGTTTTGTGAAACAACTAAAAAACCGATTACGTTGATAATTATAGTTTTCTTCAGGTAATGTAATCTTTTTTCTTGTTTATTTTACAAAAAGCATTTTCTTAAATCTTTCATTCATTTATCTGTCTCTCATTTCTATTCATGCTATTTAGGTAACGTAGAAACGTTATCTAAATTGCATCTCAGACGATTTGTAAGCTTACGGAAAGTTTCACCCCCTTTATTTTTATTAAGCTTTCGGTGACAAGGGCTTCAGCATAAGCAGTTTGAGAATAATTATTTAGGACTTATAAATAAGTTTTACTACGTACGTAAGCATCACGGAAATTGTGACAAAAGCATTACGACAAACATTTATTTTTGCCAACTAGGAGATTTTTCCATAGTTTGTTTTATAATTATACAAATTTCATTGATAATCCCATCACAAAGCTTTAACCTGGTTATTGTATAATTCAAATGTTGTGACAATGATACATTTCTATAGGGATATACCACTTTCCTGACTGATTATAATAATTATATATTTTTACGATTCTAAAGATGTTTTTGATACATATGGTGGACTCCTTTATCCGTGTTGTAGATTATAAATGATGTAAATACGTAAATATACGCTAAAAAAGCTAAGTAAATAGTCAACGAACACAGAATCATGCTAACAACATGTAAGGACTTTGACCATGCCACTGGATATTGGATGAAACCTTCCAATCTTCACATGAATATATCGATAAAAAGAACTCAATTGATATGATTGAACTGTCAGATGTTTTTTTGTTATTTTTGTAAATTAAATTATTGACAGCCCCAACGGCGTATCGTGTTGGGAGTGCCGGTTCCCGTAAGATCACCGAAGCGAAGCAGCAACTGGCGCGGTCAGTACTTGGGTGGGAGACCACTCTAGCCGGCCGCGTGCTGTTGGGGCACATCATGTACAGGCGGGATACGTGCATGTAAAATCTGTGGACCCGAAAGTCCTGTGGCTCAGCATAGCGTTATGCCGTGGGTGCAGGGACCCGGAGTAACCTTC
>Ga0115856_100096_pt2 | contig 25445 bp, 15 predicted proteins | sample InSIn4gowninarea_FD_83870 | JGI IMG/M metagenome (GOLD analysis project Ga0115856, IMG submission 83870)
AAGAAAGAATTGAACAGTCGAATAAGAGACAGATTCGGGTAGGACACAAGAGACGGAAGGGGCCTCTTAGGAGCTGTGGTTCAGGGAGAACTACTTCGAACTTCATAATGAGCGGTGTGGCTCTTGGAACTGAGGTTCAGACTTGTTAGAATTTGTATATAGTAATTGTAAATATGTTGAATGCTGAAAAAAATAAACCAGATTGATTTCACACTCGCTTGATACCTGCCTCATCCATGAAAAGAACCACGCATTCGAGCAAGGAATGCGATATTGGCGTAGTCGGCAGGATGAGGTCAGGAGAGTGTTTTATGGCGACTCGAACGTCGAGAAGCAGCGGCCAGGCGAGAGAGCTGTCCCTGGGGAGTTGACTAAGGAGACTAGGGCCGAACTGTACCAAGTGTGACTGTATGCGTGAAAAAGGAAGTCGTCCTTTGTGCGAGCAGTGGACAAGGAACAGAGAAGCCGCGTACAGACCCGTGGAGACCAGAAGTCTTACTTAGGCAGAGGAGTCGCTTAGATGAAAGGACAGCGCTAGCAGGAAGGTGTGATTCCGAGGAACGTCTCCGCGATAGCCAAGCATCTGATGGAAAAGGGAACGCAACATTGTCGTACTATACAGCATGAGGTTAGGCGAGTATTTAGCGCCGATTGGAATGCTGAAAAAGACTTTGTCAGCGATCGAGTTGCAGGAGATACGGAAGCACCGCACGACCAGAGTTGATAGATGCAGACGCTTGTCCCCTGGGAGCGACGAGGGTTCAGACTTCGTGACTAGGTATGAGAAAGGACAGCACCTTGGAGAGCAGTTTACGAGAATCCCGTACTCACCCCAAGAGGTCGGCGCTTTATCCATTCTACAGCGACAGAGGAGTTGCGTGAGTGCCACAAGTGTGAAAGAGATGCATGTAATGGTAAGTGGAAAATTTTCATTATCTCTATGTTGTATGCACGCCCCAGTGTAATCTTAATTTAAAGGGTTGGAGAGATTTCTCCGGTTAAGATTTAAAGGGATTTAAAGAATTTTAAGTGTTCGCGTCAAATGCATGTATTACATATTGGTATTTACATATGAGTTTTGACAGAATTGGTATTCTTTTATTTGCTTTGTGTTTGTTGATATATATATTAAATCATAAGAAAAATCAATCAGGCATCACAATTAAGAGTTCATTATTGTGTTCAGGTAGAATACAAAGGGTATTGAATAGATTATGAGATTGATTTCGGGAATTATGTATGAAATATATATATATATGCATGATAAAAATGGTATTTAGTGGTAATATATATTGTGCTAATATTGTTGGGTACTAAATACAGTAAAGCGAGTGGAAACGTAGGATAAAGTGTTTTGTTGATTTAATTCAGTGGAATTAGTGATCAATTTTAAGTGTATTAAAGTTTTATTTCGGAGATGATTTTAAAACTTGTTATTACAATTGCGGTTGTGTGTTTTTTTCTCTCAAGTTGGATACAAAATATTGTATGTTATTTTATTTGAATGTGAAATATGTATGGTATATTTAGTATATGTTAATTTATTTTGGAAGGGTTAATTAACAAATATTCTCTGAATTAAAATGTCGTTCTTGGTTAGATCGAAGAAAGTCGATCTGGTGATGTTAGAGAGTGAAATTCGGAGAACGTGAGGTTATTTAAGAAATTAAAATCATTATTATGTGAAGCAGTATACTTGAATACTCCTGATGGTAAAAGGCAGTTTGCGGTCTCATGGGAAGTTTCAGAATGAATGGTAGGAGCAACGTTACATCAGGAAGATGAGGGTGGGAAGTTATCCCTATAACGTGTGCGAGCCAGAATACAGGATGAATGGCAGGAGCAACGTTACATCAGAAAGATGAGGCTGGGAAGTTTTCCCTATAACGTGTGCTAGCCAGATTTCAGAATGAATGGTAGGAGCAACGTTACATCAGGAAGATGAGGGTGGGAAGTTATCCCTATAACGTGTGCTAGCCAGATTTCAGGATGAATGGTAGGAGCAACGTTACATCAGAAAGATGAGGCTGGGAAGTTATCCCTATAACGTGTGCTAGCCAGATTTCAGGATGAATGATAGGAGCAACGTTACATCAGAAAGATGAGGCTGGGAAGTTATCCCTATAACGTTTGCTAGCCAGAAGCTAACTGAGACGCAAAAACGGTGGTCTTTTACGGAAAAAGAGGCTTATGCCTTAATATGGGCTTTGGAAAAGTTCAAAGCATGGGTGTTTGGTAGTATGATTTATGTGTGTACTGATCATAATATTCTTAAATACTTAATGGAGAGAGCTTCGAGGAATAATAAGCTGAAAAGGGGGCTTTCTGTTTTACAAATATATAATGTGTTATTTAATTATAAGCCAGATGCTAATAATCAAAATGTTGACGCATTATCTCGATTATCTACGGCTTTGAAAATTAATGAAAATATGTAAAGAATGGTTATGCATGAGTAAACAGTATGCCATTATGTGTTGTATATGTGTTTATTTTGCAAATGTTAGGTATTTATGTTTCAAGGTAGGGAATTTCTAAATGAATAAAGTTGTTTGATTAATGTGTCAATGTTAAAATAATGATGAAAAATTACATTTAAAAGTAAACGATTTAAGTTAAAAGCAGAAAGTAAAGATAGAAACGATTTAATATCTCCTACGTAAATAATTATGCAAATATTAAGAGGTCTTAACGATATCTCGCATGTTCAGTCAGAGAATGAATAGATTGAAAAGAGTATACAGCATTATGTATTGTGTAATCACTCCAAATATGAATGTGTGTCATACGTTATGCTCAAAGAGAAATTTCAAAGGTTGTAATGTTGTATTTTATGAAATGTGTAATGGAAAGTAACAGGTTTTCTAAGATATTGGTAAAATGTAAAGATTAAGGATTAATTATTGATTAATTAATGTATTTACATAAATTAGGGTGACTTAAATGAACGAAACTATGTTAAAGTTTACAAAAGACATCCGCCTTTTAAAGAGCAATGTTTATTATATTTTTCGCACAATCCTAATGTTTACAAAAGATATTGGCATTTTAAAGAAGCGTTTATAATATTTTTCGTCGCAATCTAAATGTTTACAAAGGATATTCGCCTTTTAAAGAGGAATGTTTATAATATTTTTCTTAGTAAACCTAATATTTACGAAAGATATTGGCATTTTAAAGAGGTGTTTATAATATTTTTCGACGCAATGTTAAAGTTTACAAAGGACATTCGCCTTTTAAAGGGCAATGTTTATTATATTTTTCGTCGCAATCCTAATTTTTACAAAGGATATTCGCCTTTCAAAGAGCAATGTTTTAAATATTTTTCGTCTCAATCCTGATATTTACATGAAAATTGCCAGGGAAGAAATGAGTAACTCAGTTGCCCACATTTTCCCAGGAACAATCATGGATTTTTTCCGCAGTATGAAATTTACTACTTTATGACACAGTATGACATTTATGTTTACATTTTATGTTTATGTTACGTTATGACTTTTACTACAGTGTCATTTGTTTATGTTTAGGTTACATTATGTTATTTTTACTACAGTATGCCATTCATGAAATTTACTTCTTTATCAGCATGAATTTATCAATTTCATCAGCTTTGTACTTGTGGGCACAAGTACAACAATGCTTTCCAGACATAAGCTATCCCCGAAAATTTTTTCTCTCACCAACCAGCCAATAAAAATGGCAGAAAATATTTCCGAGAAAACAATAGTTTCCTCTATCCATCATATTTTCCCTCAAGTAGACTCTAAAAAAATGCCACACCAATGGTTCTAAGCTATCATCCAAGAATAGTACGCAGAAGCCCTTCCCTTGGCGATAACTGATCAGCGAGGAGAATTAATTAGGTGGGATATTGTGAAAAGATGATGTTGTTTACAAAAAAGATCTGTGGTTGTGGGACGTACTCAGTGACCCCCTGACACCGCACGTGCAGACGACTGGAAAATTACAGGGCAACGCGTTCCGGGATTCTTCGCTGATTACTGCCTGCGCGTGCCATACCATTTCCCGAATTTTGGAAATAGGTTGAACTCGTAAACGAGAACTAATTGTTGTGAACTAACCAGAAAGTTTATTTACATATGGTTTCACCAACGTATTATGATCCGAAGTAACAAAAACAGAACGCTTTTGGGGATTCGAAATTTTTGGGTTATCAGGTTGCTATAATTTTGAGAACATGCACAAACATATATGGATTTCTTATGATCGAAAGTGCCGTGTTTAAGATAAAAGCTGTATAAAAATAGAAACGAGAAGTAGTATAGTAGTATTTATAGAGTACATAGTGATCTGAAATTTAATTTTGAAATGACATTTTCATGTTAGCCGTATAATCTTACGTTATAATGTTAATATAATGTTCCATACAGAAGTTGGAAAAGGGAAAGAGTGTATTGAAATTATAATAATATTTTGATTTTTCTTTGGTAATTATTTTTAAAATGTGGTAAAGCGAAATCTGCACATTTATAGTATTCTTTTTCATATAAAACCATAGTCAGGTCATGGCTTTATATGAAAAAGTAAAATGTACTTTTTTCATATAAAACCATGACCTGCTGAGACATTATTTTTACGTATTTATATTAAAAGTTTTGGTATGATCCAAATTTATTATGTGCACTTATATTTTGAAAGAATGTGAATGGTTTGTTATATTTTCCACTTTTCGTATTTAGAGTCATTGCCTTCAGCTTAAAACATGAATTGAAGTGCCATCCCAAGTAGCAAACTTACGTAAAATACGTCATAAATGACGTCAAATATTTGGTCAAAAAAAGGTTGATGTCGTTAATTGCGAAAAAATGACTTAAAAATTACGTTAGTTTTTAACCGAAATTTGACGTTACACAATTGACGTCGAATTTACGTTATTTTTTTACTTAATTTTAACGTGATTCAAACTTACGTTTAATTTACGTCATTTTTATACTTTATTTCGACGCCATTTAACTTGCTGGAACTACAGTAGAGTCTCGCTAATCCGAGTCCGGTTAATCCGAGATCCGTTTAATCCGAAGTAGCTTAAATAAATTTTTTTCTCGTAAATACTTAAAATTTGTCAAATGCATGTTGAGCTGGCGGTCAGTTTTAGTTAAAATACGTCATAAATGACCTCAAATATTTGGTCAAAAAAAGGTTAATGTCGTTAATTGCGAAAAAATGACGTAAAATATTACGTTAGTTTTAACCGAAATTTGATGTTACACAATTGACGTTGAATTTACGTTATTTTTTTATTTAATTTTAACGTGATTCAAACTTACGTTTAATTTACGTCATTTTTATACTTTATTTCGACGCCATTTAAACTTGCTGGAACTACAGTAGAATCTCGCTAATCCGAGTCCGGTTAATCCGAGGTAGCTTAACAATTTCTTCTTTCTGATTCGTGGTTGGAAGTTTTACATTGAAGCAGCGTGGTTTCGTACATGTGAACACAATGTATAATGTTTTAGAACCGGAAGCTTCTGTCGGTCTCCAAACGCAACCGCCCGATGGGCCAATGGATAGCGCGTCTGCTTCCTAAGCCATGGGCTCGGGTTCGATCCTGGTAAGACATGAATGTTCCGGTTAGGGGTAGCGATGAGTTGGCTAAAATATCGGCGACACCCTAGGACTAAGAGCTTACTGCTCACGTGCCTCGCATTTTTTTTTTAAGGGTTTAAATATTAAATGCATTTAGTATTTTTACATTTTAATCAGAAACAAACTCATTTATAAATACAGGTTTTCATAAGGTGGTTATAATTTGTCGTAAATTTAACGTTAAATAAACGTGTTTTACGATAATTACGTTACTTTTAATGTCAAAAAGTGGTCAAAACTAACGTGAATTATACGTGTTTTTCACGTAAAATATACGTATTTATTTAACGCCAGGAAAGTCGCCTAATTTTTCCCATTATGACGTTAAAACTGACGTAAAATTGGACGTCAATTAGCGTTATTTATAACCATTTATTAACGTAAAAATGACGTAAATTTGCTGCTTGGGACAACACGATAAGTACAAAATGAGTACACAATAAATACATACTTAAAAAAATTAAAGATAAAAAATTTAAAATTAATAACATTAATAAAGTGCCATTTTAAATGCATTTTTTCCATCTATTTCTGATCTTGCGACTTTGATTATAGAAAGAAACTGAATGGAAAAGTAAATGATAATTAATGTTAATTTGTCCTTACGTATATTTTATGCAAAACCATTTACAGAAATACAACTTTATATTTAGATTTCAAAAAAAAAAAAAAAAAAATAAAATAATATATGTAAAAAAAAAAAAAAAAAAAATTAACCAGTGTTATTGTTTAAATATTTTAATAAATACTCCATTTTTTAAAACTACAGTTCGTATTCACATGTTTTAATACAGGTGCTGCCATCTATCGTACGGTAATTGATCTTCAGCTTGAAATGTTAACCACTGAACATATTAAAAATTTCTTTTTCCAAAGATTTATTTTGTCCTCATAATTTTTAAACAATTAAAATACTTTTGTACTTTAAATATAATAATTTATGTAATTTTAAAGTGAATTTGTGTTTAAGCACGTATATTATTTTTAAACAATGCATATAAATCTTAACAAATATCCCATACAGATGAATATCAACTTATTAGTTTAAGAAAACTGATAGGAAAATTCAGTCACCATTTTTTTTTTGGAAAATACCGGCTGATGAGGATTAAACAACGGTGAGTGTATTGACAAAGTCTTTATTTAATTGGAAATGTTCTATAGATAAATAATGGAATTTTAACAGATGATAGGAAATAGTTAAAGGTATAAACATTTTGAAAAAAAAAAAAAAAAAATATGATGCCAGCTTCAGAGTTGGGTGATAGTGCTTATTATATAAAAATGATGTTCTACTTATGGTCATATACCTTTTACATACTTTCATATCATCAAATTCTTTACTTATATTCATCTATAAGAATACTTCGTAATATTATGCAAAATTAAAAAGTACCAAATTTTACTCACGAATTTGCTATTTTTACATGTAAAATACTGCGATAATTTTATATGGCGGAGTAATAAAGTTATCATGTAACAACTTTTAGATCTAATAACAAATTTGGTAAACTTAATTTCTTCCATCGCTGCAAATTTTTTTCTAATTTCATCATAGTCTATAATTTTTTTATTAATGATACAAACTAACCCACTTATAAAGTTATTTAAAATTATGGCCCATTGTTCTACAAGCAAGAGCATCTATAAAATCTACAGAAATGTTCTGAAGAAATTAGCATATTATTTTTGAAGCTAATGCTGCCACCTAGTAATAAAAGTAGAAGACTAAAATTTCCCCAAGTTTTTTTTATTTAACTTTTACAATAAAATACACATGCTGACCACATGCATTGACACAAAATTGTAATTCTAGAAATAACATGATTTATATACATATCAGATAATTTATATACATACCAGATAATTTAAAATCAAATATATGTCAATATTCAAACATAATTTGAATATTTATTTATTTATTTATTTACATTTTCCTTTTTTTCAGTAAAGAACTAATGTACAATATTTTTTATATAGTGGTCTTAATTTTTTTCATAAGTAGGTTTATCAAAGCACTGAATGCCTGAAATCGAAGTTATATTCACATTATATATAATACACAAACAAATTCACTGGTTATAAATGTTTCTCAAAACACAATGTTGAATAATTTACAGTTTTTCTAAAAGATTATTATTATTTTATACCATATAAAAGTGTACATATCCTTACATAGGTGCACTTATATATGGCAATAAATGTTACAATTCGAGCTAAGATTAGTGCCTGCAGGTTTGAAGTATACAATTTGAAGTCTCTCATTCTTAATGATTCTATCATTAATGATATTAATGTGAACTGTAAAACTCAGTCTCATATTTTATCTTCCTATTTGTAAATTTTTGTCATAAAATGCTAGTGAGTATTTTTTGAATGTTATCAAATATATAAACTAAATGTTAACATAAAACTAATGTTTCAGCTATTTTCCAAAGATATTTTTACTACTGCAAGAAATGCATAGTTATGTTACAGAACAATACAATTTTAAACTTGAGATGACTTTCAAATATTTGTCAGCAATCACATAGTCTCCAGCCCCTAGCGAAATTTCATAAAAAATTTCGCAAAATGCACAAGATTTTTTTTAAATATATAATTGCAATCTTATCAATGACTAGAAATCTGGCTTACATGAGTATACTGATATCAAAAATTTATTTTCCTAAGCACCTGTAGATGTCATAATAAAATAAAGAAAAGATTTATAAATATTTCAAAAAATTTTTAAATATTGCATATAAATCCTAACAAATATCCCATCATATCCCTTTAAATTTTTTTCCCAAGTAATTTTGTATATAAGAGTACATGAAAAAACTAAACATTAAAAAAGTTACAGCAAAATAAGGTTATTTGTACAATTAAACTAGAGCTTTTAAGTTGAATGAGAACATAGCGTTGTAATCTGACATTTTCTCTATAGTTAGAAATAAAAGCATTCCACTATTTTCTAATATTGAAAACTTTTTAATGATTTCTACGCGAAATGAGTTTTTATTTATATTCAGTTACATTATTGGAACGCTATTCTGCTTTTCGACTTCTAAAAAGGTGTATATTTGCTTAACATTTCCTATTCTCTCATTTTCTAAGCATGTTTTGAATGTAACACTGAGGCTTTCTACAATATTTTTTAAATTTTCTACTATCAGTTACAAAAATGCTCCATAGATGGCAGCAGTATTTATTCAAAATTGTTACGGGGAAAGTGATACTGAAAGCAGACATATTGTTTATCCATTAATGTTTTGTTCAATCCATTGCCGGCGGATATTCTTTATCAGACGAATCCACTTTGTTCCCTAACCATTAATCCATGTAATATAAAACATAACAATGTGGTTTCAGTCCATTGATCAATGGGAATACACGTGCTGTCTCAATTCATGCAGCGTGACTCTACAGCCGAGGGCAAGAACTTATCCGCCTTGTTAACTTACTTTTATCTTAATAATTTCTTTTAATGGCTTTGATAATAGGTTTCCGAAATATAATTTTCTTGTACGGCCGAACCAACATCCATTAAACACTTACAAATGAAAGACTAATAAGGAAAAAATTTTAATTAACCCGCAGCAAGATGGTTAATCGTTTTGCTGTTCGAACCAGTTGTACTTCTTTGAAAACTGAGAACTGAACATAAGCTTTTCAGATCAAAAGAGCAGCATTCACATTAGCGTTGTGGGAATATTGAGGCATAAACATTTTCAGTCTTTGTTTCTTCGTATGAAGCATTCTCAACACCTTACGTAGACACTTTTTATTATACCCACAGAGAATAACGACAAGCACCTTTTTTTTCTAATCAGTTACAGTTGGAGTTAAGTAATAGCTAGCGAATAGTTTACAAATAGTACATCAAAATAGAGACCATTATTTTTCAATCCTTCTGTCAGTTGCACTATATATCAACCTTTAAATATTAAGTTAAATATAATTTCAGTTAGCTTGAGCAATAAATTACTACAGCCACGTGCGCTATATCTCAGTTTTTTAAATACCAATCTGAATATGATTTTAGCCAGAACGTGCACGTAGCATAATATTTTATTTTAGAAGATTGACAACGAAAAAAATTGAAAGTGGGTGACGTCACTTTTATACTCTATAGAAGAAATGTTTGAAAAGGTAAAAAAAAAAATCCTTAAAATAAAATATTTCATTTCTTAATCTCTAAGCTAAATATTATTAAAAATATATACACTTTGTTGTGCATGCTCCAATGAACTCGTGTGCTTTATCATTTGGTTTAAAAAATCCATATAGTAATATCTTATAAAAATTTAAATATTGGTCATCACCATGGCAGCCCAAATTCTACTCAATATCCAAAAATAATGTCCTTTTATTCTAAAAAACAATGTTATCTCCGCTGCCGCTAAAGCTGTTTCAGGAATTTCGCTAGTCTCCTCATGGTTTTGCTCGCATCGCAAAAACTGCAACACACAGAAATGTAAGATTCCATTCATATGTACAGAACTGTTTGCAAAATAGGCCGAAATAAAGAAGACTTCAGAATGGCACGTTAAAATCCTCTCCATATAATGGTACTCCGTACAACAATGAATCCTTTAACAACGATATTTTTGCATTCTAAATCAATTCATTGCATTTAAATAAGTGATTTTTTCCATTTTGTACATTTGAATTTTATTTAGTTACAAATTGATAAAATAATTAATACTGAATTATAAAGAAATTCATATTACTTTCATACGAATGTTTTTATAACAAACATTTTCTCTATATTCTCCAAATAATTTAGCTTATTAGTTTAAAATTTTTATGTATACCATTTTTGTGCGTATGGATATGACTTACAGCAGAAAGATAAATTTAAAGAGCACTAAAAGAAATGAGATAAATGTATTTTGAAATAAAAACATTTGTGTTAAAAGTTTAAAATTATTTTACTTGTCATATATCTATCTTTTTTACGATTGCTTTTTTAGAAATATGTTAAAGGAATATTATTAGTGCAATTATTATCTAATATAATTGTTAGAAAAATATCCTTCGTGTGACATTATACTATATAGCTGAAGATTTATAAAATTAAATTAATATTAATAGTATCTCGCTATATTACGTGTTTCCATGTGAAAACGTAATTGGAAACAGCTATATAGCTGAAGATTTAAAAATAAAATTAATATTATTAGTATCACGTTATATTATGTGTCTGTATGTGAAAACGTAACTGGAAATAGCTATATAGTTGAAGATTTATAAAATAAATTAATATTAGTATCTCGTTATATTATGTGTCTGTATGTGAAAACGTAACTGGAAACAGCTGTATAGCAGAAGATTTATAAAATAAAATTTATATCATTAGTATCTCGCTATATTATGTGTCTGTATGTGAAAACGTAACTGGAAACAGCTATATAGCTGAAGATTTATAAAATAAAATTAATATTATTAGTATCGCTATATTATGTGTCTGTATGTGAAAACGTAACTAGAAACAGTTATATAGCTGAAGATTTATAAAATAAAATTCATATTATTAGCATCTCGCTATATTATGTGTCTGTATGTGAAAACGTAACTGGAAACAGCTATATAGCTGAAGATTTATAAAATTAATTAATATTATTAGTATCTCGCTATATTACGTGTCTGTATGTGAAAACGTAATTGGAAACAGTTTCAAGATAAGGATGCAAGTTAAATATACTAATTTAACGATCAGATTTTGAACTTTATTTCTTTTTATAACGATAACTCCCTTTACTACGATATTTTTTCTCTGTCCATCAGTATCGTTGTACGGGGATTTCACTGTATTTACTCTTTTCGTTATTTGAAAGTTAATCCTAAGACAATTCAACCGCCGCAGTCATGTGCAAACTCATCTTTCACAATAGGAGTGACAACATGAAACGGATTGGTAAGATCTCTACATTCCATTTATTGCCAGAGAATATAATTGAAGTAGTCAGGCATGAAGTCGGAATTCCTTTGAGGAAAAGTGTTGTTTGTGTGTGTATCGAAGCATTTTTCTTCTTTCTTTCTGTTACTATAACTTCGACTAAACTACGAAATCAAACTTACGTAAATTAGGATAACTTGAACTATTGCATTAAACTATACGTTTGTGATTTGAATCTGTTAGTAAGAAACAATTTTTACTATATTTTTAGTAAATTTCTATTCGATTATTCGATTAAATATTTTTACCTAACAGCAAGGTAATCTTTTTTTTATCGATCAGAAAAACATTTCTTTCTTTCTTTCTCTCTGTCTGTTTCTCTCTCTCTCTCTCTCTTTCTCTCTCTCTCTCTCTCTCTCTCTCTCTCTTTTAATACCCGGGTTTTGAAAGTTAACGCCTTTTTAATATGATTTAATTGACTTTTGAAATACAGTCACTGACAGTAAAAAGCTAAGTAGATCCTTTGTGCTGGTGAATCCAAATCTGAAAAACCAACGTAAAGAAGCACAAATGTGAGCAAAAAATGAGCAGGCAGCTATTTCGATACAACTTGGGGTATCGTCATCTCTTGCCAGTGCGGCTTATCGTATACCGGTCAAACAAAACGCGCTTTAAGTAATCGTTTAAAGGAACATGCAAATTATATCAAAAATCAGGATTATCGTTTTGCAATTTCTAAACATAGCTGAACATTTGATCATAGTTTTAAATTTTCCTCAGCAGAAGTAATTCAAAAATGTGCTTCGAATTTCGATTTAGACATTTGGGAATCTTACCACATTCTGAAAAATTCCAGCGATTAAGTCAATGACCTATCCAGCGTTCCATATTTTTCCTGATATATTTGGAAATATCTCATTTTCTCTTAATTTCTTTTTCCTTCTGATACCATTACTTGTTTTAACTTTTTTAATTTGGCTCCGTCCAATTAGTTCCGTCCTCTGGACGGTTTTGTCATTTTAAAGTATTTCAATAATTTGTTTTTAATCGTTTTAGCATTTCGTACAACCCCATGAACTTGGATATATTTCATTGTTTCATATTATCTGTTTCTTTTTGGTGTTGACATGGTCTGATCCACCAATCAACTTTTTATTACTCTCTCTGGTCTATTTATTAGGCTTTTGCCCTTGCTTCAGTTCGCCGATTCCGACTCGTGTCGTCTTTGACTCCTTGCACTGATGACGATACCCCAAGTGGTATCGAAACAGCTGTCTGCGCATTTTTTGCTCACATCTGTGCTTCGTTACATTGGTTTTTCAGATTTACAGTCACTGATTTTTTTTATTTATTTTCCCATAACATACTCGCAGAGGAAAAATTTATGTAGACCCGTCAATGTATTCTGTACTCAATTGCATGAGTTTAAGGGAACTAAAATCCACAACATGAGATAAATATGACCTTTCAATGCATTTTGAGACATCAACATGTGTGAGCATTAAAGACTTTAAGTGTTTTGATGATTTTTGACGTCTTTAGAGATATGCCAATGAAGCCAAAATTAAAAAAAAATTAAACAGGCAAACCTATGCCGAGAATCCGGAAGGTATCTAGGTTTTGGACACATTGGGAAGCTTCAGACAACTTTTAGAGGTTCTACTCCATTCCTCCTCCATTTCCCAAGCTATAAAAAATCTTATTCTGACTCTCGCCTTAATTTTGCTGAGTTCATTTTTTTTATTTTAGCTATGTACTGAAGTCGCACTGTGACTTCGAAACAGCTGTCTGCTCTTTTTAGTAGTTTATTTGTACTTCAAACGCGTTGGCATTTTTACTTTAGTGTTACTGGCACAAAATATTATTTTGTCCTTTTTAAATACACAGCACGTCCACGTTCAACACGAACAACCTATATTTTCGCGTACAACATTCGTAGACATTTGGTTTCAATTGCAAAAAAAAATTAAAATATTAGGATAAATATTTATGATTCCACATTTTAAAATAAAAGAAAAATTATTAGAAATACAAATTTTAACAATTTATATATTCACTTAGCCCCTATAGTTATGTTTAGTAAATGTTTACGCACATAGTAACAAATGAATAGTAGTTTTGTTGATACTGAACTGATCCCTCATAAGGCCAATGAATTCCTAACTTTAAAAATCCACATAATTGATATTTATGCATATCCACAAAAAATATTTTATCGAGTAAGGTGTTTATTTTTCTGAGAAAATAGGGTTAAACTTATGTATTTTCAGTTACTGCATTTTTGAAAACACAAATCGATAAGTAATATAGAAAAAACTTGGTGCCGGTGTTCCAGTTTAACCACTGAAAAATAATGTTTGCAACTGTAACGTGCAAAAAGCGTTTTTATTTATTTTTCTTATAAAAAATGTAGAAAACAACTAAACTCTGTGTTGATTTTTATTATCGTCTGCTTCTACTATCGTAAGCAAAACCTTTTCCATGTCATCAAAGAATTAACGATTTTGAGAATCTTGTTGCCGGATTTAAAATTTCGCAGCAGAAAATTGCTTTTAAAAATTAACATCTCTTTTCTAAATTAAAAACAAAATGTTTGTTACTGAGTTTCTAATACCCATATTTTTCTAAGCTAGAACACCCAATTTCGTGTCTTCACCGTGTTAAAATAATATTTTATTCATGAAAAAATAAAGAAAAATAACTAAACTCCACATTAATTTTTGCCTTTTCTCAGGAGAAAGAAATTCAACGTCAATTTATGTCACGAGAGTAAAAATAAAAATCTCCAGCAATCAGAAAACTTGAAAAATTTGAATCCACCAATCAGCGATCGAATAAATTTTAAACGTCATTTCATCTAACATGAAGCCAACAAACAATTTTCCAATAGCTTAATGAAAATTATACATGCCCTACTGCATATTTAACACTCAAAGTATCATTCAGCATTTTAAACTTTCGGAAAAGATTTTTTGTTGTTTTAACCTTGAGCAAAGACAATGGAGAGTTCTTAAAATATCAACACAACAAATGGGTTCACAACTCTTTTATTGGACAATGGGCAGTTTTTATGCACTTTCTGCGAAAAGAACGAAAAAAGTTGGCAGAACAATTTTCTATAGTTCAAGACTGAGTTCGTTCAATGGAAATTCTATTTAATACAAAATGTCTCAATGTCCAACGTTTTGAAAAAAAAAGTTATTTAGAGAAATTTTTTTTATGGAATATCGTTGAAAAAAAATGAGTGAATTCAGTGCGTTTGAGTTATTTGATGCTAGGACCAGTTTTTGACGACTGTTTCTCATTACATGTTTGTTCTACAACCAGTTTAGTACATCAGAGTTCCCTTTCTCGAAAATTAGTCAACGTTATTGAAGATAATTCGGCTTTGTGCGAAATAATGAAGATTTTTTCTTCTAGTCATATAAAAAAAGCAGTATCAGAGACCAGAAACCCTAAAAAGTACACAACAGCAGGACTCCAGAACACATCAATCGAAGAATCATCGGAACTGTCTGATGATCACGAGGATCGCTTGAATCACAGGAACTCTTATGGAAATCGCTCCAATCACTCGAGAAGAAATCCCGCCCGCTCGCTCGGAGATTGTATTCCCACTTCACTTCACTTCCGACAGGAATTCGGATTTGAGGCTTTCGAATTAGCTCCCTGTTCCGAAAAAATTGCCGCTATCCAGCGATACACAAGTACAGAGATCCCGGCTTCAAACTTCAGCAGGGTACGAAGGAACATATTAGTAATATATAATCAAAATACATAAATATTAGTTTAAAGCCGATAAAAGTGGATCGATAAAATTATAACAATCTAGATATATAAACAAAGTAATTTTTTTTCAACAGCCTGGTTTACCCAGGATCGTTTTCTGTACTTTCATGAAGCTTCTCGCTTCACAACGAGGTCTACCGCTTCCAATGTCTAGATGACATCTTGCTCCCCAACAGAGTTTTTTTCTGGTGTCTGCTAGGCCTCTCATTTATTAATTCACAAATTTTTCAAATATTTGAGTAATTTTTCCCTTTTTCTATTTCCAGAAAGTTCTCGCAATACTTCTTAATATTAATCCTTTAACAATTTTTTTTTATTTTTTTCTAGGATTTCCGAATTTAAGGGGAGTTGGTATCCTAAAAATCGTTAAAATATCGATATTTTTTTATTAGCTCAAATTGGAGTTCTAATCTCTCTCTACAATAGTGCAAAATTTGGAAAGTGTATCTGCTATATTTTACAAGTTATCGAGGTTTTTCTGAAAGAATATGGAAATTAAATGCCCAGAAGTCTCTTTAAACACTGTTGTTTACATTTCTTGTGTTAGCTTCAAAGCCTCGTGTGAAGCAGAATTATTTATTTTTTCACCATCTGCTTATGGGAAAAATCTTAATAGTTAACCATGACAGATTCATATTGTTTACATCGTGATTCGCATTATTTTTTAGGTGCTGCAGCAATTATTTTATTATGATTTCTTTTTTGCTTATTTTTTTTCTTGAAACACATATTATGAAAACAATATTATAACCATTTTTGTAACTGATGTAAAGGATTAAAATTTCTTATATACATTCTAAATAGTAGCTTTCAGAAAAGTAACCCTATTGGACAACAGCCGTTAACCGCGATTTCGCCATTGTTTCTAATTTCGGTTAACCACGACGTTAAAGTCGCCAAAATGGTCACTTTTGGCGAGATTTTGGAAAAGTCGCCAAGGTAGACCGTACAGTAAATCTTTACCAACGTTTGTTTTTGATTGCATTTTGTTTTGCTTGCTGACAAAAAAACTAAAATTGCATATCAATTTATTATGTTATTTAAGTTTTATGAATAAAAGGTTTTATATGTGATTTTTTTTACATGATTATTAATAACTATTCCTATAATTTGTACAAGATTTCTGTTAAAAGTTCCTTTTTCCTACAAATGAAAATGGCAATGTTAAAATGACAATCTACAATGTTAAAATAGCTTTTCCTCCATATTTGATTTTTCTTGATTTTCGTCCATTTAAAATGCTAAGGCTTTTTCTATATTCAACATATTGGTCTAAAAATTTTTACACTCATTTTCTATAATACTACACTGAATAAAACTGTGCATGGAATTAGCATTATCATGATTATTTCTTTTTTTTATACTACAAAACAGCCAAAAAGGGGTTAGATTTTCATAATTTTTCAATGTATGTGAAGTAAAAAAAATATATTAAATTTAGTATTAAATATATCCCAAAAATCCATGCACAGTTTTGAGCATTATACATTTAGAAATGTATTAAAAAATTTTGAAGCAAGAATATTAATATTTAAAAAATTGTAGGAAATATAAGAAACTTAATTTCTTAATAAAAATTTAAATTTTAGTTAAATTTGCAGTTGAAATGGGCATTGCACTTCAGAATACGTTATAAATTGAATGCTTGATTATAATACAATTAAAATAATAACTGTAATACAAAAATTAAAAAAGATTTTTAGAAGGGTACCATCTCCCTTATTCTATACTAAATTTTGGCGCCAAATTTTGTCGCCAAGCTCGATCACGTTGTTTACCACATACGGTTATTATATCTTCAATTTTTTACTCCGTAAATTAAATTTTAATTCGAGGAATTCGCTTAAGATCTTCGTACCAACATTAGCGATAAAGGATTGTAAGCATGATTATTATTATCACTAAAACCCAGGTAATATAGCAATTTAAATATCATAACTGCGATAAGCAATTTTATGCAACGTATAAAACATAATTTTATATTGTATCTTTAGGTCCATACTTCATCGTTTCTTCCTTTTCCTAGATTGCAACTGCATCAATATTTAAAAAAAAATCTTTATGTATTCATTTTCAGCAAATGTTTTACGAATGATCGAACCATTGAAACACTCTAAGTTCTGTAATTGAGAAAAATTAACTTTTTCTCACTTCTGTATTAGATATATTTCTTTCTTCCCAGTTTTAACCTTGGAAATCAAGGAGACAGTACCCATAAGAACCGGTTAGCAAAAATATTTTTACGCTTGTATAGTTTGGGTAAGAAGTCCCTGGCACACACATACATAGCGAACCACACACTTAGAAACGACTGCATTATTTGAAAGTAAAGCGCCTTCTTCATTCGGGGTAATGGTTATGCGGTTTCGCAGCCTTAAAACATCATGAAAGCGGTGTTACTGCAGTTAAATAATTATTCGCTGAAAAAATTCAGCAAAATCAAACAAGTAAAAACGTCTGTGTGCAGACACGCCAACACATAATGAAATGAACCGGGAAATAATGTCTTATTCTTGAGAACAGGTTCGCAACCGATTTGATGTTCTCAATGAACATGGGAAAATAAGGTTTCGTATGAATTCTCAAAATGTTGTTCAAATGATGATGTGGAGTAAAATTATTAACCGACTTAAAAATGATTATTTCACTGGAGGGGGGAGGCGTAAAGGACTTACAATATTTTTGTTACCATTTTTGCCTGAATTTACCATAAAATCAACGATGTGTGGCTTTGTTTGTGCAAATAATGAATCATTTTATTAAAAATATGAAAATTATACTAGACATGCGGATTGGCTATAATTATATTCAACTTCGTATTTAAAAGGCTGAGATGTATCGCACGTGACTAAAGTAGTTTAAAAAATAATTGTATATATTTTGACTGTGTATTTTTCACTGTATATTTAATTATATTTTTCGCATATAACATTTGAGTGTTTATAATGAGATACATCTGCGTTGAAATGTAAATTTTGTATTGCTTTTTCAACATCAACATAAAGCTAATTGCTACTATATGAATACTTTTAGTCGTCACCTAAAACGTTTCTAATTTGATGTTTGGCAACTTTGTTTTTAACATTATTTAGCACACGTTACAATCGCAACGGCGTACCGTGTTGGGAGTGCCGGTCCCCGTTAAGTCATCGAAACAAAGCAGCAAAAGGCGCGGTCAGTAGAGGAAACTAGGGTGGTTTGACCATAGGGGAGGTTTGACCCACCCAACTTTTTTCATACTTAAACATTTATTCAACTGATGAGCTGCAGATAGCAGAACAATATAAAGTAGAATAATATGTTATTTCTGTTTGTTAGTCATTTGCAAATAGAATCTACGAGTAATCACAAGTGATAGTGTTTTCAGCCCAAAAAGTTTTTTTTGATGTTGCAAGTTCATCTCTCCTGTGCCATTTGCCAGCAACACATATAGAATTACGTTTTATTGTTTGTATACTTAAATTAGCATGCTACAAGACAATGAAGTTGCTTTTTACTTAAACTTGTGATTTTAGTGTGTTTTTTTACATTTTTCCCAAAATGGTTGTTAAGGGAGGTTTGACCCACCCTACTTCTTTCATATTTAAACATTTATTTAACTGATGAGCAGCAGATGGCAGAACAATATCAAGTAGAGTAATATGTTATTTTTGTTTGTTAGCCATTTGCAACTAGAATCTAGGAGTAATAACAAGTGATATTTTTTTCAGCCCAAAAATTATTTTTGCTGCTGCAAGTTCATCTCTCTTGTGCCATTTGTTAAATAAAAAAGTTATTGTTTTCTTTTCAATACAGTTATTGTCTATTGCTTGTAATAATTTATCTCTCGACATTTAATTATTGTACCATGACTTTTATTAACTTTAAATTCATGTGGGTCAAACCTCCCGACTTGAGGGAGGTTTGACCCAGTTTGGAGACTCTTGAAAAATAAAAAATTAAAGAAAATATAGATAATTTAAGAGGAAGAAAATGATGTAAAAAGATGCCAAACATTATAAGCTAACAAATAAAATCAAATTTGAAATTCGATTATGTCCCAAAAAAATAATAAAAATACTTTTGTGAAAAGTGGGTCAAACCTCCCTAGTTTCCCGTACCATATTATGATAATTTTAAGAAGAAAAATTAAGTAGACGGATGAAAGATTGGTATATCCAGTTAAACTTAAGATGCGTTGTAAACTGTTCACACATTTTTCTGCTTGTTTCTAAATTAAAACGACTGTCTATTGACCCAGGCCTCTCTAACAATTGTTACGTTTAACGTCATTCTAATGAATAAGAATTTTATTCACATTCACTTATAAAAATGGAGACAAATATATAGAAATAAGGACACATTTTAGGGTTCTTTGATTGTCAGCATCACTTTGTTTAATGTTAAATATTTTCATAGTCTTTTGTCGCAAGTCATGTATAACATTATGATCCATGCGTACTTTGAAATTGCCAATCATTTTATTGAAAAAAAAATAAATGTTTAGTATAGTCCTAGTTATCTTTGTATATGAAATATAGCCAAGATAAGTATTGATGATAATCTATATCGATGATAGTTATAATTACGATGCATATGATAAGAGAAAAATCATGATAACTTAATTCACCTATTTGACTCTTAAAATTTATACTCGAGACATTTTATTGGATGTTTTGTTCAATGTATAAATAATCTCATAGATAATTAGTAATTTTCACATTAATCTGATCAAAAGAATATTTCAAGTTCAACTTGTTCATTTTAGATAAAGATGCTGCATTCCTGATTTATTCAAAACAACTTAATCACAGACATACAGGCAAGTATTTAACAGCCACGTAAGAAGTACAGGTATACATAATTTAAATTTAAGAAAATGAGTACGATATTTTAATTTTATAGAATTCTAGGCTCGATTCCTGATCGCAAAATTCAACGAAATCTCTAGGGCGTTGCTCTGAATTAATTTTTTTTTTAATACTCTCGGTAGGGAAGCGGCTTTAGGCTTACACTGTAAATCCCTACCGGAGAATTTATTGAAAATAATTACAAGTACAAATTTTAGATCAAAAACAATGAATAGGCGGCCTGGTTTACCCAGGATCGCCCTAAACACGAAAATACAAGCAAGATATTTCAAAGTATACTACTACTTACAACCATAAACAACTCAACGCAAAAATTTAAAACCAGCTCAAACATAAATGTAGTATAAATAAATTTAAGTAAATATAACAATCATGTAAATAAATATACAACATTTAGAAATATATACAATAAAACAATAAAACCGGTTCAACAATAATTACAAGTCTACTTAAAGAAAAATACAAGTTTAAGGAAGAATTTTGAGAAGAAGTTGAAGAAGAACAGCGGCAAATAAAAATGCCAACAAAGGAGAGATCTTTGGGAAATCTAAGTTGACAATCTAAATTCATTTGCATCCTATTATACATAGACAATAAAGGTGTATCTAGGGTGGAAATCGAAAGTACAAAGATGGGTTTACAACTGACAAGTATTATTTTTACAATATGCTCCATAGTTCTAAAAATATTTAAGAACAAAGTTATGAATTTTAATTGACAGTAACTCGTGACCTATGGGTCAGAGACCTATGACACTTGGGGTATTTGTAGATTACAATCAGGGTTATCCAAAAATATATACATGCGTGACATTTCTCTAATGGAACAGAAGATATAGTTAAATGAATGCCAAATTTCTACAGCTTCAATAGCTCTCCTTATATATGTACACTGCAACCTTGAAAATGAAAAGTCTATGAGGTGTTACTATGACAATCTCAAAATCGGAAACAATATTCTTGCATCTCCATCAGAACAAGGTATACAGGCTATAGAATATAAATATTCTTCAATATATAACTCCCCTTATACAGGCATAACACCAATATCTAAAAGTATCCTATACGACAATGGTAAGACAAAGTCATACATATGAGTAATAAATCTGTATCACCTTAAGAACAGAATATATACCTCCAAGAATGCAAACATTCTATTTTTTCTATAACACCCCTTATATGGAAACCATCCTAACAAGAAAATAAATACTGTAAGTCATAAATGAAAACAAAACAAGATGCAAATTATAAGCATAAACCCCATTCAGAACATAAAGTAAAATAACAGAAGGAATATAACACAAAAACAAACATAAAATTAACAAACATACTACAAAGAACTAATTCTTGTCAACCAAGTCCTTTCGTATAAAGGTAGGAAAATCTTTGTCCTGCCTCAACAAATTTCTATATACCTGACACTTAGGTGAATCAGCTGAGTGATTACAATCCACAGATTTGTCATTGAGAGACTTACAATTAATGCAGGTTAAATTTACACTGTTGCATTCTCTAGAATCGTGTCTATTTGAACACTTGGCACAATGTTCATCAAACTTGCAATCGTTAGTCATGTGACCATAACAGTTACATCTGTAACATCTGATTATTCTGACATATTTTTTAATATAAAATAATTCTGAATTAATAACTAGTATATAAAAAATTAAATTATTTTTCATCAATTTTTCAATCCTTGAGGTTTGTTAAAATGGTTTTTTATTAAAAGAATAAAGCCACATCAATGGTTGTTTAATGCAAAAAATTCTGTACAATTATTTGTTCACTTCAAAATTCACTAGTGGTTAGTTCAAATTCGAATGGGACATAACGTTACATTGTCTTTGGGATTGCAAGGTTATCCTAATCAATTTGTACACAACATTACGTTTATATACAACATGTTTTTTACTGTACGTTACAGGATTTTTTGTAATGATACGTCATTATCTCGCATCTTTTCTGCCAGAAACTGTCTGTTTTATTACGGAAGTTTTTTTATAGTGTACATAATGCGCGTGTGAACCCCAACATGCCAAGTCTGGTCATGTGATCTTCATCCCCTCATTACTTTTTCCTTGAGAGTCAAAAGTTTTCCTTTTGCAGTGACTTCCGGTGCGTCTTAATCCTGCATTCAGTTCTTTCCACGTGGTTTATTTACCTTATTATTATTGTAAAAGGGAAGACATTTCTGATGTCTAGTCAGAATATAGAGTTTTTAACATAATACAGTGAAACTTAGGTAATTCGAAGTCGAAGTGATCATAGAAAAAGTTATAAATATCCAAAACTTTGAATTACATACAGTAGAGTCCCGCTAATCCGAGTCCGGTTAATCCGAGCTCCGCTTAATCCGAGGTAGCTTAAATAAATTTTTTTCTCCTTAGTACTTAAAATTTGTCAAAGGCATGTTGAGCTGGCGGTCAGTTTTTGATGTAATTTTAGCTTTTCTTCTCCACTTACCATTCTGGTTCGGTCCCTTTTGCTTCTGAAGGGTTTTACACCCGAAAGCCGGTAACGGTTATTATTGTTTTATATGTATTATTATGTAGTCCGCATAATCCGAGTTTTCAGTAATCCGAGTTGGTGTCGGTCCCGATCAACTCGGATTATCGGGACTCGACTACTCTCTTAAAATGAAAAGATACATTTTGAAAAACGTTTAACTCAAAATCAAAGGTTTTAGATACAAACTTTAAATACCGATACCTTTTTTCACTATATCAAAAAATCTACAAGCTTAAATATGCATCGCTTTAAAAAAATCAGAACATTTTTGATTTCTTCTTTGAATGCATGCTTTTAGTCCTAGCATACGACTTCAGCTTGTCAAGTAATACAAAACTGTACACTCTCTCTACATTTACTGACCTTCAAAAAATCGTCGAAGTTCATGTATATGTCAATAGCTTCTGACGCGTTATATAGGTAATTCAGGAAGGAACACAAGATCTCTTAAAAATAGAGTTCCTTTAGTTTAATTGAAATTGGTTTCATTTTCTAGAATACGTTTCCTTTAGATATTTAACATTCCTGTTTCAATGGTTTTAACAATAACTATGTTCTGAATTGAATTTCAATGCTATTACTAATTTTAACTTAACTTAAATATTACCTTTTGTTAACTTCTTAATCAGTTATCTTCTTAATTACAATTATGTATCAAACAACCGTATCACATTCTGCTCTCATATATAAGCAAAACGGGAAAAAGGCAAATCATGTTTTGATTAATAATCATATCAAAATACATAAATTTCTTCAGTTTTTAACATAACAGTATGTAAGATTACGGAATGAATATTTCTTTTGAAATGTAATGGGTGTTTTACGTTTTACCTAAGTCATAAAAAAATTATTAAACATTAAGTGACCAATTCCGTCAGAGTTCCAGTCAGTTATATAAAGTGGTTTTGACACAGTTAGAAAATTAAGATTTTGATGCTTAGAATGTCAATACAACACAACAATGCGTGATGTTAATATAATGCTCATAACGTTCTTATGATTGTTTAAGAAAAAATTTCATATCTCCAATGGTGATAAGCATATCATGTTGATTCATTCCTCCATTTACATTTCCCGGTTCGATTCCCGCCTCGGGCTTGGGTGTTTGTAGTGGTTCGGAATCCACTTTAAACTGAAGGTCTAGGTCTGATTAGCGCTCATGTGCAAAAAATGACCGTACAGCGACAAACCAAAGCATTCCTCCGTTTACACTCTTTGAAACTCAGTTTAATCGTTGACAGCTTTTCTGTTATATTAGACGAAACTAGGGAGGTTTGACCCACCCTACTTTTTTCATATTTAAACATTTATTCAAGTGATAAGCAGCAGATGGCAGAACAATATCAAGTAGAATAATATGTTATTTCTGTTTGTTAGTCATTTGCAAATAGAATCTAGGAGTAATCACAAGTGATAGTGTTTTCAGCCTAAAAAGTTTTTTTTACTGCTGCAAGTTCATCAATCCTGTGCCATTTGTTAAATAAAAAAGTTATAGTTTTCTTTTCAATACAAATATTGTCTATTGCTTGTAATAATTTATCTCAAGACATTTAATTATTGCCCTATGACTTTTATTAACTTTAAATTCATGTGGGTCACACCTCCCTCAAGTGGGGAGGTTTGACCCAGTTTGGACACTCTTGAAAAATCAAAAATCAAAAAAAATGTATATAATTTAGGAGGAAAAAAAAATCATGTAAATAGATGTCAAAGATTATAAGCTAACAAATAAAATCAAATTTAAAATTTAATTATGTCCCAAAAAAAAAACAAAAACATAATAATTTTGTGAAAAGTGGGTCAAACTTCCCTAGTTTCCCCTACTCCCTGAAATACCGTAAGTAAAGCCAAGAAATGTGTTATAATTTACCCTGCGCTCGTGCTCTCGTGTTAGACATTTAAGCGGACACTTTCAAAGTTTTTTCAAGTAAATATTTTTATTTGTAAACAGAAACAAATCAAGATTCTCTGTGAGTTTTCGTTGGGGATTTCTCTTAATTTCAGCTTGCAATTATTTTTCATTATCGGGAAGGAACGTTTTAACAAATGTATTCTAAAAATCGTACTCTATGAAAGTATTATCAGTGAATTTATTAATGTTAAAAGATTTAATTTTGTTTACGGTGTAAAACAATATTTTATGTTTAAAATGCAACACATTACAAAAAAATTCATTTTTTAATGAAACAGGTGTACTTTTTTTTTAAAGTTAACTGCGTGATGAAATTTCTCCAAACTTGCTCACATTCAGGATCCTGCAAACCATGAAAAGCTTTATTTCTAAAGACAAACCATATAGCACATTAAACGAGTAAAATAAGAAGTAAAAGAAAATAATAGCATAGGAAGTAAATTATAATTAATTTGCGAAGCAAACGACTTAGAAAATGCAAAAAACACTGGAAAAGCTAAAAGCTAAAAGCTTAACTCAGCACCATATCGGTACATATTAGGCTAAGGTGACCAACCATCCTCCTTTAGGGAGGACAGTCCTCCTTTTATAGGTTCTGTCCTCCCTTCAAAAGTGTCCTCCTTTTTGATATTTTAGAACTAATCTGTTAATCTCAGTATTCAGAGATACCTTGATAAACTGTTACGCATCATATAACCGTTATGCATTTTTCCTTTAAATATCAACCGACTGATGGCTAGGTTGGCTAGGGATCTGGTCTTCCATTCAATATTTGTAGGTTCAATTGCTGCCTCAGGCTGAGCCGTTTGTGATGGTTCTGAATCCACTTTAAACAGTAAGTCCTGGTCTAATTGGTTCCTCTCCCCCCCCCCCAACCTAGTATGCAAGAAATA
>Ga0115856_100112_pt1 | contig 25438 bp, 15 predicted proteins | sample InSIn4gowninarea_FD_83870 | JGI IMG/M metagenome (GOLD analysis project Ga0115856, IMG submission 83870)
TCACACACACCACCATCATTTACCCGCTCAATCATTTTTCTATGAATCGCCGCCATTGAAAAGGTACATGTTACGGAATAAAAGTGTCACTTGTAATGATGGTACAAAAGCAGGCTACTATTTCCGTCCATCTCTTGGTTATTCAAGAAGATGGATCGTGTTTCTCGAGGGCGGATGGTACTGTTTCTCTCCGGCTACTTGCCACCAACGCTGGTTGGGTATGCGTAACTTAATGACCTCAGCTCACTGGCCACAATCACGATCTGTTGGTGGGATCCTTTCACCCAACCCGCAAGAAAATCCCTTTTTTTGGAACGCGAATCATGTCTTTGTACCTTACTGCTCATCGGACTCATGGTCAGGCGATTCACCTGCGGCCACATCGGCAGATTTATCCTTCCTCGGATCTCGGATCATTACTGAAGTTATCAATGAACTATTACACATGAAGGGTTTATCTAATGGTAAATCGCTCCTTTTGGCGGGAAGTTCTGCTGGTGCTGGAGGAGTTCTTGTTAATCTTGATCGTGTTGCTGATTTAATCTCATCAACAGGATCTAAAATTGAGGTGCGAGGTTTAATGGATTCTGGATGGTTTCTTGATAATCAACCTTTTGATTTTGCATCTTCTCCACAATCATCCCACCATAAACCTTACAACAGTGAAGATTCTCTTGATTCCGAAAATATCGATTCGGAAGATAAAGAAACCGATGAACAAGAAGATGCCTCAAAATTTCAATTCAATTCTCAATCATCCGCATCATCCTCATCTTCCTCATCAACATGTACAAGTGCAATAAATTGTTCTCCTATTGAATCGATAAAACAAGGAATGAAACTCTGGAATGGTCAGGTTCCAGCCGATTGCCGCGCGAAATATCCCAAAGAACCATGGAGATGTTATTTCGGTTATCGTTTATATCCGACTCTTAAAACCCCCCTATTCGTTTTTCAATGGGTTTTCGATGAAGCCCAAATGATCGCCGACAATGTCGGAGCTCCAGTTAGCAAAGCCCAATGGAACTATATTCATCAACTGGGCCAAGAATTGCGAAACTCTCTTGCCAATGTATCGTAAGTTGTTTTCTTCTTTCGAACTGTCGTTTTTTCCGTTGACCATTCCCATCGTCGTATTTAAGTTTCTCAACCATCTGTTCAAAATAACAACTCAGCTAATTATCACTTCATCATCTATTTACTAAAACTATTAGCTGTAAAAGCGGCATCACCAATCACTAGGCACAGCGGCAAAGTCCCAAGTCAATTTAGAGTCAAATATTGTCGGAACTTTTTTTTACCACTTTTCTGTTAATTTCTAATATGCTTTAGGTGTTATTAGCTTGAACAATTAACTGAGAAATTGATCAATCTAGTTCATCACTTGACCATTAGCATTCAAGTGACCACTACGCCACTAGGGACTAAATTTTTACTCTTCTGACCAACACATGACTCTAATCGGATCAATTAGTTATTACTAAGGCCACTTTAGTTAATTAATTTCTCATTTCTCACCGCTGATGATAACTAATTATCTTTACTACCCAAAGGATTGACCGTTTAATTACCTTGGACGTAAGATGATAATTAATGACAATCAACCATTTGCTGTTAATTAGTCGGAGTAAAAGTGAATTCCTAAAACAAAGACAAAGAGAACAAGAAAGTTACGAACTACTTGAAACAGTTTCTAGAGCGTAACATTTTCTAAAATTACAAAGAGAATTCAAACAACTTTGGCCTCCGATGATGAAAAAAAGAACAACAAGATGAGCATTTGTTCAAAGTGTCTCTATCTTCCATATCTTCTCTCTCTCTTTCTTTCTCTATCAACACTCTACCTCCGTCATTGCAGCGCTACTTTTAGCATGTTCACCATTCCGCTCTCGTTTGCCAACATCGCTAAAATTGGTAACACAAGAGAGATTTTCAGTTAATCTTTTCGCTCGTTATTTATACACTACATGCTATTGTTATAATCAACAATTAGTAACAATTAACGTGTGTATCTCTATGTGTATGTGTGTAGGTAATCAGTCAACTTCATTAATTTGGCGAATGAACAAAATTTCCCATCAAATTGTTATTTCATTCACAATGTAAATTTCCCATTATGCGCGCCATTTTACAACATTATTCAACGTGGTATCACTATCAGATTAACAGCAGCAAATAATTAAAAGATTCATATATTATTCAATAGTTGAGCTTTTTAACTGTTGTTTTTCAATTAGATTAACACTTAAATGGTTAATTTTCTAGTAGTGATTATGTATATTCACTACAATTAACAATGCAAATTCCCGTTTTTTACAGTTCCCTTCCTCCTAATCAATGGTTAATTGCGTTTTAAGTGACTCGTAATTTTCAGTTAATTAATTATTTTTTTGTTTCTCTTCAATTTCAGTGCTTATTTCGCGCCATCGTGTATATCTCATATTGTTTTAACTAAACCTAACTGGAGTAGTATTAAAATCAATGGAACTACTCTACCACAGGCTGTCCGTTGTTGGGAATTGTATTCATCGGCGGCATCCAATGGCGGCCTATCATCAAATACACGACGAGAAATTATTATTAAAACTCATAAGAATCAATACTCTTCTCGGTCACAAGTTTCTTCTGCATCTTCATCTTTTGTTGCCGATGAATTTCGTCCAAGTTATGGTTCTAATAGGTCATCGTTTAACCAACAGCCGATCTTATCCCAATCAGCGCTTTCATTTCACCGTCAAAGCTCCAAAAGATCAACATCGTCATCATTATTATCGTCAACAATCGCACCTCAAAATGTTCCTAATTCACAGTTAAACCAAACATCCCTTCCGCACATGGGAGATAGTAATTTATTAATCAATCGAACAACAGGTAACTCTGAGGTCACTTTTAACGCGTTAAATCATTTGAGTTACAATAAGAAGAAAAGTAAACGTCGACACAAGAAGCACAAAAAACGGCAACAACAACAGGAAATGATCCGTTCAAAGAGACTTTCTGCTCGTCAAGAGCTTCTTCGCCTTGGTTATTCGAGGCCGAAAAATTTTCAATGTCGATTCACGCATATCGATTCTTGTTCATGGCCCCAATGTAATTCAGGATGCCCTAAACTCCACAATCCATTTACAGGTAGGAAAATATACTTTTGAATACTTAATTTAGTTAATTATCTGTTTCCTAGTGTATTTACATGTTCTCTATTGTTTTCTCCAGGTGAAGAAGTTAATTTCTTGGAACTGTTAAAATCTTATGGTTTCAATTTAATGGCCGTTGCTCAAGCACTTGGACTGGAAACGAAAGCATTGAAAGACATGGATGACGGAGATTTACTCCAATTATTTCACCGAAAAGTGTTTTAACTTGGAGAATCACCTTTTAATTACAATTAACTAATACACTAATAACTGTTAAATTATTGGAAAACAACCACATGAAACACTGAATTTGGAATGAAATTCTTATTGTGAAATTGAGTGTGAAAGATTATTTTGTAAACAATGAAACCTTTTAATTTACCATTTGAATTGCTGTAAATATTGTTCATTTGTATTATACAAACAAATACAAATCACAAGCCGAAAATTATTGGTTAATAAATTAAATCAGTTGTAACAACTTTTCCGTATAACATCTAATGGCCATGTGAATTGTGTCCCGTCTTGCGGTCGCGCGGTCAATTGTGTCGGTATACTGGTCTTTGGGAAAAAAGATCTCGATGGTAAATAAGGCTCTTAATAGTAACTATTTGCGCTCAACAATAAGCTGAGTTGAGACTTTAATTAACCGGAAACAATAAAGTAAATTACAAAGTATACCAACAAATAATTTGATCTTTTGAACTGGACCCAATGAGATGTTTGTGTGCGAATGGTTTATGTTGACCTTAAGAGAGAGAGAGAGAGAGAGAGAGAGAGAGAGAGACAGAGACAGAGACAGAATTGTCGCCGATGTTATTTGTAGGAAAGAGTATAATTGTAGGTTTAATTAAAAGAGTATAAGGTAATTAAGATGATTAGGGTTGAGATGGGAGGATGATGGAAGGTGATGATAACTCGGGAGTGTAATTTAATCACGAAAGAAGATGAAAATACACCTACCAATGAGACGAGAGTTTACAGTGATCTTTATCGGTGGATAGACTGACGCCAAGAGTAGACCCATTCTCCACCCTAAATCACCACCTTTGGAAAGGGTAAAAAGCGGAAGAAGAAGAAGAAGAAGAAGCGGACAATACTAGTGGAATAGGACTCGAAGGTCATTAGAGACAAAAAACGATAGAACAAGAAGAACAGAAAAGGAAGAGAGAGGAAGACAAACAAACAAATAGTGACCGTGATGATGACCAGTGTTTTGTGTGTTTAACTAACCTTTTATCAAGATTATTTATTCTTGTTTACTGTAGACTCCATTAACACTTTTTCGCTATTAAGGTAATTACATTCATCACTATACAGTATTCCTTCAGGCTAAAGGTTAAAGGTTGAAGGTTAATACTTACCTTTTGACTCTACCTGTTGTACCTTTACATTTCCTTTCTCTCTCTCTCTCTCTCTCTCTCTCTCTCTCTCTCTCTCTCTCTCCAGTGGAACATTTTCTACATTCACGCGATAAATTGACAGCATGAATATTCAATCTTTTATCTCTATTATTACATCAAAACACAATCATTTTGGGGATGAAAAATATGAATTAAAACAAACAACTTTTTTTCCGTTTTTACCAAAATCAAACGCGTTTTGAGGGTCGTATTATGGCTGGTCCATTCGAGAGGTCAAGAGGGTGCCTTCCGAGGGTCGATCAAGAGAAACACAATTGCCACCGGAAAGGTCACATTCAAAAGTTTCCTGATAGGTGACCACGTAAACCTTTTTATGAGCCAAATCCAGAGTTAAACTGATGGTGTACCAATTTTCAAGTGGAGCGGCAAACGGTGTCCATTCATGTCCAGTCCCATCAAGATTAATACGATGAAGGTTAATCTTGGTCGGAGAAAATTGATCATAGTCATCCTTTGAGGGGGGACACATTTCAATCCAAAATATTCGCGGTTCCAAAGCGTCAATGGCAGCGGCTTTAATTTGACATTGAGTTCGTCGGACTAGGAAACACTTGTCCAACTTGGGATAGTAGCCGATCATTAACTGTTCATCTTGAGCATCCTGTGAAAATGACCTCATTGCCAGTGGCTGGGAGGATAGGTGACGGTAAAAGAGTAACAATGGACCGGCCATTTTAGGTACACAAATGGATCCACCTCGAGTTACCATTCCGATGGCAGAGCAATCCTCTTTCTCGGTGGCATCCATTAAACTTTGAATGTCTTCACATCCAGCGGATTGTACATAAAGATCATTCTGAGTCCAGGTAACAATTAATAGTGAACACAAAACAAACGGAAAAGTAATCATATTGATGGTCAGAAAGGGTCAGTTGAGAAAGTCACTGATAAAACTGCACTCTTTGGTACCAAAAGAGTTGTGAGTGTTTCTGTGATCATTTAATTCCTAGTTGATCACCAATCCAATCAAAGGGTTGCCAATTAATTCAATAGTAATCACAGGTTCTCCCCTGTAACCATCAACAATCAAGTGATATAATAAAAGTTAATTACAATCAATTGTGTTCTTGGCAACCAATTACAAATGATCAACTTCTCATTGGTAAAGGGTATTTGAAATTATTGTTTTTGCTGAATTGTAATTAAATGTACTTTTTGGCAATTTTCAACTTTATTTCAAGTTAATTGTTGGGATTTGGTTTTAATTAGTTGTTAATTATAAAAGGTTTGAACCTTTTTATTACGATGATATTGTAATGAGGGGCTGATAACATATTTAAATGATGAAAGTTTTAATTTACATAATGGTAATTGGTAGCTGTTTGTTTACTGTTTCCATTTTGATTCCGCCATTTTAGATCGGCACGGGTCTTAATCGGAATCATTGTCGCTGGCAAACCAGCCTCGAACACCTCTTCCCCCGGCACGGACAATGTCCCAAAACTCTGTGAAACTGTTACGGAAGTTGTTCCAACGGTTTCTACCATAAGTACTCACGGCATCTCTAAAGGTTGGATCTTCTTCCTCATCTGATTGGCGACTTGTGTAACCATTTCGGCTTATTGGTGCCATATGATAACCGGGAATATCAGCCAGATTAAAAGACCAAATGATCGGTTCTGACCTGCCTTCCATCGGAGGTGCTCCTGGATTACAAATTAACAATCAAATCAATCGGTCAATCATTCATTCGGAACAGTGATCTCTCTTTCAGATCACACATCATTTTCCTATCCAGACAATGCAAACGCTGTCCTACAAGTTGCTGGTAAGTAATTAAGGAAATCAATACTTACCCAATGTGTATACGAAACAATTAATCAAAACAATGACGATTAAAATCCCCAAAACAATTAACTTCATATTTGTCGGCTCTACGAGAACGCAATTACTGGATCTGGTGATAAATATCACAACCTTTGAAAGGTTCTGTTAAACGGCCAAATCGCTCGATGGTAATAATCCAACCACTTTAATGGCCTTTCTATATATAGTACCAGGTAACTATGAGAGTCTATGAGGAAATTATCGTTGACGCTTTTCGCTTGGAATTCACAAAGTCACTTTAGTCTTTATCTCTTATATACAGGCACCAATTGGCGACGTATATATTAATCGTGAGTTTAAAAACAATCAACTTATTGTAATCCCGTCAACAGTTTCAAATTTGATTTGGTGCTTTTGACGAACAGTAACGGCAAAACAACGTAAATCACTCGAAAATTAAATTAACTAAAGCAATTGGAAAATAACAATAATAATCGTCACCAAACTAAAGTGAACATTCACACACACTACGGCTCCCGAACGGAACAACAAATTGAACCGCTCACTCACAACACACTCACCCACCGTCATGTAGTAATTATCCGCCTTCAAGGTAATCATAATCAATCGGTTAATTTACACCAGTTGACAAGACACGATTTGCATTTGCGACACAATCAATCAGAAGCGCAAAAAGTGGGCTCATTGAGTTGGAAAAACACTGAGAATAGGGATGAATGATGGTGCTGACGATGAAAAAGCGCGAAAGACAAGGTTCCATTTTGGGGAGGATGATAATCATCGTCGTCATCTTCTTTATCCGTTAAACAGTACCAACACTAGTCGGGAATCATAATTGTGAAAAACGATCACCAATTTATCCCGTTTCTATTCGAACTGATCTATCTGATTGATTGCATCGTTGATCGTCGAGTTTTCTATTGTTTCCTTACTTTCCGAACTCTCATTCTCATCTTCAGTGAACTCTAAATGCATCTCGAGAGTTAATTACAGCAACAATTTCATTAACCAGTATCTCAATTTTACGTGAACTAATTAAATATTCAACGATAATTATAACAACGTTAACTTGACGATAGGTAATGTATTGGGACACTTGATTGTCAGAATGATCTTTTTTTCTTTTACTGCAATATGATGTATCTGTTTGTAAGGGGAAGTAATTAATCGTTTTAATTAACTCACTTCTACTAATATCTACTACTAATTTACCATTTAATCGTAATTAAATATTCATGTAAATCATCTTGTAAGCATATAATACAATAATAATGATCACTAATCAACTTGAAAGTAAAATTGTAACAATTACCATTAACTGTGTCCGGTTGGCTGGAAATGAATGGTTTTTCACCTGATTTACCTGACGAAATCTCAGTTTCCCTTTTAATTGTAATCATATTAGTGGATGTAAAAGTATTACAATTAAATTGGGATAAATTTACATGAGAGAAATTCCTTTCTTTACCCATTAAATTGTCACCCTCACAATTATCAAGCTGATTGACTACTCATTGAGATTGATTACTGAATCAGAGAGATCCATAGAGTCACTAGTGTCATAGAATCAATTGTTAATTGTTGCTTAATTGTACTCATTTGATGATGATTGGAACAGGCAAATATTACAATAACTACTACTTGATAAATTGTCTTTCTTGGTGTTGGCAATTTTCAATTTGATTATAAAAACCGTATGGTTCAGTGATTAACTTTCATCACCATGATGCTCATTGACGGTTACCTGATTGTTGATGGTAATTGCAAGTAATTTATTAAAACAATCAAGCTTTTACATTACAACATATACTGATAGTGATCAAAATTGAACAAAATTACGAGTTCAATTTATAAGAAACAATCAAAATAATGATGATAATAAACCATTAAGTACGGATATCATTTGCGCTGATTAAACAGGTAATGAACAGAATACAGTAATCAAATCAAATTAATTAGTCAATCAGTTAGTCCAATAGTCCAAATTCAAATGACTATCACGCTCAATCACATGAAAACTACCTGTGAACTTGTGAATTGTAATTGATTTCAATGCGTTCATCGCTACTTTTTTCACAACAACAATAATCAGATGTAAGAAAATCCTATTACAAAGTTTACATGTGAACTCGACCACCTGAAAACTACCTGTGAATAACCTGTAAACATGCTATGTAAATGTGAGGTGCCACCGCTGTGGAGTCCTCCAGTTACTTACCATATAATTATCTCAGTAATGGTGATGATTATAAATTGTCGTATTGGAAGAAAAAAGAATTTCAAAATTTGAATCTACTTTTACCGCTTTTTCCCGGAAAATGATTGAGACTACGATTCTGTATCAAGTTTATTACCTAACAAATGATAACGATCAGTTTTAATTGTTTACTTAAATCAAATTGCGTTCACTTCACGTTTGATTCTAGTATTTATCAAGTGCTTTCAACGTCTTTCGTAATGATCAGTTAATTGTGAATCTAGAGTTTAATTGTAACTTTATCATGAAACACAGTTTCATTTTAACCATGAAGTGAGATTTCATTTTCTGACTCGGATGCCTCCAGGATATTGCGGTAATATTTATATATTTATACATTTATCATGTTGATTTAGGCTCTTAATTATTTCATTTGATTTTAATTGTTGAAGGTCATCAAGTATCTGATTCAATGTAAATTCTCCTTCATCTGGTTGTAATTAACTCACGTTGAAGGTCAACATTATTCAATTCGTTTCAAACTTTCCCATTTCTCTGACTGATTTAGTTAATGACTTATTAAGTTGATTAACGTTTTAATATATTGATTGTGGTCTCTTCAACTGATCAAATACTTAATTCGATTATAATCAAGTAGATAGTTATCATAGATTGATCTCTTACTAATAGTGTTATTATTACAGTCGGCCAGTGCTTCATGTCTAATGATGTGCGACACTTTCACAGTGAATTGTCGCCATTTTTGTGCATCACATTGATGAATAAACATGATTCTGTGGAAGCGATTCTAATCCAAACAAATTGTGACCACTCAACTGGACAGAATCCACCATTGGAATTGGTTTGTTAATCATTGGGAGCTCCATCAATTAACTCTGTGTATTCATCTGAGTTCATGGTGATTTTATCATTAGGGTAGAGAGAGAGAGAGAGACAGAGACAGAGAGGAAGATAGTAAAGTCTCTGGAAATATCTACCTTCTGATTACTCTATCATCTGTTTTTATCTTCATAAACACTTCAATACTCTTCTCTGTCTGCCTGTCTCTGTCTCTCTCTGGTTGTGGGTTTGATCATCTCACATTTCAATCAAAAGTGCCGTTGAACGTGAACAACAACCAGTGATTTACAGTGTGTACAAGTGAAGTTAATTGTCATTATGGTTAAACATATTTGTGTCATCGGGAGTGGTGCTTCTGGCTTAGCTGGAATCAAATGTTGCCTTGAGGAAGGGCTTAAAGTTACATGTTATGAACAGTCCAATTTCGTCGGTGGCCTGTGGAAATATCGAGATGAGGATACTGATGGTTTGGCCTCAGTGGCACGGACTACCATCATCAATTCATCTAAGGAAATGTCGGCCTACTCTGATTTCCCACCGCCTCCCGAGATAGCAAATTACATGCATAATACTGCAATGGTAAGTCATATTCATCTTAATTCATGTAGCCATCTTAATTATTTACTAAATGATTTTCTTCTTCTCCTGTTCAATCAATTTCATGATTAGCATGAATATTTTGAATCTTACGCTGATCATTTCAATTTGAAAGAACACATTCAGTTCAACTGTAAAGTGATCTCGGTTAAACAATCAGAAACCTTTGAAGAAACTGGACAATGGAGGGTTACTGTTGCCCATCTGAACAACAACAACAACAATCAGATGGAATCAATTTTCGATGGTGTTTTAATTTGTACTGGTCATCATGTTAAACCCTTAATACCCACGTTTAAAGGTCAAGACAAATTTAAAGGTAAATAATATTTGTACACGCAAGAAACAAAGTTACTGATGAACCCTCAATTTTAAATTCATGCCATGATTTACAGGGAAAATTATTCATACTCATTCCTACAAGAAACCACAGCCTTTTGAAAATGAACGGGTTGTTGTTGTCGGGATCGGTAACTCTGGTGGTGATGCGGCCGTTGAGTTGTCAATGTTTGCAAAAAAGGTAATCAAATTAACTCATTTTGATGGTATTATATGATAGATTGACTGAATCATTTCAATTCATTCATTCAACCAGTTGATATATATATATTACCCTGAAAAGTGGCCTTGCTGAAAGTTTCCATTAAAAATGTAAAATGTCATGGGTATAATTATATATTTCAATTGAATGATTGAATAAGCTGATTGTATAATTGTTGTGTTATAATATGTATTGGATTACTGGATGGTATTGGTCATTAGACATGGATGGACAGGTAATGTAACCTCTAAACTATCAGCTTAATTATTAGGATATTTAGTTGTAATAGAGTATTTTTCACTTTAATCATCAATCAAATTGAGGTTAACAATCAATTAGCACTCTTGATTTTAAGCCTCATTTGGGTCATCAGGTATTGTTGTTGCGAAAGGTGGGAGAAAAACGAAATTAATTTTACACAACAATCAATTAATAGATTGACAATAAAAGTGTATATTATTATCATGAGTATTCACGATAATAATCAACTAGTTTTAATGACAATTAAAATAATAATCACTGCCTACTAATTAACTATATAACACATTCATTATAAAGTGTTTACTTGTCTTGGCGTGATTCCGTCTTTTCCCATCAACCCAAAATGTATGGATTATCACACCAAATCAATTGACTCAAATCACACAAGTACAATTAAAAGTATAGCAACAATATACATGTATTAATATAATACCATCTAATTAACAGGCCAAGACCAGCCAAATGAAGGCCACAGTAATCGATGTAGCAGAGTATATCGACTCGGATAATCATCAAGTGTATTGAAGATGAAAGTTGATTAGTGTTTTAAATTTAATCCATTGAACGACATAACGATTCAATTATACTGTAATTAATTATGTGTATTGTCTCTTTGAAAGGTATATCTTGCGATTCGTTCCGGTTCCTGGATTTTATGGAGAGTTGGTACTAACGGTCAACCCATGGATTCCGAATTCATCCGGCGATTTTATACTCATTTGACCAATTTCTTTGGCATCAAAGCAGCCTCTTACTTGTTACAATTTCTTGCTAACCTCCGTTTTGACCATGAAACTTACCGACTTCGACCGGAGCATCTTGCTTTTGGTCAACATCCTACAGTCAATGATGCTCTTTGTAATCGTTTAATTTCCGGTACAGTTGTGGCCAAAAATAATGTCCAAGAGTTGACTGAGAGTGGCGTCATATTTGAATTGGATGATGACAAAGAGACTCCCGTTGATTCAATCATTTTGGCCACTGGCTATGAGATTTCATTTCCTTTCTTGGATAGGTCACTGGTTTGGTCAGCTAACGGTAAAATAAATCTATTCAAATCGGTTTTCCCGCCTGGGATTACTCATCCTCATACTTTGGCCATCATTGGTTTAGCTCAACCTTTTGGACCTTTAATACCAATCAGTGAGATGCAATGCCGTTGGTTTGTTCAGCTAATGGCGGGTAAAGCAAAGTTACCCTCGCGTGAGGAGATGATTAAAGACATTGAACGGAAACGAGTTCAACATGATTCCCGCTATTACACAAGTCCAAGACATCAGATACAAGTTGATTTCGCGCCTTACATGGATGAATTGGCCTCACAATATGGCGTTAAACCCAATTTGATCCAACTGTTTCTCTCTGATCCAGTTCTTTGGTATCATGTGTACTTTGGGCCCTTGTTACCCTATCAATATCGAATCCATGGGTCAAACTGCTGGCCAGGAGCTCGAAAGGCCATTTTGACTGTACAGGAAAGGATTCAAGCGCCATATCAAACCCGAAAGCTACTTCGAACCAAAAACAAGTCAACAAACCTCAATCTCTTTGCTGTGGTGGCATTATTTTTCGCAATGTTTATCTACATTTTCTGAACAAAAATCATCAAATTTATACCGATAACGATAATTTTATAACGATATTAAATCCGAAGCTTTTCGTTGAATGAAAAGTGCATTACCATTTTTTGCCAGAGCAATTGTGCTTTCGAAGTCCGAGTTTCCAAAATAAAACGCTGATAAATAAGGTAAAAATTAGTAGGCAGCATTGATCTGAGACCGAACCCCGTGATTTAAACAAGACCACGGTTTTACCGTCTTCAATGTATTTATTGACAAATTGTCCTGTCGTTCAAACAATGGATCCATTTATGCGATTGGTAGAATAGTTTTCATTGCCCCTGGCGTTCACTCGATTTGCCATTTTGTCGCTATCATAGACTCTAAAATGATTGCTGTGATCGCAGAGTAGGTCACTTTTTGGGTCTGATGGCATAATTTTTGGTATATTGATACTTTTCCTGAACAAAAATCATCAATTTTTACCGATAATGATAAACTGATAACGACATTAAATCCGGAACTTTTAGGTGAATAAAAAGGTAAATCACCGTTTTTCCGTTAGCTTTTTGAAGTCCATTACGACAATAATGCAGCAATAATTAGGCAAGATATACATGACCTTGATAGAAAAAAAACAATACTTTATTTATGGACGGTCTATGATTAGATTATCTTACAATACTTAATCAATGCCATTGGTTTATTTTCTATTGGTCAACATCAGATATATTCTTGTAGAACATAATTTAAACTTGACGTTGAAACCCCATTGATTAAATGAGATGATGACCATTTTTGTTGATTGTTGTGGTCGTAGGAAATACTCTACAATAAGAAATGATTTACCACATTAACGATAAAGTCCCAATGAGATACAACATAGATATTGCAGAGTAGGTACTTAATGGACAGTGAGACATGAAAAATAATGATAACCAAACAATGATGATGAAAAGATGTGTGAAGATTATTAAACATGATCGTGATGATAATATATTGTGAATGATGAAAAGGGGACAAAGGAACAACAAATTATATGTTCAACAAGATTGAAATGAATTTTGTTCTGATGGTGATGGTGGTGATGGTGGTGATGAATTGAGCTGGAAATCCGAATGGTGGAGGAAAAGCAAACAATAACACTATATCCAAATAGTCATATAGAGACAATTAACTTTTAACTCGTTTCTGAAGTTGTCTGGAGCGATAAATATCGAAAACCGGTGGATTTGCTGAATTAGAATTATCATTATCTGGATCTTCTTCATCATCATCATGTCCTCCTACTCCAAGTCCTCCTTGTCCTGCGATTCCTTGATCTGGTACTCCTCCTCCTCCTCCTCTATCTCGACCACCTCCACCGTGAGGCCTTTTAGGTCCACCTAGCCCGAAACCTAAACCTGAATCACCGCCACGACCTTCACCACCTCGACCTCCTCTTTCACCTCTATCGTTTCTATCTCCTTTCTCTGAATTGTTCACAACAGAATTAAATGTTTTTGATGCGTTAATTGCAGTATCAAATAATTTCATACTATGGTGATTGTTGGTATCAGGTTTGTATAGCGGTCTATCAAGATTAATTTCAATTTTAACAGCATTTCGAAAAAGCGTCATCAATTCATCAACCAATACGAATGGACCATGGAAAGAACTGGGATGAGGTAATTGTGCTAATAACTGTCCAACAGCAGGAGGTGGAGGAAAAATGCCTCCAGGAACAGCGTGTGATCCAGGAACTAAAACTAAGAGAGAGAATGAGAGAGAGAGAGAAACACAATCAAGTATGACAGAATAATAATCAAACAATTGGAATAGTAAGAAGAGCAGTTAAGCCATCGGTTTTGTTTTGATTCATTCGCAAGAATACACAGAATGTAATATTACAAATGGAACCGCGTAACACAGAGCAGTTTGTTTTCAGTTGTAAAAATACATGGAAAGAGGCGAAATATTGATGAGAGTGAGAGAAAGACAGAGAGTGAGAAAAGGAGATAGAGTGAGAAAGAAATAAAAGAGAGTTCGTGTTAACATGTAAGTTAATACTTTTATTTTCAAATCGACAGGTAGTTGTGCAAAAAGATGGAGATGAAATAAAGAGAAGAAAGATAAACTTAATAAGATAGTTAACTGCTCACCGGAAGTCATGACTGGTTTGAAAGGTATCATCTGATTAAGATCTGGATTAACTTGAGGTGTTGAACTTGATTCCAATGTTGTTGATGTGGTTAATGCGGTTGATACTTGTCCATTTGTTGATGCAGGATTAGCGTTGATTGACGCTGCCGCGGCTGCTGCAGGTCCTAATAGATCACCCAGTGTTTGTGATAATCCATTGGGAAGAGATGATTTGAAAGTATAGCCAATAGACTTTAATTCCGCCAGTGAACATGGCATTAAATCAGCGAATTTATATCTATCTACCAGGTAAGCAGTTTCCGAATTGGTTTTGGTAATTTCTTGTATTACAAGGGCTCGACGTTTTTCAACCTTAATCACTGATGAAAGGTCACCAATGTTTGACTCAAAGGAGAGAAAACGGTTCCAAATTTTTAGCGAATCCTGTTGTTCCAAAGTAAGGGAGGTGAGAACTCGCTCGAAAAGAACTCGAGCGTTGTTTTCTTCATTTTGGGCGGCTAAAAAGTCAATATAAGCTGAAATATAGTCGGCATTGTTACCATACCGTTTAAGGCCCAATTCAAATATTTTACAGGCGACATTTTTATCCTTTGAACAATAGTATTCCATAAGGGCAGCACAGGTAAATACTTGGTGGCCACAACGGGTATCTTCTCGGGCTCGTTTAAATACCGTCCGAGCTGCTTTAATTCCTTCTGATCGACGGGAAAATTTCATTGATTGAATATAGACTAGGGTAGGATCAAAGGTTTCATCTTTTATATCTAAAAGTCTGTTATAAATTTCAACAGCTTTATTTTTATTATTACGACCCTCTTCAAAATCAGCATATGCAAAATGAATCAACATGCTTGTCTTGAGCAGGGTGGTTGAGGCTTTTTCAAAAACAAGAGCTGCATCTTCTTGTAAAGTTTTAAATTGATTAATATCTCCCTTGTCATTGAGTAGTTTAGAATTCTCATCCAAATAGGCTGCATATTCATACCAGATATCTGGATAGTGACCTAAACATAGTAGACAGGTTTCATAAGCAAAAACAACTCTTTTGATTACTAAACCCATATCTTCACTACGAAGAGGATTATTTTTCTCCCATGCAATGTATTTACGCCAAAGTTCAACTTGTTTCAAATCTTCAAGTCGACAGGAGGGTGGAAGGGCTGGAGCTGAACGATTGAGGCCACGAGTGATTGCTTCATATTCTTTGGCTACTCGACGGGCATTCATGTAATCTCTACTACGATCGGCAATCATCTTCTCAGCGATCATTTGGTTAATTCCTTGTTCATAAGCTATATAATCTCGCCAAAATTGGTCGATACTCATCATAGGGTTAATCACTCCTCTTTGGTAGACACGTCGAACAGCTGTAATCTTTTGATTTTCCGCATAACTTCCAACTGCATCAACATTTTTCAAGAAAGAGACATAATCATTCCAGATGGGATATGAATGATTGTCAATACCAATCTTTTCAAGAGCAAAATCATAAGCTTGAGCCATTTTTTCACGGAAAGTTGTATTTGGTGCTTTAGTTTCCTAGAAAAGGGTAAAACAAGAATAGCAAGGATAGACAGAGAAGTCCAAAAAGAAAAACTAAATAAGTAATCAAATTAGAAATGGATTGGTTAGAACTTACTTTTATGTAATTGAGGTAACATCTCCATAGATCAATGTGAAGAACTTTGATTAAACATCTTTGAAATAATTTCTCCACTTTATCATAATTACGGAGTTTCATTTCATGATCAATATAGAGTTTCCAGTATCTACCAGTGAGAGGGAATTGGGTAACCAACCTCTCATAGAAAGGTCTCGCTTCTTCAAGCTTTTTGGCTCCATATTCTTTTATTAAAATTTGCCAAGCCTCAGTATCCCATGGATTATCCTGTAGCCGAGCTTCAGCCTTTTGTCCTCTTTCAGTTGTCATTGGATAAAATATATAAAACTATTTATATATTTATCAAATACAATAAATATAATTCTTAAATATTAATAGAATAAGTGTTTTGCAGTTTGTAACAGAAAAGAAAAAGATAATCAACAGAAAGGGAGGAGAAAAGTTATAACATTTGTTATTGAAAATGAAAAAGAGAGACAGAAAGCAAGAGACCAAAAATATTAAAAGTGAGAAATGTAATAGAATTAAGACCAGAACAATTACGATGAACAGGATTGAATAAAAAAGTTACAAATACGTGATGAGTAATTGTCGGTAAATTTACTAATTAATAAACCTCCGAGAAATATAAAATTTAACACAAAATACAAAAAAAAACACCACAATTATAATTTTGAGTTAATTTCATATCTGAGTGAAGGCGTGACTGTCAAACGAATCGAATGTTCTTTTTCTGCCATCTGGCGGTTTTTCATGTCACTTTTAAATGGCTCGGAAAATAAATAATCTTTAAATCGAATCAACTTTAACGTTGAACTTTACAGGCTTAAAGAACATTAAAGAATAGATGATATTTAGACAAATTGAAAGTAAAGGTGAGGTACCATGTCCTTTATCGGGTAAATGGTGAAATGAATTCACCCAAATCAGTTTACACCGCATGTTCACAGGTGGTAAGCTCATGGTTTTCAGGGGGGGGGGGCTAAATGAGCCACATGAGAAATGTCCTTAGGAAGTGATCCTCATTACAGGTAGTTATCGGTAACTGGTTCTTTGTAACCATGATATCTCGACTATGAGGAACACTTCAGTGTAAATGTCAACTGGATCCCATTCTCAGATCACATATTTGAATTTAAGATGGTCGAGTAAAAAAGCTGCATTCTTTTCATGTTATTTCCTCATAGAGTTTTTTTTAACTAGCTATTTTAATAGCATCTACTTCAATTATTGTTAAAATGCAAAATTTTGACCTCACAAAGCTTTCGTCATCTGTAAAAGCACTGAACTGTTCCACTATGTATTAGCACCCCTTTTAGTTAGAAGAGTAGTTCCAACGAGTTATACACTAGGGCACCACATGGTCTGCAGAGGGTGAGAAGCTTTTCTCGTTCGCAAGGAAACTTGTTTAGTGTCTACTCACTGACGCTCTTACGGATAGACTCATGAACAGTTCGGCTGAAAGGGACAGAAAGCGGTATCTCAAAGTTCACAACCACTAGAAAGTCAAAACCGAGCATTCAATAAGGATGATCTGTAGATCACTGCCGTCGAGTTCTAGAGCTTTCTACCTGACGGGCATTTCTTTTCTCTGCTTTTGTCATCTGTTTCCTTCCCATCGCATCCATGAGAGTCTGAGAAATTGTCAGTCAATGATTTTCGCCGTGTCGTTTTACATGGGGACTCTTGAAGGATCATGTTCATGATGAATTTTCACTTCCAATGAGAGAGACAGAAGTATCCTTCAAGCAACAAGTTGCCGTTGTCCATCTCCAACATAATCATAACCAAATATGAATCCAATTAACCAACTGAAATACTCATTACTAGAGTACCAATTTCATCATAATTTTTTTTGTTCCTCCACCAATTACGTAATATGTACAGGGGAAAATCGTTGAAATAGTAATATCATGATATAAACGATAATTTTCCTAAATACATAGATATGTATTTATATATATATATTGTCATCATTGACACAGAAAGAAAAAGATACAATCGAATTACATAATCACCATCATGTGAGAGTGAAAGAAAAAAAAAATTTCAAAATCAATTATATCCCCATGGGAATATAACTTGAAATGGAGGATAAAAATCACCAATCAGATACCAATTTTAGCAACAAAAGGAAACATCTATCTAATTATTAGTCGAATAATCAGAAAGTGTACTAATTTGATGACCAAATTAGATTGTAAATTGTCGAGTGAAGATGTTTAATTGTGTGGAGATCACCTTTTTTTTCCCACCCCACACCTCGGTAATTGATCTCAATTAATAGCTTCCGTCGACATTGTCGTTGTTAATATAAAAAAACGTAATATAATTGCCAGTGATCATCAATAGAAAGGCATCAGTCTTCTCGTGTATCATTAAGTAACCGAGAAAATTAATTTAGTTTACAATCAAGCATCAAAGTACCACAGGAAATTAGCAATCAAGGTAAATATTGATTAAGATAAACAAAAATCGAAGGCTGCAAACTTTTTCATTCACCACTAAATTGTGAATGATTATTGTAGTACTATCTGTCTGTAGTACTGATACTAATGACTGTTATCATTGCAATCAAAATTGATTGTTGGTAACGATAGACTAATTGTAATAATAATCAGATACTATGAGTATGTTATTACTAATGGTACCTGTGAAATGTATACAGTAATTGATTGCGAAAGGGAAACTGTACAGATAACTAATTTCCATGAATACATATTGAGTGTACCATGAAAAGTATCATGAAATTTGTCCGTCAGAAAATGCGTGGGATGGCGGTTATTATTAATAATACATTTTCAATGTACTATCAAAATACTGATATTAAGATGATCAGGAAAATCAATTTCAATCGTTATGATATATTTATCAATATAAACACTATGAATATATATCAAGTAATAATAATAGGAAATCCAATTGACTATTGATATTAATAAAAATATACTTTTTGTGTTATCATGTCACTGAATATACTGAGTAATATTATATGAACAGGTAGAAATGGATATATATATTCAGGTGTATTTGTCAATCAATATATATATATTACATAGATTACCATCTAAATCATATTCAATATACTATGATAATCGTATTAATCAGAGCCTCAGGTTTAATCACAATATATTTTTAGAATTGAAAGTATATCATGATACTGTATAGTATTTTGTCAGGGATTTGCAGACAAACTTGAAGGTAACTTGAAAGGTAGATTTTTGATTTTTTCGCGCTTCCATTTTAATCTTGAGGAATGAAATTTTATCCAGGATTTTCAGTCTGTATGTGGTGGTGGCCTCTGACTGATGGGAAAGATCATTTTTGCGTTTATTCTGTACCTCTCGCCTTCTTCTTCTTCTTCTTCTTGTTTTTCTTCTCATGGGGGTATTAATATTGTTAGAGACTTGGAGCAGACTTGAGCCAGACAGAGTCAACAATTAAAGTTAATCATTTGAATGATGGTGTGAAAGTTGATTAACCATCAAGGTGATAGTTAAATGCTTGAGGGGTTTCACCAATTCTCTATGATCAATTGAGTTGATCATCAAGTGATTAACAATTAAGGCCATGCTGTATTATAAGAAGATTAACTTTATTCTCAAAAACATAACTTTAATTTAGTCTTGTATAACTTATTAATACTATTGCCCGATTGATATACAGCGGATCTCGTCCATCTTCTGGTAAATTGTGTAGCAAAAACTTGATTTTCCCATTGGATTACAATGGTAATTTAGGTTTAAGCAAGATGCAAATCAGATCCAAATCAGTGTACTTGATCTTAAAGTCCATAGCTGTATACACGTACAGTCATGAAAAAAATAAGTTTGTCACCAGTTTGATGCACATAGTCAATTTGAATAGGTACGATTGGATATCGGTGCAATAATTTAGGTACTAAATTCACGTAGTTGATAAGATCACATTGACTATTTAACTACAAAATTGATGCTCAATTGGTGCCAAATTCAACTCTTCTTTTCATGGCTGTATAGCAAATCTTGTCTAGTCTTGAGGCAATTTCCCTAGTCTCCCTTGTAATAATCAAAAGTATACAGTGTACAAAAGTTCAAGAGTCACAATCGATTGGTTATGACCTGGACTTTATTCAAGACGACCAGGCCAAAAAGGACAACGGGCTATCAAGTGACAATCGGCTTTTGTAATCAATAGCCTGAGTTCCATGAACATTTCACCGACTCCAATATTGTCACTGTGATTTGAAAGCTTCTTTTTCCCGCACAATAGTTATTGCAATGATATCTTTCCATTTGATTGGATTACATTTTGATTGTTACAGTGACACTTTGATAATAATAATCAACTTATCAGCCAATCTTTACACACACAAGCACATAGATATGAATCAAGCATTTAATAACAAAGTATCAAAGTTTAATTTGATTGTTTGAGTGAAAAGAAGGAATAAATTGTTGAATAAACTGAAAGTAATTATACAATAATCAATACTACCCTTGAGGGTATGGACCCAAATTTATGGGTAACTCAATGAGATTGGAAAGTAACTAAATTGTTAGAAAGAGAAGAAGAAGAAAAAAACTCGCACGATAATTAATCTAGTTACTAGAACCATAGATGGATGCAGATAATTAGTATTGAGAGATTATAATGAAAGGGATGTTTAGGTATTCCAACAATGTTACCTGTAATTAACTAATTTCTTTAACAGTTACCCTGTTAATGGGTAACAATTAAGGAGCTACAGGTAACATGGAATGAGAGAGAAAACTAATTGTGATGAACGTTTAGCTGTAGGCTTTATATATGGTGAATCTAACAATTACCATTCATGATCATTGGCTTCAGGTCATTTGTGTCCCCCCCCCCACCAGTAGCGATGATGGCGGGAACGGGGCCTCTCTTTCGCAATCAATGGGATGCTCAATTGGCGTCTCACCTTTGGGTCAACTTTTCTTGCCCCTTCTTGTCTACTGGGAATGCTCATTCGCCATACAAACGGAACCAATTTCAAAGTCAGGAAGAGGTGATCATGGGGGATTCCAATTGAATCCACCTGAAAAATTGGATTAATTAGCGAGAGACGAAAAGGGCAACGATCTTGAAGATAAAATTTCTCTTCTTCTTCTTCTTGCTCATCATCTTCATCTTTTTCTTCTTCATCTTCTTCATCTTTGTCTAGATTTCATTCGTTCTTTTTGATTCATTTTCTCTCTCCCTCTGATTTTCTTCCCTCCCATCATGATTACCTTGGTTATTAGCCAATTTCTCAATGATAATTGGGACTGAGAGAAGAACCTTAAAGATCTGATCACCATCATTCAAGATCAGATGATAATTAATTACAATCATGTGGTGTACCACAAGGATGATGAGTATCATCATCATCATCATCATCTTCATCACAGACAATTTGACGCCAGTGAATTAAGATTAATGATTAATCGCACTCATTAGAAACGAAGGTGGTTTACCTAAAATGCTATTCCACCTTCAATTCAGGTGACACTTTTTACCATGGCAAATCAACATGTTAGTTGCCCTTGTTAATTGCTCTCTCTCTTTTTTTCTTCTCTTCCTCATTTACAGCATGATAAACAATGACATTAGCTATTAGATTAATTTAGGTTTTTATTTAATTTGGTTAATTTGAATGAATTCAATCTCTTTATCTCACTCAAGCTTTCTCTCTCTCTCTATCCAAAAATACATTGAATATATAATATATATTTAATCATCAGACTTTGTTTTTAATACCTGAAAAACTTTGGTGTTTTATATGTGCACTCATTTAAATGTTACATTCTGCGCCTAAATGTCTGTCTAAATAACTACCAAGTTACATCTTACAATACATGTATAAATATATTTATCTCGTGAGCAAAGGCTCTACTAAAGAGGGAGAAAAACCACCACTTCCAAAGAGGATTGAAGCTCGGAAATCAACGCTGAAGGAGTTTACTTAAATCATTCATCTACTCACCAATCACCAAGGTGTGTGTGCATTCACAGGTTGATCAGCAAGCAACAAAACAAAAATTTACCACCGACATCAACTGTGCATATATTAATATATATTCCAGTAAACACTTATTGTGTGTGATTTACACCTTTTTCCAAGTTTTGATCATCACCCACTCCTAAATTTTTCTCTTCCCTCTCTCCAATTCGTTTCACATCAACTTTATTTATTATTCTATCATCTCTTAATCATTTCACACTTTCACTTGTTCTCTTGCTTTTTTTCTCGCTACACAAACAATACTTAATTGCCATCTATTTTAAAATGTAATCCAAAGCAATCAACTTTGTTTTTCCCTCCTATTTTTTTCTCGCTGTTGTAACATTGCAATTCCAATGCTATTGCTGCCGCTTTTACATACTCCCTCCTCTTTCTACCCTTTTTTCTTCTTCTTTCACGTACAGTTTTGAGATATTATCTTAATACCAATTGAAGGTCCTCTCTATCTGTATCACATTTCGTCATAATACCTAAATTAATTGTAACTTCCTCTTTTTCTTCTCAAAACTGTGAACCCCTCAATTTTGTTTATCCGATTCTCTCTCTCCTTTACTACTAATCTCATGTGTTTTTCTTCAAAAACGTCAAGGACGCACAATGGATCCCATGAAAGATATTTTATCCCATCAAGTAGTATCATTCATCTTCACTTTACAACAGATCTGATGATGGTGATGATGTGAATACTACAAACAACAACATAAACTCCTTTCGATTTGTCATCGTTGGTGCTAAATGATTTATAACTTGTTAACAGAATGGTCTCAATATTATTTCATGTGGAATCCTGCAAACAATTAACAAAGAACAAAAAAACCTCTGAGAAAAAAGCAAAAAGTGTTTAACCGAAAAAATTAAAAGTTTAAAGTATCAATAACATTTCAATATAATAATGATATCAATCACAAAAATGGTTATCAAATTAATCAAATGAAACTCAGCGAAATGGCCAAAATAACTAACTTCAATTAAAAATAAACAATATGTCTCAACAAAACAACCCACAATTACTTAATTAATTAATTGTAACTCTCATCCTATACAATCGAGAAAAAAAAAACAATTAACAGTTAAGTTTCGAGAAGAAAATGATTTAATCACCGATCTCTTTATTGATTTAACTGTGATTAATGAATAGTCTGTTTTAATTTTAATTTCTGACTTGATTAAAAACGCAAAATCAACGATCACACAATTTACAATCAATAAATACGGTAAATAATGACATAAATTCAAAGCACACACTCACAAAATGCACATAAATACATAATTCATTAATTACTGAGTAATTAATTATAAAGCAATCAAGTTTAATTATTAGCTGCAAGAGCAATTAGTTGATGATGGTGATGATGATTAACTAAATGCAACCTGGTCACATTAGTACATGTATATTTAGTATTCAAATGAATGAAATTTAATTGTTGAGTTATCGCATCAACTGTAAAATCAACGCAGCACCAGTAACGCTGTAACTTACAAGGAAGTTGAAAACAGTACGACGAGCGCGTTAATCTGACGCCAAATGAATGAATTAATTAAACGATTGGCTACTTGATTGATTGCTTGTAATCAAGTTAATTGTTGAAACAGGATAACCGTACGACTCGTGGATTAGTCGTCAACTGTGAGACTACAATTACAATCAACATGAACAGAAGAGTGAGAAAAGTAATCAAATTAAATTGTTTCCAAGTGTGTTGCGGATTCTGTGTAGGCGATCATGTATTAATCAATTGTTTCACCGGTAATATAATCCCCTAATTGTAGTTGATTTTAATCACACAATCACCATTAGTTAATTATTATGGGTAATACATTACTATCATTAACTATATTATCACCATCATTGATACCCTTAAGGAGATTTCTGTTGATTTTTGAAACATTTTTCATCAGATATTTAATTGTGGTTTCAGAGTAAACTTTAGATGCTAATTAATTGTCTCTCATACTATTAGCACCCCGTAGTAATCAATTGGTAGTGTTTGAATGTTTGATTAAGGTAACAATTAAGGTTAGTGTTTCGTTGCAACGAAACGCGTTTGTATTCATTGAACGAAATTTTTCATTTCTTATAGAACTTTTTTTTTTCTTCTTCTTTTTTTTTGCAAATTTCTTCTTACAATTAACTACTTTAAATTGATTGTCGTTAATTAAATTGCAATTACAAATCATGATAATGATGAATATACATATATATTTATACAGATATATTCTGAAATTCAAATGAACTATCAGATATCCTTGACTTGTAATTAGCCCTAGACTTGGGATAATCAAGGTTGATTGTCGTCATTATTATTGAGTGAAATAAGTAATTAGTTAATTGCTGAATTAGTAAATTACACTAATTTTTATCATTCAGTGATCTTTAATCATCACTTTTCGTTAACTGTAGTCACTTGTAGTATTAATTTGCTTGAGGTTCCTTCAGAATCAGCTGGAGAGACAGAAAAACAAAAGTAATAAAAGGTAAATTGGTAATTGTAATCAAAGTGTATTAAAATTGTATTCAATGATTAGAGCTGCAATTTTTTGACAACTTCTGATTGATTTAGTTTGAAACAATTAACCATATTATTAATTGGCTAATCAAATGTTAATCAATTTCAATGACGGTGTATATATAATGTAGATACCTAAGTGATTATTATTTGGTGTGATCGTTACCAATGGCCTTAATAGTGTATTGATTGGATTGAAATAGTTAATTGTTAATTGTGGCAGTGATAATCAGTAAATCAGGTGAACATTAACTTCCTTAATGGTGACTTTATCATCAACACTAATTGTTTGAAGGAAAAGTCCATGTAATCTTATCACAGGCAAGATGAATGGTGACTCTAGAACAATGTCAATAAAACGTTGTGAAACTTTTCTTCTTGATATTTGGAGGCTCGTCGACGGTGATTGGCCTTAAGGTTCGCTGACCTAATGAACCATGAGGACTGGAAAGGGACTCTGACTCATTGATTATGATACCAGAAAACCTCATGGTACATAAATAATCATGTAATTCAAGAGGAGAGAGAGAGAGATTATAAAGAATTTTTTTCTGAAATTGATGTTGTGGTGACAATTGTGACTCTGGGTATCTCTTGGTGAACTAATATTTCCATATGAATTTTAATCTTCTTATTTCATGATTCATTGAACTCAATCAGGTTGTTGAGAGAGAGAGAGAGAGAGAGAGAGAGAGAGAGAGAGAGAGAGAGAGAGAGAGAGAGAGAGAGAGAGAGAAAAAAACAAAAACAACAAACATATTGATTTGAGATGAAAAAAAGAGTCACATGAATAGAAGGTGGA
>Ga0115856_100113_pt1 | contig 25370 bp, 21 predicted proteins | sample InSIn4gowninarea_FD_83870 | JGI IMG/M metagenome (GOLD analysis project Ga0115856, IMG submission 83870)
ACGGTTAAAATTCTTGATTTTACCTTGCATCATCGTCCGGAAAGCATCGTTGTTCGGGGCGCTCGAAAGTTTACCTAAGTTGGTTTCGAGTACTTCCAGTTCTTGTTTTTCTTCTTTGGCCAAACGGTTCGCTTTCTGCTCCAGCCAGCTGGTATAATTGCCTTTCCACGGAATACCTTCGCCCCGGTCCAGTTCCAAGATCCAGCCGGCTACTTTATCCAGGAAATACCGGTCGTGGGTAACGGCAATTACGGTACCTTTATACTGCTGCAAGTGCTGCTCCAGCCACAGTACACTTTCGGCGTCCAGGTGGTTGGTAGGTTCGTCGAGTAATAATACATCGGGTTCCTGCAACAGCAAACGGCACAAGGCTACCCGGCGCTTTTCGCCCCCGGATAAATTACCCACCAGGGCTTCGCCGGGCGGGGTGCGCAAAGCATCCATGGCGCGTTCGAGTTTGTTATCGAGTTCCCAGGCGTTATGCTGGTCTAGTTTTTCCTGCACTTCGCCCTGGCGGGTTAAGAGCTTATCGTAGTCGGCATCCGGGTCGGCAAAAGCTTCGTTTATTTCGTCGAATTCTTTTAGTAAAGCCACTACTTCGGCTACGCCTTCTTCAATTATTTCTTTAACCGTTTTAGCGGGGTCCAGTTGCGGCTCTTGTTCCAGGTAGCCCACGCTGTAACCCGGCGAAAAAGCTACTTCGCCCTGGTACTGCTTATCTACGCCGGCAATTACTTTTAATAAGCTCGACTTACCCGAGCCATTCAGACCCAGTACGCCAATTTTAGCTCCGTAAAAGAACGAGAGGTAAATATTTTTTAACACTTGTTTTTGCGGCGGATAAATTTTGTTTACGCCTGCCATCGAAAAGATAATGGTTTCGCTACTCATGCTGATTCTTAAATTTACAATTTCGGTTGTTATCTATTCCGGAACTTTGCGCGGTAATTTTGTACGGTAATGCAATAAAAAACACGGGATGGTTTAAGAATCCCCTCATACCAGCCAGTACTACGTATTTCACCAGCAGCGCTCCCGCAACTACGTATTAAGCCTTAAAAGTGGGTAAATATCGGAAATTATAATAGTTTCTGATTATGAAAATAGTTGGAAATGGTTAAACTTGTAAAAAATTAGAAATTAAATTTACCGCGTTCCCTCGATGGAAAACAAAGATTTATTGGAAGAAGCCAAAAAGTACGGCTTTATTCAGGACAATCAGGTGTGGCTGAAGCCTTTTATGAATTTTCCGGCTCGCCAGGTAGGCGATGTGAAAGAAGTAGAAGATGAATCGCTGCAGTATTTTGCCTTTCGCTTTCAAACTTTTCAGGAAAAAGTTAATGCCCTCCTGGAAAAAATAGCTACCTCCGAAAACAAAGGTTCTTTCTTAATGAAAGTGCTGCACTTGAAGGAGCTGGTTGAAAAATACGACGCTCTGGGCGATTTTGAAGCTATTTACCATCAGCTTACCCAGGCCGAGAATGAGATAAAAGTGGCAATAAGCAAAAACCGGGATAAAAACTTAACCACTAAAATTGCTTTAATAGAAGAAGCCGAAGCGCTGCAGGACAGCATTGACTGGAAAGGAACCACCGAGAAATTAAAAGAACTACGGCAAAACTGGATTAAAACCGGCCCGATTGATAAAGCCCTGACTGACGAAATTGAAAATCGGTTTAAAGATGCGGTAGAAGTATTTTTTAAGCGCAAGAAAGATTTTTACCAGGATAAGCAAAGCCTGCTGAACCGCACCCTGGATAAATACAAAGCTTTAATTGCCGAATCGGAAGTGTTGAAGAACTCAGAAGACTGGGAAGGAACCACTAAAAAGTTGAAAGACTTACAAAACCAGTGGAAAGCCGTGGGCGGCAACCTACCCCGGAAAACGTCTACGGAATTATGGAATACTTTCCGGAAAGCGCACAATTACTTTTTTGAACGGCTGAAAAACAAAATTACGGCTACCAAAACCGAGTCGAAAGACCGTTTCTTCGAAGATAATCTGAATAAGAAAAAACAATTAGTAGAAGAAGCCCAGGGATTGTTGCAATTAAACACCCACGAGGCGGTAACCCGGGCGAAAGAACTGCAGGCGGCCTGGAAAAAAGTAGGCCCGGTAAAAGGCGAAGAATCGGACCGGGTGTGGGAGCAGTTTATTATTGCCTGCGATAAGGTTTTTGAAGTAAGCAGCCTGGAGCATTTCATGCGCAAAAAGTACCCGAACGCCGATAGAAATAACCAGGCCGAGCAAGTACATAACCGCATTAATGCGCTCCGCGATTTTATAAAATCCGATAAACAAGAACTGGAAGTACTCGAAACCAACTTAGGTAAACTTTCGAGCGCCCCGAACAACGATGCTTTCCGGACGATGATTCAAGGTAAAATCAAGAATTTTAACCGTAAAATAAAAACTAAAACTGAACTGATTGATTTATTTAAAAGTAAATTAAATAAGGAGGTTACCGGTTAACAAACCGAATACCGCCCCTTTATTTCTTGCAACTAAAACCGGATCAGGGTAAATTAAAACTTTAAAGTAAGGCGCTATGAAGCTGCTACTTAGCTAAAAGTTGTTCCGTTAAACAATATTACCGGCTAATTTAAATGACTTTGACCGGTTACAAAAACTAAAAACAAAGTCAAACATTTACTTAGGTTTACACGTTGTGATTTAAAAAAATTAATAACTAGTTTTTCTATATTCAATTGTAAACCTAGTTATTTTTTATATTTTGGGTTTAATATAAGCATTCCACATTTTAACTTTTTAAGGAGATATAAACATGTATTGGACACTGGAATTGGCATCGTATTTAGAAGATGCCCCCTGGCCTGCTACAAAAGATGAGTTAATTGACTATTCTATTCGTTCCGGCGCCCCCATGGAGGTAGTTGAAAACCTGCAAGCCTTGGAAGATGATGGACAGCCATACGAAAACATAGAAGAAGTTTGGCCGGATTACCCCACCAAAGAAGATTTTATGTTTAATGAGGATGAGTATTAAACTAATTAGAAATTAGAAATTATGAATTAGAAATTAAAGGTGTATTCATTTCTAATTCATAATTTCTAATTTCTAATTATAAACATGTTAGAAGTTAAAGATTTGGTTGCAGGATACGAGCAGCGCGTACTCCTTCGCAACCTTTTTTTTTCGGTGCCGGAGCCGGCCTTGGTGGCGATTGTGGGGCATAATGGTGGGGGTAAAAGCACTTTTTTCAAGATTTTAACCAGACAGGTACCTTATCAGCACGGTCAGATCTGGATCCAGGGCCGTAACCTACAAAGTTTGTCGCGCCGGGTGGCAACGAGTCTGTTATCGTACTTGCCCCAGAAAAACACGGTATCCTTCCCGATTCCGGTGCGCGACCTGGTAGTAATGGGCTTGCTCCGGAAAAAACATTTTCTGGATAACTACAACACCGCCGATTATCACCGGGTTGATGCGTTGCTGGAAACCCTGGAAATAACTCATTTGGCTAACCGCGACTTTACCCAGCTTTCCGGCGGCGAACAGCAACTGGTGTGGCTGGCCCAACTCATGCTGCAAGATACCCGCTTGTGCCTGCTGGATGAACCTACCCAACAATTAGATATTTACCACCGCAAAAAAGTTTTTGAATTAATTGCCGGCTGGGTGAGCCAACAGCAAAAAACCGTACTGTGCATTACGCACGATTTATCAACCCTGTACGCGTACTCCGGTTATTTACTTAATATTTCCAAACCCCAACCTCAACTGGAAATACTAAGCCCCGAAACCATCGACCAGAACATTGCTTTTTTGGAGAAAAAGCCAGTATTGAGCTATAAAATATAAAAACTCATTGGCGAGCTATCGCACCATAGCCCGCATGGCTGGCACGTTGTTTACCTCAATGGCGTCGGGTTGCAGTAAAATCATTTGATAAATGGTATTACGGGCCTTACCACCGAATAATATTACTTTTAAATTATAGTAGCGGGCCATTTTCATTTTAGCGGCATCCATGTGTTTGCCCTCCGCTACCAAGCCGTGCAACCGGTTACCGAGTACAGTTTTAAAGCTTTTTTCAAAATCGCCGCTAATATCTAAAAACAACTTAGCTTGGGGTTCTACTTCCCGGAACGCGTTCAACAACTCCGGTTTTGAATACACCAGCGCGAGCTTTTCCACGGGATATTTATATTTCCGGAGTAAACTCATCACGCTTTGAGCAAGAAAAGCATTCCGGCGGGGAGTATAGCTGCGTAAATCCAAGTGCAGATACGGGTACTCGGGACTCTTAGGCATTTCCCGGAGTAAATCTTCGAGCGAAATAATTTTTTCTTCGTGAAACAAATCATAAAACCAGCCGCCCTTATACGCCACATCCAATACCGCATCGGCGGGTAAATCTTCAATCCGGCCTTTGCCCGCCGACATCGTGTTCAAAGTTTCGTCGTGGTATAAAACAGGAATACCGTCGCGGCTCACGTGCACGTCTACTTCCAGGCCATCGGCGCCGTCTTCGCGCAAGGTATTCAGCAACGACTGCCGGCTGTTGGGCGGTAAAGGGTTAAACGGATTGAACGGCGAAAAAAAGGCCCGACCGGCGTGGCCAATAATCTGCACTTTTCTTTGTTCCGGCGTAAGCCTTTTTACGTATTGCTTCAACCGGATGGTATCATAGATAAAAAATAGTGCGGCACTTATAACTACTATTACCGGCAGAAGCCATAATTTGCGTTGCCAACGGGCCGGCTTCCTGGAGGAGCGATTCATAAGTCAAATATAAAGTCCGTCGGTTGAACGCATGAAATTTCAGCGTTTATTTTTTCAGAAGCCTTTCTTTATGTCATCTACTTCCAGCGCTACCAACCCGAATCCTGATTATACTTCTTTATCCAGCTCCGCTAAAGTTAATAAGGGGAATTTAATTCCTTTATCGTTTATTATGCTGATTGCCTTGGTAATCCGGCTTTTGGCCGCATTTTTCTCGGGCGGCTACGCTTTTCACGACGATCATTTTGATGTAATTGAAATTGCGCAGAGCTGGGTGTATAACCTGCCCATCTGGATTCACGATAAAATACCGCCGCGCCACAGTATGTTTTACGCGGGCATTCACTACGTCATTTTTTATACCTGCGAAATGCTGGGTTTAACGAGCCCCCCGGGGAAAATGGTAGTGGTACGGGTGTTGCACGCCTTGTATTCCTTGTTGGTGGTTTATTACGGGTACAAAATTACCGAACTGCTGTCGAACCAACGGAATGCCCGTTTGGTGGGTTTAATGCTGGCCTTGGTGTGGTTCATGCCTTTTATGAGCGTGCGTAACCTGGTCGAGATGACGTGTATTCCGCCGTACCTGGCCGCTTTTTACCTGATTCTAAAACCTGACCCAACCAGTAAACAAGGGATTGCTTGGCGTTATTTAGGCGCTGGCGCTTTACTGGCGCTTTCTTTTGTGTTGCGTTACCATGTGCTTTTATTAGCCGCCGGCGCGGGTTTTGTGCTGCTTTTCCAGAAACAATGGTTAAAAGTTTTCTGCCTGGGGGTAGGTTTTACGGTAATTGCCTTTCTTATTCAGGGCACCATTGATGTTACTTTTTACAAATTCCCGTTTCATTCGGTAGTCACGTATTTTTTATACAACTCCGATCAGGCTTACAGCTACAGTACCGGGCCGGTGTACCGGTTTGTATTAACTATTTTGGGTTTTCTGGTGCCGCCGCTCAGCGTTTATTTATTAATTGGCTACGCCCGTACCGCTAAGATCGCGCCTACTTTGTTTGTGGCCGGCTTGTTATTTTTTGTGGTTCATTCGGCATTTCCGAACAAGCAAGAACGCTTTATCTTGCCGCTTTTTCCGATTATCATGATTTTGGGCGTAATTGGCTGGCAAAGTTTGGCGCAGCAATCGCGTTTCTGGCAAACCCACCGTAAGTTACTGGCTGCCAGCTGGACTTTTTTCTGGATTTTGAACATTACCGCCGCGGTGCTGCTGGCCTTTACTTACACCAAAAAAAGCCGGATTGCTCCGTTGGTGTACCTGTCAGGAAAACAAAATGTACACGGCATTTTACTCGAATTTGGCGACCACAGCTTTAAAATGCCGCCTTTATTTTACCTGGGCCGCATGGCCGCTGAGGCCGAACCGTTTATTACTGACCGCAAGAACATGTGGCAAAAATACAAAACCGGCACTCCCCTACCGACTGATTTTGTAATGGTGTATAGTTTAAACGACGATAAACCTTTAGAAACCCTGCAAGCCGAAATAAAGCCGGCTTACGCGCCGAATTACGTGGTGGTAGTGGGAACCGATGATTTAGAAAAACGTTTGCAACGCCTCCGGCAAATTTACCCGCAATTAAAACTGGCGCAAACCATTGAACCCTCGCTTTACGACCAGGTACTGCACCGGCTAAATCCCCGGGTACATAAAGACGAACACGTGCGAATTTACCAGGTGTTGTAGGGCCGCCCCTTACCGCGCAAAGGTGAAGAAGTAATTAAAAAAGAAATTCCAGAAGAATACCAAAACAATGGCGCAAAACTTAGCTACGTAAAAGTTAAGCCTGGCTTTTTCGGTGAGAAAATACAAAATTAAGTTGTTCAAAATCAATCCCCCCAGCGAAATCAAAATAAATTTAGAAAACTGAATCGCGATTCCCGGGTCGGCGCTCCGGAAAGTCCACAGGCGGTTTAGCACGTAATTACTCGTGCAGGCTCCGGCAAAACCCAGACTATTCGCCAGGTATTTATTCCAGCGCAGTTTTTCTTTGGCCAGGTAGGTAATCCCAAAATCGAGCAGTAAACCCGAAAAACCCACCAGCCCGAACTTCAAAAATTTCAAAAATAAGGCTATTGGGTTATTAAACATGTAAAACTACGTGGCGGTGAAGCTGACTTATGTTTATTTAAGCAGTAAATGTAAATACTTTAGGATAGCAAGTCAAAATACCACCAACTAACAAACCGGGTTGCCGCGGGTGCCTGGCGGAAGAAAAATTTAAAAATCAGTTTTAGAAGAAAGGTTTATGGCTAGCTTCAACTTAACTACTACCCGGTTGATTGTATTAAAGATTATTGATTTAAATTACCGGGTTGCTTCAGCCTTAACATACCGTATACACGTAACTATTTTTACGCTTATGCCTTACCTCTTCTCTGGCGGTATGGCACTTGCCTCACTATGGCGCGGATTTACTTCCGTGACTTACCTACATACAAGTCACGGAAGTAAATCCGCGCTATAGTGCCCAGATGTAAAGATTGGTTAATTTAACCATTCTAAAAGACAAAAGTAATCTCAATAACCGCTTGGCTAATCGAATATTCTTTCACTTAATGAAACAACTTCTTTTTAAGAAATTATTTCCCAGCTCCTAAAACACACCCGGTATTGTAAGGGTGAGTAAAACTAAGTTTTTAAAATTTGCCTTACTTAGCCGGACTACTAGCTTGTTTCGGCGGATTAATCATGATGTGGGCATTGTGTTTGCCCGGGTCCATAATCCAGGGCAATCCGGGGCCATCGGGTTTAAGCGGCAGGCCCGTGCTCTCGGAAGTAGCAAACGGGATGTACACCACCGAACGGACGTAACCGTTTTTCACTTCGCCGGTAGTTAGATCAAAATCAGCAGCTTCGGCCGAAAAAGAAAACAAGGTTGTCGGGTTCTTCGGCATTTTTAACTTACCGGCTTTTGCTTCTTGTTCGCGGGTATCGTAAATTTCCTGCCCCGACTTACCGGCTTTCCGGAGGTCACGGCCGCGGGCCATAAATGGTTCTAAATCTTTATGGTAGCACGAGGCATTAAATCCTTTTTGCTTCGGGTCGTCGCCCAAGCAAATTAACTCGTTGGTGCCTTTGCGCAATAAAGTTAGCGTGCCGTCGCCGGTATAACCGTACACCGCGGCACCGGCCCGTTTATCGGCGGGAGCCGCCAACACCGCCGCTTTAATCTGGATTTCGGGGGTGGGCACCGTAGTTTGAGCTACACTGGCCAGAACGGGCGAAGCCGATAGTAAAAAGGTGAGTAATTTTTTCATAGAAATATTTGTTACAGTTTGTTTTTTCTTCTTCCTGGAACAAGGGCGCAGGAAATCTAAAGTAGTCATTTACCGAAAGGTTAAAAATAAAATCAGTATTTATTCCTGCGAAACCAGTTGGTTGAGCCATGTTACGGGCTGCGGCTACCAACAAAAAGTATCTGCCAGGTTTAAAAAACTATATTTTTAAAAAATTATCACTTTTCAGCGGGTAGCCGCTTTTATTCAAAAAAGCCGGGTAGTTTTTCGTATTCAGAATGGCGGCAATGTTTTTTTCCTATCTTACTTAATAATGGCTGACGGCTACCAATCAGATTTTAGGGTTTTGCCCTTGATTTTTAAAAATTTGCGCTTTATGTTAATCCACCACGAAAACGGTAGCCCCATCTGCGGCAGCAATTTTGTGCGCCTCGGTATTATCGGCTACCACAAAAGATTCTCCGGCCTGAATGGTAAAAGAACGCCCGTCGGTTAAGGTAATTTGCAACTCCCCCGCCAACACCAATACTACGTGCCCCCGGTGGCTCCAATGATTGGCCTGGTAATCGGCGAGGTACTGCACCAACCGCACCCGGATATTACCGAGTTCCCAGATTTTACTCATGGCCGTTCCCGTTAAACCCGGCACCTCCACAACTTCTACCTCGTCCCAGTTAATTAGCTGAAAAGGAATATTTTCTATTTTCATAAAATTGATTTTACTTCGAAAAGAAAAAAAATTAAAAACGTTGGTTGTTAGCTATTTAGGGGATTTCTACGAACGTACTACCGGCGATTTAGCGAAACGGATATGCACCAGTAAAGCTAGAACGGAGAAAATTACACCAATTACGACTACGCCCGGCCATTGCCAAACGTGCCAGATTTGGCTGGCAATAAAAGTACCCGAGGCACCGCCTAAAAAATAAGTAACCATATACACCGTATTTAACCGGTTACGGGCTTCGGGTTGGAGCGAAAAAATAAGCGTTTGGTTAGCGATGTGCGTAGCTTGCACGCCTAAGTCCAGCAAGATAACGCCCGCTACTAATCCTACGTAGCTACTGCCCGCAATACCAAATACCAGGTACGCTAATATAACCAATCCAATGCTGTAGGTAGTTACTTGCCGCGCGTTGCCTGTATCGCTAATCCAGCCCATGAATGAAGCACCCAGGGCGCCAAAAGCCCCCACGAGGCCAAAAGTTCCGGCCACATCGCTGCCCGCGTTAAAAGGCGGCTCGCGTACAAGAAAGGTCAGGGTAGTCCAGAAGGCGGCAAAGCTGGCAAAGCACAAGGCTCCGCGCCCCGCCGCCATGCGTAACAAAGGCTCGTTGCGGATTAAGGTGCCCAACGATTGCATTAAACTTTTATAATTGCCTTTGTAATCCGGATGCACTTCGGGTAATAAAAAGTACAGCAAAATCCAGAGCAGGAACATCACCGCGGCCGCAATAATAAACATTGCCCGCCAGCCCAGATGAGCGCCCACCAAACCACTAATAGTCCGCGACAACAAGATACCAATCAGTAAGCCGCTCATGACAAAACCCACGGTACGCCCGCGTTCTTCGGGAAGCGCCAAGTGCGCGACCATGGGCACTAATAACTGGGGCGTAACCGAAGTAGCCCCAATCAGAAAACTGGCCAGCATTAAAAAACCAACATTCGGAGAAAATGTGGCCAGCAGCAAAGCCGCAATAATCAGCGCGAAATTCACCATAATTAACTTCTTGCGCTGGAGCATATCGCCGAGCGGAATAATAAACAGCATGCCCACGGCATAGCCCACTTGAGTAAGCATGGCAATGCTGCCGGCTTTTGCCTGGGTAATCCGGAAGGTGCGGGCAATTTCGTCGAGTAAGGGTTGGTTATAATACAGATTAGCTACCACTAACCCGGTGGCAATAGCCATTACCCAAAGATTTAGCTTGGTTAAAGGAGGTGGCGCGAAGGTGGCCGTATTTTCTGTCATGCCTGGTTGGGGTTAGCAACTAGGTAAACGTGATCGTTGCTATTTGTTTTGGTTTACCCGTGCCAGTATTTCTGTTACTGCTAACAGGTTAAATGAGTTCAGTCACCCGCCTTTAATTCTGGGATTCGTTAGAATAATAAGTACTTATAAGTTACCCAGCCGCCCCCCAAAATTTAAGAAAACATTTAACCAGGGCTTCAAGTAAAATTTTAATTTGGTAACTCATATTACATGGAACAGGAAAAGACCTATTCCCCCATTTGACTTTGGCGCCTTTTTAAGTTGCCCAACTGCGGTGCTACCTAGCTTTTTAACTTTGTTTCACCCTCCGCTCTAAAGGGCAAGCTAAGAACAGGGAAAGAGAGGCCGCGATACCTCTTTCTTCTTTTTTTCGCTGCGGAACGTGGCGATGCCCCACACCAGAATCCCAGGTTCGCCCGGAACCCAGAAGGCCCTCCTGAGCCTAACTGATAAATTTGCTTTTAGCTATGGCTTGTCGTACTGTCCATTAGAACGACTTACTAATTGGTTAAACAAAAAACCCGTTGGGTGAGCAACGGGTTTTACAAGTTCTAAAATAACTTTTCGCCGGGAGGAGTTACCCCTTTTAAACGCAGGTAAACGGTAGCTTGGCCACGGTGGTGGGTTTGGTGCTCAAAAGCTTTTTCGAAAGCTAAACCACGGGTAACATCCTGATTAAATACTTTTACACTTTCGGCCAGTTGGGCGTCAGTTGCTTTGTTTAAAGCCGCAATCACAAAATCGTAGCTTTCCAGTACTACTTTGCTTAAACCAGCTTTGGTTTTATATTCATCTAGTTTTTCTAAACTTTTGCCTTGGTAAGGATTAGTAGTGCCGGAAGCTGCCGCCGCGAAATTAAAATTAGCGTTGGCCAAATGCAGCATTTGCTCCGCAAAACTGCGGATTTCGGGCGTAGGTTTAAAGCTGAGACCAGCTTCGGGCATGGCCTCTAAATACTCTTTGGTAAACGCTTTGGCTCGTTGCCAATCGGCCACCATCTGGCTTTTAGCCGGTGGCGTAGCCGCCAAAGTAGTACGGGCAGCAACCAAGGCCACCAGCAGGAATAATAGGTTTAGTAGGTTAGTAGTTTTTTTCATACAGGGAACATGGTTAAAGGTTAAACAACAGCATAGAGCGTGTAAGGTAGCAAAATTCCCCAACTGCCTTTAGCATAAAACTTAAAATTAACTTTGTTCCGGTTAAAAGAAGATGAATTACTGACTTTTAAGTACCCGGCCAAAATTAGTTTAGACTTTAGTAAAATTATCGTTTTTGAATACCAAACGTTTATTAATCGAACAACTAATAATCAGCAACTACTTACTATTTTTAAATCTTTACCGCCCACGAGTAGTAGCAGGTAGTCCGCGGCCATTAAAAAAAACTTTTAAAGACTGCTATCTTCAATAAAAAGAGGATACTACCTAAGCTTTATCTGCTCCGACATTTTCCCGGACTAAAGCGGCAGCTAATTTCCGGGGAATAAACCGGGCAGCGTTGGCTAAAAGCCAGTTGCGGGCACCGTGAATAGCTACCGTTTTGCCGGCCATTAAAGCCTGGTACCCGTAAGCAGCTACTGCCGCGGCACTCGGCAACTTTTTACCTTTAAATAGCTTAGAATCTTCCAGCGCGGCTGCCTGCAAAAAGCCCGATTCCGTAGGCCCGGGACACAAAGCGGTTACGGTTACTCCGGTTCCCTGTAGTTCATTGGCAATAGCTTCCGAAAACGATAATACGTAGGCTTTGGTCGCAAAATAAACCGCCATTAAAGGTCCGGGCTGAAAAGCGGCGGTGGAGGCTACGTTTAAAATCCGGCCACTGCGGCGCTGCACCATATCGCGGGCAAATACTTTGGTAAAGTGGGTGAGCGCGGTAATATTTAAATTAATCATTTGCTCTTCTTTGGCCCAATCGGTTTCCACAAAAAAACCAAAATCGCCGAATCCGGCATTATTCACCAGATAATCCACAGTAATGTTGCTAGCCTGTAAACGGTTGTAAACAATTGTAGCGGCCCGCGGCAAACTTAAATCCTGCGCCAGAACGGTAACCTGCACGTTATAGGCTGCCTGCACTTCTTGGGCTAATTGATTCAACTTGGCTTCATTGCGGGCTACTAATACCAGATTATGTCGGTGTTGCGCAAATTGCTTCGCCAGTTCGTACCCGATACCGCCGGAGGCACCGGTAATTAAAGCCGTTTTCATTTAAATAACCTGTAGAATTTTGTAAAATTTAAAAACAGAATGGGCTAACTAATAGAAAGCCCGGGAACAGTCTTAGAAATCAAATTTTATGCCTTGGGCTAAAGGTAATGCGCGGCTAAAATTAATAGTGTTGGTTTGGCGGCGCATGTACACCTTCCAGGCATCGGAACCGGATTCCCGGCCACCCCCCGTTTCTTTTTCGCCCCCAAAAGCGCCGCCAATTTCGGCCCCCGAGGTACCAATATTTACGTTGGCAATGCCGCAATCCGATCCCCATGCGGCTAGAAAAGCTTCGGTTTGCCCTATATCCGTGGAAAAAATAGCCGAAGACAAACCTTGCCGCACTCCGTTTTGCAAAGCAATGGCGTTTTCTACTTCGCCCGTATATTTAATTAAATATAGAATAGGGGCAAAAGTTTCTTCCTGTACGGTCTGGTAAGTGTTGTCGGCTTCCACGAGAGCGGGCGTAACGTAGGTGCCCGTTTCGTAACCTTCGCCGGTTAAAACTTCGCCCCCGGTCAAAAGCGTACCGCCTTCTTGTTGCACGGCTGTTAAGGCATTTTGAAAATGATGAACTGCATCTTGGTCAATTAACGGCCCCACCAGTACGGTATCGCTTAAAGGATTGCCAATGGGTAAATTCGGGTATATTTTGAGCAAGCATTCTTTTACTTCGTCGTAAATAGAATCGTGAATAATCAGGCGGCGGGTAGAAGTACAGCGTTGCCCGCAGGTACCTACCGCCCCGAATACCACGGCCCGCAAAGCCATATCCAGGTGGGCGTGTTCGGTTAAGATGATAGCGTTATTACCGCCTAATTCCAGTAAAGCCCGGCCGAGCCTGGCCCCTACGGCTGCCCCAACTTTTTTGCCCATGCGCGTGGAGCCCGTCGCCGAAACCAACGGAACCCGGGAATCCGCCGCCATTAAAGCGCCAATTTCCGCATCCCCAATAATTAAATTAAAAATTCCTTCGGGCAGGTCATTCTCTACTAACACTTCTTTTAAAATGTGCTGGCAGGCAATGGCTGTTAAAGGGGTTTTCTCCGATGGTTTCCAGATACAAACATCGCCGCAAACAGCGGCCAGCATAGCGTTCCAACTCCAAACGGCCACCGGAAAATTAAAAGCCGAGATGATACCGATAATTCCTAAGGAATGGTATTGTTCGTACATGCGGTGGCCGGGCCGCTCGGAGTGCATGGTAAAGCCGTGTAACTGCCGCGATAAACCCACGGCAAAATCGCAGATATCGATCATTTCCTGTACTTCGCCTAAACCTTCCTGGTAAATTTTACCCATTTCGTAGGACACCAGTTTACCTAAGGAATCTTTGTGTTGGCGTAGTTTATTGCCGTATTGCCGCACGATATCGCCGCGCTTGGGAGCCGGCACCTGGCGCCATTGTTCAAAAGCTTGCTGAGCGGTTTTTACTACTTGTTCGTAGTCGTTTGGAGTGGCCAGGCTTACCGTGGCAATAGCTTGCCCGTCCACGGGGGAGTAAATAGTTCTAGTATTTTTATTATGGGCGCCGCCCCACGCCAAACCGGTGCTGTAAGCCGGATTGGTATCTTTAATATCCAGACTAGTTTTTATTTCCGCAATAATTAACCGCTGCGGACTAACATCTATGGCTTGTTTCATAATACCAGTTTTCGGCTAAAAATTAAAAGAACAGATAGAGTAGGCCCAAAAATTCAAAAAATATGGCCGCTTTAAAATAAAAAAGCCGCTGCTATAAAGCAACGGCTTTTCGTATCACTACTATTTTAATTATCTGCGCCCAATGGGATAAAAAGCCCGGCGACCATCGGGGTAAGTACCCTCTACCAGTACGCCTGATTCATCTTCGGCACCTTTTAACAAGCGCTCCACATCCTGCGGCTTTTCTACTTTTGATTTATCAATCCGGGTAATGATAAAACCATCTACCATACCGGTTTGCTTAAACTCGCTGGACTTTACGTTGCTAATTTTAGCGCCACCTTCTAAACCTAATTTAGTCATTTCGGCTTTGCTTAGGGGCTCAAATTTGGCTCCGCCGTAATTAACGGCTTTCGCTAACTCCCGTTTTACTACGTTGGTATCACCCATCCGATTACGCAGGGTTACCGTAGCAGTTTTAGTATCGTTGTCGCGGAGGTACGTTACTTTTACTTTATCACCGGGGCGATAACGCGCCACTTGTTCCTGCACCGCCGCGCTAGTATTTACGTTTACACCGTTGATTTGGGTAATAACATCTCCTTTTTCCAGGCCAGCTTCTTCCGCGGCACTATTAGGCGAGAAATCGTTGATGTAAATACCATTTAAGGTTTTGATTTTTTTATCCTCAGCTAATTTTGCATCTACTTCCCGCATCGAAATACCCAGAAATGCGCGCTGTACTTCACCAAATTTTAGCAAATCATCGATTACCTTGCTCACAATGGAAGACGGTACCGCAAAAGAATAACCCGCAAACGAACCAGTTTGGGTGGCAATAGCGGTGTTTATACCAATTAAATCACCATTTAAATTCACTAAAGCGCCGCCACTGTTACCCGGGTTAACGGCCGCATCTGTTTGAATAAAAGACTCAACGCCTAAGTTATTACCGTTGGCATCTACGTTTTGCACAATGCCTACGTTCCGACCTTTGGCGCTAATAATACCGGCAGTTACCGTAGAGTTCAAATTTAAAGGATTACCCACTGCCAACACCCATTCGCCTACCCGAACATTATCGGAGTTACCGTAACGCACGGTAGGTAACTTATCGGCGTTTACTTTTAACAAAGCTAAATCGGTGCTGGGGTCAGCGCCAATTAAGGTAGCCGGAAGCTCGCGTTTATCATCCATTACTACTTTAATTTTATCGGCTTTATCGATTACGTGATTATTGGTAATAATGTAGCCGTTAGAAGCAATGATTACCCCGGAACCAGAACCCACAGAAGGACCTTGACGCCGGTGGTAACCTTCAAAATCATCGCCGAAGAAATCCCGGAAAAAAGGATCGATATCTTTCCGACGAGAATTATTTTGCGCTAACTCGGTGCCGTACTCCGTCATTACGTGTACTACGGCCGGGGTTACCGCTTCGGCAGCCGTTACAAAATTTAAACCTTCCGGTACTTTTACCTCGCTATCGCGCATTAAGCTGGAATAACGAAAATTACGTGATGGCTGCTCTTGCTGCATCTGCACCACTTGTTCCTCATCTTCCAACAATTTGTAACCACCAATAGCCATGCTTCCACCCATCACAGCAGAAAGTACCAGGCCGAACATAAATTGTCTTGGTTTCATCACTTTATATTTAAAAATATTTTATTTAGGTGTATTTATTTCAAGCTTATTAACTAAACATACAACGCGCAAGTATTTGGCTTATTGTAGATTTATCTGTACGTAAATTTGCAAAAGAGATTGCTTAAATTAGTAACAATCTTGAATAAAAAAAGGCGTTGTACAGTACGCCTTTTTTTATTCTGACTCTACCAGATTTCTTATTTAATTTGAATCTGGTGTTTTTTCACTTTCTGCTCGTCTTTTGGAACTACCACGTGTAAAATACCATTCTCAAACTGCGCATCAATTTGCGCTGGGTTTACATTATCGGGCAAGAAGAAAGTTCTGCTGAAAGAACCATACTGGGTTTCGAGCAGGTAATATTTTTTATTCTGATTTTCTTCTCTGTTAAATTTACGTTCGCCCGCAATGGTTAATTTACCTTCCTGAAAATCGATGCTGATATCTTCTTTGCTCAATCCGGGCAAGGACATCTGAAACTCGTATTGATTTTCGGTTTCAAAAGCATCTACGCTCGGCGTAAAATCAGCTAATTGCCGGCGATTGTTTACCGTTTCGTTAAAAAAACGATCTAACATGGTGCTGAAAGTTTGCGGCGTTTTATCGGTTAAATAACCGTTATACTTGGTGATTGTCATTGCTTTAATCTCCTATTATTTTTGTTCGTTAGTTTTATTTTGCTATTGATATACTCTTTATAATAAATTTTATACCAACCGCTAAAACGAAATAAAACAAGACTTAATGACACTAAATAAACAAAATCGAGATACAAAACCTGACATTTCGTCTAAAAATTTAAGACCAGCAGATTTTTACTACTTAAAATAACACAAACCTGCCTTTAATCTTGTTGAACGGGTGCCGGAATACGCGGGAAAGGTTTATGACCCCGGAAGAAAGTGTAGCGCAGTTCTATGCCCCATATGGGAGTAATGCTATTTTGATTTTCCCCCGCGATTATTACCTCATTTTGCTCATTTAACTCATCCGGCAGGCGAGTGTAATCAGTTTGCTTCGTAAAGAAAGGCGTAACTGTTAAATGTGGATTGGGTTGCAAAGCTATTTCAGCCCGCAAGCGCGTACGGTCAATTATTCTGGCGGAATATGGCTTACCTAACTTAAAATCGGTATAGAAAAATGCTTCGTAACCGGCTCGAATCCGAACGGTAAAATTATTTATTTTAAGGCCTTTATCCAGATCCAGACGGGGGCGCAATCGACCGATGGATGCCGTATTAGAGTACTGCAGATAATCTACCATTACCCGCTTAATTACCTGTAGGCCGGCTATAAAACTGGAATGCCGGAGGTACACATCCGTAAAATAAAGTTTCCGGCCCGGCTCCAAGCTAAACATTTGCGAACCACCCAGGCCCCACGCCGCCGTAAATACCTGTTCGTACCCTAGCCTAAACTGAATGCGCTTTAACCGGTTATTTAGTACTAAAGAATTTAAACCTTTAAAATCCGGATTGGTGGTAAAGCGGTATTGATGCCGGAAGTACAGAAAGCTGGTATTTTTAAAAACGTATTCGGCTTGTACTTCGGGCCACAATTCCGGGGCTAGATATTGCTTTTCTTGCGCTTGAGCAGGCAAATAGCAGCAGAAAATAAAAATACTTAAAAACAATCTACGCCCTACCTGCTCTGCCAATAAACTATAAACCAACTTCATCCTCCCATTCCAACATGTATTCCAATAGCAAAACGGATGTACCTACCAAGTGGTTTTACTGGTTCCTAGTTGTTTAACTCACTTAGTGCTAGCCAAGCCATCAAGCCAATACCGGTTTCCAAAGCAGCTTCGTCTATGTCAAACGTGGGAGTATGCACCGACGAAGTAATGCCCCGTTCTTCGTTGCGGGTACCTAAGCGGTAAAAACAAGCGTCAACCTGTTGGGTATAATAAGCAAAATCTTCGGCGGCCATCCATAAATCCAGGTCTACTACGTTTTCTTTACCGACGTAACTTTCGGCAGCTACCCGCATTTTTTCCGTTAAGCCGGGCGAATTTTGCAGATACGGGTAACCCCGACGAATTTCGAAGTCGCAGGAACCACCCATGGCCTCGGCTAATTGCTCGGCCATTTTTTTCATTTTTACGTGTGCTTCGGCCCGCCATTTCTCGTCCATGGTCCGGAAAGTACCTTCAATTTTCACTTCGTTCGGAATAATATTGGTAGCGCCATTGGCAATTACTTTACCGAAGGAAAGCACCGTAGGCACTTTAGGACTAGCGGCCCGACTCACAATTTGTTGCAATGCCACGATTAAATGCGCCGTAATTAACACCGGATCAATATTCATTTCGGGCATGGCCCCGTGGCCGCCTTTACCGGTAACCGTAATGTATAACTCGTCGGCGCTCGCCATGTACATACCCGACCGCACCCCTATTTTACCGGCTGATAATTGCGGAAATACGTGTTGCCCGAAAATAGCCGCTGGAGCAGGGTTTTGCAGTACACCTTCCTTGATCATAATACTAGCTCCGCCGGGAATTAATTCTTCTCCCGGCTGAAAAATCAACTTTACCGATCCTTCAAACTGGTCGCGGAGCTGGCTTAAGATCCGGGCCGTGCCCAACAAAGAGGAGGTATGCACATCGTGGCCGCAAGCGTGCATTACCCCTTCATTCTTGGATTTATAGGGAACTTCGTTTTGCTCCGTAATGGGTAAAGCATCCATATCCCCGCGTAGAGCCACTACTTTTTTATCCGGGTTCTTGCCTTTTATTAAAGCGGTAACCCCAGTTTCAGCCATAGTAATTGGTTCCAGGCCATAAGCTTTTAACTTATCGGAAACATAAGCAGCCGTTTGATATTCCTGAAAGGAAAGCTCCGGATTTGCGTGTAAGTGCTGCCGGATCTGGATGATTTCGGGGGCAAATTCACGGGCTAGCTCTTTTACGATATCTTTCAGGTCGGACATGTAGGTAGTTATGAGTTTAGAGTTCAGAGTAAATGAATACCCATTATACTTATTAAAATAGATAAATAGTATTTGGTACATGATAAATGATAACTGCCACCTTACCGGTTTACGTTAATCTGGTCGGTAACAATTAAAGCGTCGGGCGAAATATCCCGGATACGGGAAAGTACTTGCTGGGCTTCAATCCGGGTTAAGTAATCCCCCACTTTGAGCCGGAAAGTAGGCTGCCGGTATTGCAGGTAATCCCGTTCTTCCGGTATCCGCTCGATAATGGCCCGACGCATATCCATGGCGGTTTTGCGTTCGGTTCCGGTGTAAGCGAGTATGCGGTAACCCGGAGCGTATTTAATAGCTTTATTCACGTTAGCCATGGTGTCTAGTAACGCCAGCACGCGGTTGTTTACGTGGTTAGCAGGCGTAACTAAAACAGTTGGTTCCGTGGAGGGTTTAGTCTTACCAGCCGGCTCAGCCGGAGGCGCCGGAAATTTTGGCCGGTAAGCGCTAAAATCTTCCGCCTTAGCCGTGGTTTCGGTATTAGACGAAGTTCCTGGGGTTCGGGCACAGGAAATAAGCACCAAGAACAAAAAACTGAGTTCTTTAAATCTGATCTTTTTCATGCTTTATTAGTTGCACCCCCGCCGAAGTACCCAAGCGAGTGGCACCGGCTTTAATTAATTCGTTAGCAAAAGTAATATCCCGGATACCTCCGGAAGCTTTAATGCGTACCCGTTCGGGTAAAGATTGCCGGATTAATAAAATGTCTTTTATCGAAGCGCCTCGTGGCGCAAAACCCGTGGAAGTTTTTACAAAATCAGCTTCGGCTTGCGCGCAAATAGAGCAAGCTTCCACAATTTCCTCTTCCGATAGCAAAGCGGTTTCAATAATAACTTTCAGCAAGCCACCGCGCAGGTGGCAAAGGGTTGCCAACTCCCCGATTTCATTTTCCACATCAGCTAATTTACCCGTTTTAAAAGCGGCTAAATTCCAGACCACATCTATTTCGGAAGCTCCCGTGCTTAAAGCTTTGTGGGCTTCAAAAAATTTAACTTCGGCCGTTTGATAACCAAACGGGAAGCCGATAACGGTAGCAATTTTAACGGCACTCTCGCCCAGAATGCTGGTTGCTATTTTTACATAACAAGGCGGCACACAAACCGCCGCAAACTGGTAGTCCAACGCTTCGGCACAAAGCTGCCGGATCATACGCTCGTCGGCATCGGGCCGCAGGAGCGTATGATCAACGTAGCTAGCGATGGTGGGAGATGGGATATTTGGTTTAGTCTTCAATGATTACGCAGCGGTGGTTCAACACATCCTGTTCTACGCTTTTGTATTTCACGTCGCGTACTACCCGGCCATCGTTGTATCGCACACTTACTTTATCGTTCCGGCCCGCCACTTTGTGCGCCCGTACCGGTACTGCTTTTACCACCGCCTGGGCTTCCGCGGCTTCTTCGGCCGCCGGGCCTTCCAATACCGAATGCACTTCTTCTTTCTGTACTTTTAATGCTGGCACTTTAGAAGGCTTGGGCGGCCGGGCTTCTTGTACTTCTTCGGATCTTTGAACCGGAATATCCGCTTTAAACAAGAAGGAAACCGTTTCTTCGTTTACCTTGCCAATCATCCGCTTGAACAATTCAAACGACTCGAACTTATAAATTAACAGCGGATCTTTTTGCTCGTAAACGGCATTCTGCACCGATTGCTTTAAGTCGTCCATTTCGCGTAAGTGCTGGGTCCAGGCCTGATCGATGGTAGCCAGCGTAATCGCTTTTTCCATTTCTTTGATCAATTCCCGGGATTGCGTTTGATACGCTTTTTCCAGGTTCGTCATGGCAGTAATCTGCTTGCGGCCGTCCGAGAATGGCACCGCAATGGTCTCGATCATGGCGCGGTTCTGGTAAATGTCCGTGATAATTGGCAACGAATGCTCCGCAATCACTTTATTCTTGTTCAGGTAAAAAGTTAAGGCTTCGTTGTACAACTTTTCGGTTAATTCTGCTTCCGAAGTACTAGCTAATTCACTCGCGGTAATAGCCGTATCAAAGCCAAATACCCGGATAATATTCAAGGTAAAGTCTTCAAAATCACCGCTGGCTTTGTGGCTAGTTACAATATCTTCGCTCAGATCGTAGATCATATTCCAGATATCCAACTCCAGACGCTCCCCGTATAAAGCATTCCGGCGACGCCGATAGACTACTTCGCGTTGCGCGTTCATGACATCGTCGTATTCCAGCAAGCGTTTCCGGATACCAAAGTTATTTTCTTCTACTTTTTTCTGGGCCCGTTCAATGGAGTTAGAAATCATGGAGTGCTGAATTACTTCGCCTTCTTCCAGCCCTAAACGGTCCATTAGTTTGGCAATCCGCTCGGAACCAAATAAACGCATGAGGCTGTCATCCAAACTCACGAAAAATTGCGAAGAACCTGGGTCACCTTGCCGGCCGGAACGACCCCGCAATTGGCGGTCAACGCGGCGGGACTCGTGGCGCTCGGTACCAATAATGGCCAACCCACCGGCTTGTTTCGATTCCGGCGTCAATTTAATATCGGTTCCCCGACCGGCCATGTTGGTTGCAATCGTTACCGTACTGGGTTTACCGGCTTCGGCTACAATTTCCGCTTCTTTCTGGTGCAGTTTGGCGTTCAATACCTGGTGCGGAATTTTCCGGATCTGCAGCATGCGGCTTACTAGTTCCGAAATTTCCACGGAGGTAGTACCTACCAGTACCGGCCGACCGGCCGCGGTTAATTCCTGAATTTCTTCGGCTACCGCGTTAAATTTCTCGCGCACCGTTTTATATACTTTATCGTGGCGGTCTTCGCGCACCACGGGTCTGTTCGTTGGAATGGTAACCACGTCGAGCTTATAGATTTCCCAGAATTCGCCCGCTTCGGTTTCGGCCGTACCGGTCATCCCGCATAGTTTGTGGTACATCCGGAAATAATTCTGTAAAGTAACCGTCGCGTAGGTTTGCGTGGCATCTTCTACCCGTACGTTTTCCTTGGCTTCAATCGCCTGGTGCAAGCCATCGGAATAACGACGACCTTCCATTATCCGGCCGGTTTGCTCATCCACAATTTTTACCTTCCGGTCTTCGGTAACAATGTATTCTACGTCTTTTTCGAATAAGGTATAGGCTTTTAGTAATTGGTTAATGGTATGAACCCGTTGCGATTTCTCGGCAAAATCATTCATTAACTTTTCCTTACGGTGCAACCGTTCCTCATCCGAAATAGATTTATCGTTTTCAATAGTTGCTAATTCCGAACCAATATCCGGCAGGATAAAGAAATTAGGATCTTCCCCCTGGCCGGTAATCATATCGATCCCTTTTTCAGTTAGCTCAATGTTATTATTTTTTTCGTCGATGGTAAAGTAAAGCGGCTCATCGGCCTGAGGCATCTGACGCGCATTATCTTGCAGGAAAAAGTTTTCGGTTTTTTGCAAAGTCGCCCGAATACCCGTTTCGCCTAAAAATTTAATCAAAGGTTTGTTTTTAGGTAAACCCCGGTAAGCCCGGAACAAGGATAAACCGCCTTCTTTTTCGTTACCTTCTTTTAATAAGCGTTTTGCTTCTACTAAAAAATTACCTACTACTTTCTTTTGCGCATCCACCAGCATGGCAATGCGCGGCTTTAGTTCGTAAAACTCGTGTTCATCGCCACGTGGTACCGGTCCCGAAATAATTAAAGGCGTTCGGGCATCATCAATCAGTACCGAATCTACCTCATCCACCATGGCAAAATGGTGTTTGCGCTGCACTAACTCTTCGGGGTTACGGGCCATGTTATCGCGCAGGTAATCAAAGCCAAATTCATTGTTCGTGCCGTAAGTGATATCGGCCTGGTAAGCCCGGCGGCGGTTATCGGTATTGGGCTGGTGTTTATCAATACAATCAATGGTAAGGCCGTGGAATTCAAATAAAGGCGCCATCCACTCGGAGTCGCGTTTAGCCAGGTAATCGTTTACCGTTACCACGTGCACCCCGCGTTTAGCCAGAGCATTCAGGAAGGCCGGTAAAGTAGCTACCAGGGTTTTACCTTCACCCGTGCCCATTTCGGCAATTTTGCCTTGGTGCAACACAATCCCCCCGATTAACTGCACATCGTAATGCAGCATATCCCAGGTTATTTCGTTACCGGCGGCCAACCACTTATTCGCCCAAATAGCTTTATCGCCTTCTAAACGCACGTTAGGCTTACGAGCGGCTAAGCTCCGGTCCAGGTCGGTGGCGGTTACCACTAGTTGGTTATTTTCTTTAAACCGGCGGGCTGTTTCTTTTACAATAGCAAATGCCTGCGGCAAAACTTCCATCAGCACTTGCTCCAGCTGTTTGTTCCGGTCTTTTTCTAAAGTATCAATTTCGGAGAAGATATTTTCTTTCTGCATAATGTCCAGATCCGGTTCGTGGTTAATCCGGTGGTGCAAGGCAGCAATCTGGTCATCAATTTGTTGCAGGCGTTCATCAATTGTAGATTTTACCGCCTGGGTTGTTTGGCGGAGCGCATCATCCGAGATAGCCGCTAGGCGGGCGTATTCTTCGTTAATTCGTCCCACGTACGGGGTTATTTCTTTAATATCTCGTTCGGATTTGGTGCCGAAGATTTTAGCAACCGTTTTTCCAATAAAATCGAACATCGCTTATCGTTAAAAATTAAAATAGATGTAAGTCAAAATTACAGGGTTTTTCTGAAATATCGGTATAAAGTGGATTAAAACAATCCGGCTTAACCGCAGCAACTCTTCCTGATTTTTAAGAATACGCTGGGTTGTTAACAAAAAATCCGCCTAAATAATTTAGGTACTCCGTTTAATATAGATGGTTTTTAAAATTAATTCCCTGGATTACATTATGAGCCGTAAAATCTGCCTTAAAACACCAACGGAACCAGTTTTCTTTAATGCTGCTGTATAACCGGTGCTGCTATGCCAAGTTTTGCCTTTACTCCACCGCCATCTGAATACACGTAACTTCTACCTGACTATTCGTCAGTTTACGAAGCGAAACGGGTTATTAAAAAAAAAGAAAACCTGAATCGGCTTTACTTACCAACTCAGGTTTGCTTTTAATCGTAGACGGTTGATTTATTTCGTCACTAGTTTTAATTGCTCACTCAGTAAACCTTCTTTTAAGGCGTAAGACGATACCCGAATTTTGTTGAGTTCGTAATTTTCCAGAACAAAGTCAATCAGTACCGAAGCCACTACAATCATATCTACCCGCATTTCAACCATCCCCGGAATGGCTAATCGCTCGGAGCGGGTTTTCTTTAAAATATCATCGTAGATTTCGTAAAAATCAGATAAAGTTAAATCTGATTCGGTGCACGGATCGCACGAACGATCCAAACCTTTTCGACGCACATCAATGTCGCAGAGAGTATCAAAAGTGCCTGACGAGCCAATTAACACGCAAGGTTTATACTGTTCTACCGCCTTGGTTAATGGTTGAAGCTCTTTTTCCAGGAATTCCATTTCGGCTTCGGCATCGGCCGCCGAAATTGGATCGGTGATAAAAAATTTATCCATGAGGCGTTGGGCGCCGATTTCAAAACTTTGCTTCCAGTAAATGGTGTCTTCGTCGCAAATAATGCATTCCACGCTGCCCCCGCCAATGTCAACGATCAGGCTACGTTCGGAGCCAATTGCCAAAGCCGATTTAACGCCGTAGTAAATCAACTCCGCTTCCCGGTCGCCCGAAATAACTTCCACCTCTATGCCAATCTGGTCGCGGATAGCATGCACTAACTTAGGTCCGTTAGATGCATTCCGGACGGCGCTGGTAGCCACCGCTTTTACTTCCTGCACTTCGTGCTTATCAATTTCAGCTTTGAAATTAGTAAGCGTTTGCAGCGCCCGATCAATAGCATCCGGCGCAATTGCTCCTCGACTAATGCCATCCTGCCCAAGCTTCACAGGTTCTTTTAACTTTACCAAAGCAATAGGCTCTCCGGTCGGATCAATTTCCGAAATCAATAAATGGAAGGTATTCGTACCCATATCAATCAGGGCAAGGCGGCGACTTTTCATTTAGTTTCTATTTTGTTGTACAAAACGGTGCTGAAGCGGTAAAAGGTTCCCAAAGGCAATTTACGCCGGCCTTGATCCTGCAGATAAATTTCTCCCACCTCTTGCTGCATTTTAGTGTGCTGCCGAAAGTTTTGCGAAATTAAATTTTCCAGAATCAGCCCCGAAAATCCTAAGGAATATAAATTAATTAAAAATAAGTTGTCCTGGGGATCTAACAATTGCGCGCACAATTTAATCAATTCATTTAGTTCGTCTTCCAGCTGCCATTTCTCGCCGTTGGGGCCCCGGCCATAAGCCGGCGGGTCCAGAATTAAGCCCTGGTAAATATTACCCCGCTTTACTTCGCGTCGCACAAACTTCATCGCGTCTTCCACAATCCACCGGATTTGATTTAAGTTACTGGCTTCCATGTTTTCGCGGGCCCAGTAATTTACCTGTTTTACCGAATCCAGGTGCGTAACTTCCGCCCCGGCCGCTTTGGCCGCCAACGATGCCGCACCGGTATAAGCAAATAAATTTAAAATTTTAGGCGATTGCGTTTTCAACTGCCGGGTAGCATCGTAAATAAACTTCCAGTTGGGGTCTTGCTCCGGGAATAAACCCACGTGCTTAAACGACGACAATCCTAACCTAAACCGTAGTTTCAGGGCTTGGTACTCGTAATTAATAAACCATTGCTCGGCCATGCCTTTCCGGAGCTGCCATTGTCCTTTTTCGGCGTTGCCTTTTTCCCGCTTAAAAATTGCCTGCGCCCGATTATTCCATTCAGAGGCTGGCAAATGCTTATCCCAAATTGCTTGCGGTTCCGGCCGTGCCAGGTAATACTCCCCGAACCGTTCCAGCTTTTCAAAATCGCCGGAATCTACCAGTTCGTAACCGGGCCAGTTAGTAGTAGTTAG
>Ga0115856_100114_pt1 | contig 25331 bp, 16 predicted proteins | sample InSIn4gowninarea_FD_83870 | JGI IMG/M metagenome (GOLD analysis project Ga0115856, IMG submission 83870)
GTATGACAAAGCTTCTAAAAAAGGAGCAAAGAGGTGTAATTGCACAATTATGTTCGCTAGATGTTTCCACAACAGAATCATCTATTTCTGCAGATCTCCAAAAAGTCCTGGACAATCATTCTAAGGTATTTGAGACTCCCAAAGGTCTCCCACCTATGCCTGATCATGATCATGCTATTCATCTGATTCTAGGAAGTGTTCCTCCAAACATCAGGCCGTACAGATATCCCTATGTCCAAAAAAGTGAAATTGAACGTATGGTTACAGAAATGCTAAAGGCTGGTATAATTCAACCAAGTCAAAGTTCTTTCTCTGCTCCAATAGTATTGGTGCACAAGAAGGATGGATCATGGCGCATGTGTCCGGATTATAGGGAGCTCAACAAACTCACTATTAAAGATAAGTTCCCCATTCCTGTCATTGATGAATTACTAGATGAATTGGATGGATCAATTTACTTCACCAAGTTGGATCTTCGTTCGGGATATCATCAAATTAGAATGAAGATTGAAGACATTCTGAAAACGGCATTTAGAACTCATGAGGGTCATTATGAATTTTTGGTCATGCCTTTTGGCCCTACCAATGCACCTTCAACATTTCAAGGTTTGATGAATTCAATTTTCAAACCATTCCTTGGAAAATTTGTGTTAGTATTTTTTGATGATATACTAATCTACAGCAAGTCTTGGAAGGATCATGTTGAACATGTTGACAGGGTGCTACAACTATTGGAGGAGAAACAATTATATGCAAAAAGATCCAAATGTTTCTTTGGAGTCTAGGAGGTGGAATATTTGGGTCATATTGTATCTCATGAAGGAGTTAAGGTAGACCCTAGAAAAATTAAAGCCATTAAGGAATGGAAAATCCCCACATCCATAAAGCATCTGTGAGGATTTCTTGGGTTGACAGGGTATTATCGCAAGTTTGTTAAGAATTATGGGAGAATAGTAGCACCTCTAACAACATTATTGAAGAAAGATGCATTTTCATGGACTCCGGAAGCAACAAAGGCCTTTGAACATCTTAAAGAGGCAATGTGCCAAGCACCGGTCTTAGCAACACCAGACTTCACAAAAACCTTTATTGTGGAATGTGATGCTTCAGGAAATGGAATTGGTACTGTTCTAATGCAAGATGAAAGACCCATTGCTTTGAAAGTCGTCCAATCAAGGGAAAGTTTTTAAGCAAAGCTATTTATGAGAAGGAAATGTTGGCAATACTCCATGCACTTAAGAAATGGTGACCCTACCTAATGGGAAGACACTCCAAGGTAAAAATGGATCATGATAGCTTAAATACTTTTTAGAACAAAGATTATCCTCTGAATAGCAACAAAAGTGGGTCACAAAGATGTTGGGTTATGACTTTGAAATCATCTACAAAAAAGGGAAGCAAAATGTGGTGGCAGATGCACTGTCAAGAAAGGATGAGGATGTGGAAGCATTGTTGTGCGCCATTTCTATTATCCAACCAGATTGGATAAACGAAGCAAGGGAGGAATGGAAGAATGACAAAGAAGTGTGGGCACTTATTCGAAAGCTACAACAAGATTCCAGTACATTTGATACATTTAGCTGGCAAAATGATTCGTTATGGTACAAATATCGCTTATACCTCTGTAAGAATTCCCAGAAACAAAAGATTCTTATGGAATTGCACACTTCTCCCTTAGGAGGGCACTCAGGATTTTTAAAAACTTACCACAGGGTTAAGAAGGAATTTTTTTGGGATGGCCTTAAATCAGATATTCAAAAGTTTGTGGAGGAATGTTTGGTTTGCCAACACAATAAAGTTGAAACAATTAAGACACCGAGTCTATTACAACCTTTATCCATTCCAAGCCAACATTGGGAGGAGATTTCAATGGATTTTATCACAGGTTTACCCAAGTCTGAGGGAAAGAGTGTCATCATGGTGGTAGTTGACAGACTTACCAAGCATGCACACTTTTGTGCATTATCACATCCATTTAAAGCTAGTACAGTTTCTACTGCATTTATGGAAACAATTCAAAATCTACATGGAAACCCAAAGATTATTGTAAGTGACAGAGATCCCATTTTCACTGGAAATTTTTGGACATAATTATTTTCTTTTCTTGGTACTCAGTTAGCTCATAGCTCATATTATCATCCTCAATCTGATGGGCAAACTGAGATAGTAAACAAATGTTTGGAAGGATATCTTCGTTGCTTTGTATCTGATAAACAGACACAATGGGTCCAATGGTTGCCTCTAGTTGAATGGTGGTATAACACTTCCTTCCATACAGCAACAAAAATGACCCCATTTATGGCACTTTATGGGCATCAACCACCATCCATCACATCATATTTACGAGAAAATTCTAAGGTTAAGGCAATGGAACATCACATCGAACATCAACAACAAGTCCTCCAACTCTTAAAGGATAACCTCGTGTTGGCACAAAATAGAATGAAACAACAGGTAGATCAACATCGCAGTGAAAGAAGTTTTGATGTAGGTGATTGGGTATTCCTATGGCTACAACCATATAAGCAAATGTCCCTAAAGCAAGCTAAGAAGGATAATAAATTATCACCAAAGTATTATGGTCCGTACAAGGTGTTGCAAAAGATTGGTACTATGGCATATAAATTGGAGCTTCCTACAACTTCTCGATTACACCTAGTTTTCCATGTTTCATGTTTAAAGAAGGTTATAGGCGACAAGCTCCCAGTTCAAACAATATTGCCAGAACTTGACGAGGAAGGAAAAATTATATTGGAACCAGAAGCAGTCACAGAAACAAGAACTCGACAGCTACGGAATCGATCAATTTCAGAGTATCTTATCAAGTGGAAGAAATTATCCGCTAAAGATTCCACATGGGAGGATGAGAATTTTATGCAGAAGCATCCAGAACTACTCAAGCATTGAGGACAACACTTTTTTCGAAGGAGAGGGGCATGTTGGGTCCCTATAATACTAGTGATTACCCCATTACTATTGTAGTTATACCCCTTATTTATATTGTTGTGCCCCTATTACCCCCATATCGTTATTTCTGAGCCCCATAGAATCCCTCTATTGTTATTTTTGTGGCTTTATATTATTATTGTTAGGTCGACTAGATTATATTGTGACTCCTTAGACTCCTATATATAGAAAGGAGGTTTTGTCATTTGAATCATCCAAGAATTGTTCATTTATGTAATGTAAAGGAGGTTTCCCCCTTGAAGAGGCTGAATTCTAAGGCGTGGATTTATCTTTTCTATCTTTTCTATATTAATAGAAATTGCATGTTCTGACCATTGTTCTGAGCAACTTCTATTGTGTTTAGAGGGGTTGTGAGCAAGGGAAGGGCCCCCTTCACTCACATCACACATGTATAACTAGTTTTTGATTTATTGATCTTTCAAGTTTATTTTATCATGCTTTATTTCTCATTATAGCAATAAGATCATTACATAACCAAGGTGTCATTTATAAACTAGAAGCACCTAGATGAATGGTTAAATTTCTATTTATGGTAGCCATTTTAGATTGAATTCTGATTTTTTCCATTTCTGAGATTGCTGAAGCACGGTTTGCCTATATTCTTTCAAAATCACCAACAACAATATCATGAGTTGTAGAGGGAGTGAATCCACTCTATAACCTTTGCTGCAAATTTGTCGATCAAGAGAGACTTGAATTGGTTTATGGGATTCAATAATTAGACATTTGACACTTCTAAGTATTTCACCTTCATATATTTTGCATGCACCTCATCAGTTTACCTTCTCGAGTTGATAATTTCTCAAATTATGCAATATAATTTGACTCAATAGTCAATTTGGAGGTTGTTGACTTAGTTGATGCTATTCAAACTTACCCAGCATTAGTTGGAAGACGATGTGGCTGGATAATGAAAGCTACTACATCCTTAGAGAAATATAGAATTATACTAAATAATATTGATAAGAAAATAATTATTCCTCTTGACCCCCAAGAAGGGAAGCCATGGGTGGAGCCATGGGAAGAATATTTAGAAATGGGGAGATTATATCAAGTCCTGTATGAAGAAAAATGCATTGTGGAACCTAATGCATTCATAGAAATCGTAACTAGGTCCCCACATTCCATTGGTCAAAATTATGACACCACACTCTATGAATGCAAAATTGATAATTATGAGTATAAAGCCAAGGAATTTTAGACAATTGAATTCATACCAAGGAACAAGGTCTTATCATGTTTCACCATATAATTTCTACACGTAGTTCGAGAGATTAAAAAAGAAGAAACACCATCCCTATTACCATCTGATCTAAATGGTGACTCGATTAATTTACGTAGATTCAAGAAACATGAATACCTTATATATCATGTGGAGCAAGTGACTAAATATATTGGAGAGCAAAGGGAGAATGAAAGTCTAGTTCTGACTTTTATTAGCCAAGCTTCACATTGGTGGGTTACTCATGCCACCTAACTCTAGACATGAAAAACAACAACAACATATTTCATAGAAAGATTTTGAGGTCAGAAGTTATTAGGACAAGAAAATATCCCTATATTTAAACTTAGATAAAATCCTATTCTTCACATATGAAACTGCAAGTTAGAATTGAAAAGAATCAGATATAGGGATGAAAGGGTATAGCCTCACATGTATATCTCAATAGTTAAGCCTGGATAAAACCCTATTCTTCACATACAAACCTACAAGTTAGAATGACAAATAATCAGATATAGGGACGAAAGGGTTTGGCCTCACATGTTTCCTAGCAATTTACATGATTCGCTTAATAAATGGTATAAATTAGTCGAAGCACATGGTCAGTAATTACACTGGAAAGAAGTAAATATTTTTTTTATTAAAGATATTGACTTTTGACCAGAAGAGCTATAATTGGTGGACACAACTGAGTATATTAAGAATTTTTTATGGAATCACCCACTAATTATAGATAATAATCACTAGTCAACATTGCATCAATGATTAGGTGAAAATATTTCCTACTCATCGAATGGAAATTTTTTGGTCAGTGGTAGATAGAAGGAACTCATATGACTAGTCAAATATTTTACTAAGAGAAGGAACATCTTGAGAATTTTGAACAATTAAATTAGTGTTCAAAGTGGAAAACCATGAAAATGAGAAGTCAAACCAACTAGAAATTCCAACCTTGTATAAATAAACAAAATTTAGAGACCAAAAACTTGGTGATTCGAAGGCAGTCAACTGGATGGATGGAGAAATTAAGATAATGAAAGTCGATATGTGAAATGAGGACCGACCAAAGATGGGTCGACTAGGATATTACTTGTGTGAAAAACAAACGATGGAATTTTTTGACCTACCAGAATAATATCAAAATGTTTTTTCCAATGGTTATAAATACCTGAAGGGATTTTTGAAGGAAAAGGGGGAAATTAAAATTGACCTCGTTCAAGGAGTTGAGCGCATAAAGAACAAACCAAATAAGCTCACACATAAATATAACCTGATTGTACAGAAAGAGATAGATGGGATGTTAGCATCTTTCGTTGTATCCCTTATAAATAGGTCATAATAGGAAAGTCACATGGCTTTGCAACCTACAAAGCATGACCCCACTAGATTGAGAATATGAAATCATTTCCATAGACTTAACAAATTCATAGTAGTTGATCCATTCCCTATTCCATTTGCAAATGAAATAATAAATGAAGTAGTGGGTCAGAGATATTATTCTTTTACATATGACTTCTCATGGTAAAATCAAATACCCATTGAGGAAGAAGATCAATAGGAAAATATATTTGTCAATGAATTTGGTTCATTCACATACCTGGTAATGCCTTTTGGCTTAAAAAATGCACTTGCAACATTTTCAAGAATTGTAGTCAAGGATTTTTAGGAATACCTTCATAAGACAATGGTGGTGTACTTCAATGATTTGACAGTTTAGTCAATATTAAAATATCATATTCAGTGGTAATGTTTAATTCTTGAGTGATGCTGATAGATTCACTTATATTTAAATATAGAAAAGCCATCTTTGCTACATGAATTGGAATACTAGTAAGCAACGTAGTATTGAACGAAGGAATAAAGGTTGATATGGAAAAAATCAAAGTACTATTGGATTTAAATCCTCCAGTAAATCAGAAATATATTAAAATATTTTTGGGGAATACTAGATAACATAGAAATTTACCAAACATTACTCTAACATCAATTTTCTAATTCAGGAATTGTTGAAAAAGTATGTTCCTTATGTATGGATGAGAGAATGTGAGGAATTATTCTAGTTATTAAAGAAGAAGCTAGTTGTGGTACCTACTCTAAAGCTTCCCAACTAGTCCAAAAAATTCCATATTCATGTCAATTCTTCTAATGTGGCATTCAAATACACTTTAGCTCAGCTAAACAACGAATCCATAGACCACCCTAATGCCTACACCAATCAAATCATAAACAAAGTTAAAATATAATACTCGACAACCAAAAGAGAAGAACTTGCCATGATTTTTTCATTGCAGAAATTTTGACACTATCTCCTAGCTAACCCATTCGTATTATATACAGATCACCAATTGGTAAGATATCTTGTCAATAAGCCTTTCCACCAAGGAATAATTTTTTGATGACTACTAGGGAAAATTTTAACAATGAATGTTTATTTTAAGGTTTGGAAAGTTTGGATAATAATACTAGTCCCTAATATGAAAATTGTAAAATGTCCAATGTATCCTTTTTTAATATTTAGAGTTATAATTAATAGATATTAGTATATATAAAATTTTGGCAATTTTAAAGGTAAAATACTTTTATACTATAAAATTTGGGTGAACTGCTTTTAGAAAAAATGGAAATTGATGAATCTCTTTTTTGGAAAAACATGGAAAATTAGCCCACCTTTAAATATTAGCCCCTAAAATTTTCCTTGATGACTATTTCATTTAAGGAGATTGAATTTGATGTCATCCCCCAACATGGTAAGAATAATGACAATCTTGATCATCTATCCTAACTAGAAATGAGGGAAGAACCGACAAACCTAGAAGATGACTTACTATATGCTCACCTTTTCATAGTGAAACTAATTCCATCAAAGTTTGAAAAAATAACACATTTTCTACATACAAAGAAAGCACCTAATGAAATCACAAACAAAAATAGAATATCCTAGCTATAAAAGAGACACCCATTTCATTGATAAATGGTAAACTATATAATCTAGGAGCAAAGGAGATACTCATATAGTGCACCTTGAAAAATTAAAGAGAAAATATCAATAACTTAGATCATAAGGGAGTATGAGGTGGATATTAATAATTATATAAAGTTCAAGGAATATTTTGTTGGCATGAATTTTGTGACTGAATCTATTTCTAGATTTTGGAGTACGAGTCCAAAAATGTGGCAATCTATGTGAAAGATCAAGTCGATTATTCTCTACGAACCATATTCCACTCCATTGAATTAATTTGATGTTACTTTTTGATATTTTGGAAATCTACTTCATTTTACCATTTCCTAAATGAGATAAATGGATAGGAGCAAAATATATTATAACAATAGTGGATTATTTGATGAAGTGGGTGAAGCTAAGCTAGTTGAGTCATGTACTAAAGAAGTTGCAGTTAAATTTATCTACGAAAATATAGTAACTTTATTTGGCTATCCCCTAAACATAATTAGTTATAAGGGGACACATTTTTTAATGCTATGATTCAAACATTGATGGAAATTTTCATGATTGATCATAGAAAAACAACTTCTTGCCAGCAAGATGCAAACAATGTCACCAAATATTTAATAAAATACTACAAAAGGGACTCGCCAAGATATGTTACCTTGGGAGAGAAGATTTGGATGATAAAATCCCAGCTTTCTTGTGGAAGTATCACACGAAATATAAACAATCGACTAGATATACACCATTCAAACTAGTTTATGGGAAAGAGGTAGTCATAAAACTTCATTATACATCAAATGCTACAACTGTGCTTATTGTCCTAAAATATAATAGAAAATTAGAAAAGGAATGATTCCAGCAACTACAACTCTTAGAAAAATATTGGATTCAAGAACTCCACCCATAACAAGTTAGTAGAAGTCAACAAAAAGAATTGCACAATCGAAACTTGTGAACCAAAGAATTAAAATTTGGATATTTACCATTGTTTTATGACAGTTAGTTGAAGTGAAAGCATAAAAAAATGGAAATTGTGCAACTCCTACCTTTGACCATTGAAGATATATGTTGCTTAAGTGTTGCGTAGTTAAAGACATAACAGGGGCACTTGTTCAAATCACTTGTCAATGGTGCCTGACTAAAAAATTATAACTCTTGATAAACATTGGCATGTGGTTGGTGAAACCCCTTTGATCCACTAGCAACATGGGCTAGCCTAAACACCACTCTTTGGAAGGTTAAGATAACGAATTACATGTATATGAAGAAAGAGAAATTAAGGCACATGAATATGTCATGGGGAATAACAATAGACAAAAATTTTGGAATAAATAATACTCAAAGGAAACTGGGTCGATTACACAAAAAGGACAAAAATTAGAAATTAGAAGTCAACGAATTCAAGTGGATATGTCCAATAAGCACATTCCACACAATTAGTAGATCACATAAGATTTATATCCATGTCATTCATCACTTTAAATTATAACAAAATCACCCACCGAATTTTCAAAAGTGAGGCAACCACGTGGTTCACACAAACTATATGATATGGAAAAATAAAATTAGCATGTGATGAGATTTTTTTAAGGTGCCCATGGATGAAAATTACGATGAATTTAATTTAATTGTTATAAAATAGAGAAAATTATTAGGCTTACAAACTATTATTCCCCAAATTTCCATGAATATGGACTTTGATCTTGGTAAAATTCCTGAAGTCATGCTATCTCAGACTTTGAATTTCTTGACTGCTTCAGAACTGAATAGTTTTAGAAACATTTCAAAATTTATTAAGTGGGTCAATTTTGAGGACGAGGATACTATAGCAGAGCTGAGAACCAAAGCTAGATTTGGCCCAAATTTTGTAGCAGAATTGGAAGTTTGTCCCCATACTATAAATCAAGAAAAGTTGGATGAACCCTTTTGGGAGAAGCATAATGAAACCTTATGGAGTTGGGGAAAATTAGTATGAGTAGATTCCAGAGACTAAATTACTCAACACAACTGGTAGGCGACATATCCTCAAAGCTCTTTTGGTTGTAAACATGCATGGCCTTGAAGAGGAAGCTGCAAATTTCCTCATAAGTTGGTTTCACAATGGATTTCTATGGCTAGAAAATATAGTTCCATTTACATTGAAAATCATATATAATATCACAAAAATCCACTATAAAGGGCATAAAATCCTGAAGACCACTGATATCACCTCTTAGATTCAATAATTTATAGGGGAAATGAACACAAAAAACTCAAAGGGCTTGATAATTGTCTAAGTTCATATTCTAGTGATAAGAGGGGTAGGCATCATTATTTTATTATGTCTCACCCTTGCTAGGAGTCCTCCAATGTGAAGATTCCTTTTTTGGAAGCAATTAGAAAGATGACCAACATGGGAAAAGTCTTTAATTGGGAAGACCACATTTCAAACATGGTTAAGATGAACTGTTATGAATGCCAAAATTTTGGTAAGGCCATTCAGCTCCCCCTGTTGATTTGGCTAGCCACAAAGAAGACAATACCAATTGACGAAATAACATTTACTAGGAGTTTATATTATTTAATACAAAATTTTGACGTCTTTTCTCATAGCTGGTCAGGGAAACCAGAGTCAATAAGACTCCGGGAAATTTTCCAAAATTGGTTGTTAAATATAAAATAATTCTCTAACAAATGGATGGTGACTCAACACATTCAATTGTTCTTGACATAACCAAAGTATGGTATGCTAAATCCTCAAATGTACACACCCAGGAGCTTGTGTATCAACCTACAATTGACCAGATATTCAAAAAAATACTTCGACACATTAATAAAATTTTTCCAATTCCATAATTTTCTCGAGAAGAGTCAAGAGACATACTTTTACCCCTTTCAGGTGAAAAACAAGAGGAGGAGAGTGTTGGATAGTTGGTATTTTCTAGATGGCTAGTGGCTTAGTGAAGGCATTTGCAGGTGTGTTGGACATGATGTAAATAGTGATGCTGGGAAGATATGTTGGGGAGTTGCCATTTCATAAATATTGGCAAGAGCAGTACCTAACTATTGGCAAGAGTGTTTGCATTGATGTCAACTAGACTAGCTTGGATTCTTATTCTAGTAGATGTTGGCATTGATGGACCAACAAGAATCTCATGGTATTTGTAGGCTTCATGTAGAAAATAATCACAATAGAAGGCTCACTGAAGAAGCCATAAAATGACTATTATAGTGATGAACCAAATGGCATTCCATGATAGTTGTAGGCTTCATGTAAAGGACCACCATGGTGGGTGTGATTTCAGTTGTCTAGACAGTCAAGTAGCAAAAGAGTGGTAGAGAGTTTGGAGCTATATTAGAGCCATCATATGGGCTGAAAGCCCACATCAAACCCTTTCCATTAGAAATTCCTTTGGAACAGATTTCCAATGATATGTGCAAGTCCAAAAATAGATTCTTGGTTCAAACATTATGACTTGTTGAAGTATTGGCACTTGAAGTCCTAAGAAGGCTAGAATATTGGAGGTCTAGCATATTGGAGATCAAAATATCTGAGGTTAGCATACCAGTGCATCAATGATTAGAGATCAACATATTAGTGTGTCGACAATCGAAGGTCACAATATCTATGCATCAGGAGATCAGAAGATTGGAGGTCAACATATCGACATATCGATCATCATAGGTCTACATATCAGGTATATTATCCATCGAAGAATCAAAACTTTTGAACATGAGAACCTTTTAAAATTTGCGACATGGGGGAAGTACCGATAGTGTTAAAAGCCACTAGAAACACCGATAAAGGATTAAAAAATGATTTCATCACAAAACCAAAGGTGGGTGAGACATTTTGTCTCTCCTCTAACTTGACACATGGCCTCATGTGATTGGCTCCGATAAGGACACATGGTAGTGTCTGGTTGGGTATGATAAGGACACATGGTAGAATCAAATTGCCTCTAATAAGGTGCAGTGGTAGATGATGTCATCATGACATTGAAGTACCAAAGGACACGTGGCAGGAATATTCAACCATGTTTTGTGGTCTAGTGGATCATAACCAGGTGACACTTGTCACCTCTAAGGAGTCACAACATTGTAGTGGTGACATCATATTGGAATATGGAAATTAGAGGATTGAAGATTTCAGAACTCTCAGATAGATCAAGTGTTGGAAAACTATGATATAGAGGGCTTCCAATATGGGCTAGCACATGGTCATAAGAGCTTAAAGGACCAAAGGCACTAAGCTAGTGTCGAGCACCAAGAGCTATGGGCTATATCAGAAGTGAGAATATCACAACTCCAAAGTTAAATCCTTGATTCAAGACATCCAATGAGAGGGGCTTCAAAATTTGGCTACCATATGGTCAAGACGAACATAAGGAACTAAGGGTGTTAAGCTCTTAACAAAGGAAAAATAGCACCCAAGAAGATAAAAAATTCTCTACCACCTTAAGGCTAAGCGGTAGGTCATGACCCTTGGTCCTATGGTGAGAGATGTGGGAAGGGCTATGCTGAAGGAACTCGTCATATCAGAGGTTGAAAATCAAAAGATTAGAATATTGCACCACTATGAATATTGTGATATGTAATCGATCTAATAAGGAAGTATAGGGCTTTAAAGAGTGTAAGATTCAAAAACTCATAAGTTAAATGCAGGAAAAGAGGAGTTGGACTAAGGGGTAATGGCGATTATCAGAGATCACTAGGTCAAGGTGGAAAGGACCATAATCTTTGGGAAAGAGTGTTGGGTCTACCTTGAGGTGAGACAAGCTATTCCTATTCTCAGATGCACATCTCAGTGAGTTAAGTGGATGAATGGGTCGACTACCATATAAAAAATGAAAATCAACAAAGTTGGTTCATTGAGTCAGTTGGATTAGCAAAAAAATCTGAGACAACAAAACAAGGACGATGGTCCACAAAGAAGCCATGCTAAAGGAAAGGTTGTGTGAAACCATGAATAATCATGGAGAGCCTCAGTGATAGGAGTGATGGTCATAAAGAGGACTGTGCCTAGATCTAGTGTGTAGGTGGACTCAAAATTCATTCTTAGCATGGAGAAACTGTCAAAGTTCCCATTCTCATGGTTAATGTAGTGGTAGAGACCAAGGGAGATGTAGCATCAGAATGGGAGATCCATGTTTAGATACACTCGCATATTGTGAATAAAGGATAGTGTCGCAACATTGATCAGGGGGAAATAGAGGAACAAAACCTAGGAGCTCAGATGAGAAATGGGGTGAAAGCAACATAGTTACTAGTAAGTTAAGTAGAAAATATCTGAGTGTGTGCACTACTATGTAAGGTTGAGTGAGATCCTATTCTGTAGAGAGAGGCCAAGAGTTTCTATTCAGAGGTAAGATATCCCAAGGGTTACATTGTTCTGACAAAGGAAGAAGTTTCATGTGTGTTGTGTGTTAGTTAGGCATTGCCTATGCATTGTGTGAGAAAGGTGAAAGTTTCATGTGCATTGTGTGAGTAAGGCCAAAGTTTCCTGTGTTATATGAGAATGGCCAAAGGTGCTTGCGTAGAGAAAGAAGGTTGAGTGATATGTGTGTGTTGTGGATATTAAGAGGCCAAGAGTTGAGTGTGTGCTAATGAAGGGAAGAGAACAAAGAGCTACATGGACTATGATAAGTGACTCTTGCTGAGAAAATAAGTGTGCTTATGCAAAGTGAAGAGTGTGAGTGGAGAGAACAAAACTAATATCAGGTAGAGTGGTTTCCAAATAATAAAGAACATTGAGTTCCTATTTGAGTGTGGGTTGGCACCTAAATATAGGAAGTTGGTGCTTCCATCTCTAGTGGGTGCTTAAGAAGGCTTCGGGTTGGTGCCTCTTGTAAGTTGATGCTTACAACAAATACATGAAATTGGTGCTTCACATGTTGCTTCTGATAAGTCGGATAGATGTATACAAAAAGAGCGAGTTGGTGCTTCCTGCTAGTTAGTGCTAATAAACAATCAAAGGGAGTCAGTGATTCCTTTGAGTAGGTGCTCACAAAATAAATTGATGTAATAGAGTAGGTGCTCTTATTTTACATAAATAACAAAATTAAGATTTGGTGGTTTCTTCCCAAAATGGTTTCTATGTAAATTCTTGTGTCTCATGTGTATGATGCTCATGGTGTGTGATTTTATGTTGATTTTATATTGCTGCCATATTAGATGTTGCTCCTAATTCTATGGATGGTTACCAAGTTTGAATAAGAAAAGAAAATTGGCATAAAAAGTTTAAATTTAGCCTAAATATTGATTCACCCCCCCTCTCATTATTATCCTTTTTTCCAACAATTGGTATCAGAGCCATGTTCCTTCATGAAGAATTTAATCTCTAGAAGGTGGATCAAAGGGAAACAATGGCTAATCTAGCTTTCCTAACACCAAAATGAGTTCCATTGTTAAATGGATCAGACTGTGAATTATGGGAGGTTAGAATAGTGGCCTATTTAATAGATGTTTCGTATAGATTGGAGAAAAGAGTGAACCAATTGAAGAAGCCCAAAATATTATCATGAAGGGGCTATCTAAGTCGAAGGATGATAAAGTGAGGCATTGTGAGCTAGCAAAGGAAGTGTTGGATAGAGTGAAATTTCTCTATGGTGGAGATAGAAATGTGGCTCAAGAAGAGGTTAAGGAGACCTGCTACTCTAGTAATGAACCAGAACATGGAGAAGTTGTTGCTGATCACACTCTTATTGATGATGAAGAAGTCTCAGAAGGAAGAGTTTTCTACTCAGAACATATGCTATTGCTTTACAATAAATGTCAAGAAATAGATCATTCATTATCTATATATTCATGCGAATCACTTGAAGATAGAGAGACTCAGGAATCTAGTAGTTTTAATAAAGATAAACCCATTATAGTAGCAATAGAAAATTAAGGGATCCTCTGAAGAAGAAGAGAGATTCCTGGTGTGCTCATCCATAGGAGTAAATGAGAATACCACAAATAGTGATGATGAAGAGATAACCCTTAGACCTGTGGAAGACTCCATGGTTACATATATGGCTTTAGATATTTTTGGTAACTCATATAGCACCTTTGGTATTGAAGAAAATGATCTAGATGAAAGGATATTTCTTAGAAATAGGTTGATCTCAGCTCTAAAATAGATTAGGGACCTATCAGTGGAAAATATCAATAGAGAGGAGAAACTTAATATCTATGATCCCAAGAATCAAAAGTTGAGCAAAACAATGGTTGAACTAAATGTGAAACAAGAATAGGCTAGTAGACTCAATATGATGTTAACCAATCAGTTGGGTGAGAAGGAAGCTAACTATGGGAGACTAAAAAATGAGGTAGTCTCATTGAGACATGACATAGAAAAGACAAAAATAGAGCTCTCTCAATATCAAAAGATTGAGGGGAGCACAAAGGCCTTGGATGAGATTCTTGTTAAGAAAAAATCCCCACTCATCAATGTTGGTTTCAATTTCAAGGAAAAACCAAGATCCAAGATTGTGAAGATTGAAGAGTCAACTTACCATGTAAAGGGAGTTAAAGATTCCAATAACAAGAAAGAAAGAAAGCTTGTTGGACAATAATAGAAGTAAGGAAAGTAGCACCACTGAAAGAAGGAAAGGGAACAATAAAAGTGTAGGAAGCAAAAACTAGTAGTGCAACAGAAGGCTAGGAAGCAGCAACTGGTAATGCAACATAAGGCTAAGAAGCAACAACAAGAAATCCAATAGAAGAAGGAAAGGCATCTGCAAGATAGAGTGCATGATAGAAATGCAAGATGTCACCAAAGGAAAATGAAGAGCAAGCAGAGATATTTTCGTACTCAAGCAAAAAGCCTTTAAAGAAAAGGTAACCACTGTCATCAAAATCCTTTTTATGGGTTTTTTTTCTTGAAATAATTTTGAACATAAAGACATAGATTGTAGATGGCATGAAAGGAAACAATATGTGCCTGGTTGAAGGAATGTTTTTCATTAGAGGAGTTTTGACAAAATAGTTGTCAGAAAGAGTAACTCCTCTACCTAGTCTTAAGCCATGTTGAATGTTACAACTGTGGAAATATTAGGCACACAAGAGCTAGCTGTAGAAATCAATGTATCAATGACCTAGTTCTAATTATCTTCTCAATATAATATAATATGAAGCGCCAACCTGCTAGTTCTCTGCTATTGTATCTTTATTCTCTTATTCTTATGCTTCATATGTTCATGTGATTTCTCATGTCTTTTATAACAGTAACCAATGAACACTATCTGCTAAAATACAAATAGAATCAAAGTGTGAAAATTGAATGACACATAATGATTATATTTTATCTATATCATCCAAATTTCATGTTCTGAAACATACGAGAACAAAAGATATAGCAAAAATGCGTAGATAAACTATTCAAAGAAGATTTAATAAGAATTCATGAAGCCTAGCTTCCTTCGTCCATATCATGAAAATGATAGAAAATCATGGTCCAACACATGAAACAAATATACATGATCAACTTCTCTCTATATCCTCCATGAATAAGGGTCTAAAATATCATAAAGGAAAATATATAGTGCAAATTCTATGAACCTTTCACTCCATAAGTTGGATTTTTTCTTCCACCCTTATACTCCAAGAATCACCCCAAAACCTATTGCTCATCCTCTTCTAAAAGCTAAAATCTATTCCTAAGTTAATTTATGTTAAAACTTGCTCATATTCCCCTTATTTGTACTGTTTTTACATTCAATTATGCGGATAACTTGTAAAACGAGTTGGATCAGCGTGCTTGTACTTTCGATAGATCACATATAGGTCATATTAAAAAAATATTTCATATATATCCATTCCTATGGAATTAGAATGATTTCCATATATTGATGTAAATTTATTGGAATAAGCTTTCAAACCATATATCCTATGCTCCTGTTTCCACTAGGTAATTGTAGAAAAAATTCCCTCAAAGATAGGGTATCCAAATGGAACCTTCTTGTACTTTGGTTGTGTAGTCTTGCAGAAATATTTCATATATCCTAATTTCTATAGGATTAGAGGGAGTGACATGTAACATTGGAAAAGTATTATAACAATATGTAGAACCCTATATCATATGATCCTATTTTATCTAGATAATTACAACAAAAAAACCTTTAAAGATGGGGTATCCAATTGGGTCACCAAAAGTCCAAAATAAACATTTCCAACAATATTCATTGTCCAATATTTCTCTTGGACATAAGTAGTGTCTTGAGTCTTTGAAATCAATGAAAATAATATTTTAAATAATATTTAGGGGTATCTCTTATCAAATGAATTCGAGAGACACTCTTGAAGGACAAGCTCAAATTTAGATCACCCCATTAGACCACCAACGTAGATGAGAGGAAGCCCAATGAAAGTAAATATTCCTAGAATGATTTTCCTTCACGAAATGCAACATATATGTTTTTAAAATGAATAATTTTATTAGTACTTGATCTTCCAAGTCCACTAAGATCCTAGATGACAAATATGATGTAACAAACTTGGTGAAATTCCATGTAACAAAAATTAAAAAAACAATAACCAATTTGATGGGACACATATCCAAAGTTGAATGTTGGTAAAGACATCCTAGGGGGTTTTCATTTGCTTGTTTAGTGCTAAGGAAATTTGCAAAGGAAATGGCGAAGGATTTGGAAAGGAAAAATGGAATTTTTGGCACATTTATTTATGAAAATAATGAAAATTAGGAGAAAAGGGAGGTGAAAGGTCAGAGGTTGAATGTGAGGAGGAAATTGAAGGGAAATAATGGAAAATGAAGAAAATAAAGGCTTCATTGATAAAAAGGATTCTAAGGATCAGATGACAAGCTTGGTCATTTTAGATTTGGAGCTCTCTCATTATTCTCTCTCTCTCACCCTTGGACACTCAGATTTTTTTTGGAGCAATTTGGAATTGGAGCAAGAAAGGCAGTGAAGGTAAGAGGAAGTGAAGATCAAGCACAGAAAGGAAGGATCAAGTAGCTACATCAGGCTTCATTGCAGGTATCAACTTGCATGTGTATTTTCCTTGTTATATTTGGCAGAAATGTTATTTCATGTGGTTCTTTTCTATCATGGCATGGGTTCTTCCAGTTGTAACAATGTTTTTACCCTCACCTTGCCATTTCTGGATGGCCATGGTGTGATGGGGTTATCATGTTTTGGTTAAGCTAGATTGTCAGATGGATTCAAAGTGGAGTGGGGTCAATCTCTAAATGATAAAGCACATGGCCTAGTGGTCCCTAAGATGGACTATGGAGCATGGTAAAGCCACTGGCCTAGTGACCCCTAAGCTAGATTGTGCATTGCTGTAAAGACAGGATTGTGCTGGCTCAGCAAGCTTAGGAATCCTTGCCGGTGAATGGAAGGATGTAAGTAAATCCAAGAGGCTGTTTTCTATACATTAAGGATTTTTATATGCATTAGGGTTATATACATTAGGTTTATGTACATGTATTTTAATGTTATGGTTACATACATGATATATGATAGTTGATTAGAATAGTCATATACACGAGTTAGATATTCAAGAATGATGGTAACCTATTATTGTATGCATTGCTATTGATGTTTTCTATTAGATAACTTGATGATTAGGTTATATGTTGTTGATGAGCATGATATATATAGATTATTATTATTATAAGCTATTAAATTGATTATTAGGGTTATTTCATTGAGATATTGATGTTGTAATTTGGATTAGTGATATGCCTCATGGTTATGTTCACTACATTAAAGATCTTGATGTTATATGTGTTGTGTTAAACTGGTTTGACCTATTCAGATGGTTATGGTTGTGATATTCAGGTATGAGCCAACATATTTGCCATATCGTGTCACACTAATCTAGATTGATCATACATATGTGATTGTTATGCGTGAATGACAAATGCTTATGATCTTATGATATGAACATGTAGGTTAGTTACTGTTATGGATATCATGATTTATGTTTGAGCTGATATGTTGTGAAGTTGGATCGTACTAACCTGGATTGATTGTGCAGACAAGATTGCCTCCCCTGAGATACATTAAGGTATGAGTTTGCTTATGTAGTATACTTGGTGCTTCATTCTTCATTATGTCATCTATTGGATGTTGAGTGTTTACTGTCTATCATGTCATCTAGTTGATTTATTTAACATGGTATTTTTGCAAGTTGGTTGAATGTTTGATTAGTTTCATAATACGAGTATTTGTTCCCATAATATTGTTTTGAGATGATTGTACTTAAAAATATGTGTTTAGACAACTGATATGTACTTTAGTATAGTAGGCGAGTGTTGTAGCATTATGTCTAATGACTATGAGTAGACTATGGAATATGACATGATTGTTTGTAAAGGTCGATTTTAAATTGATAGATATGATTGTATTGATATTTAGAACGTGTGATTGACATGGGTAAACAGTTGTAGGAAAAATTCTTGGTATTAGTATAACAAGGTAATAGTTGATATGTTGATATAACTAACAGTTGGGTGATGTGACAGTACATAGTAAGCCTTGTTTGTAAGAAGGTAAAAGGGGTAAAGAAACGAATTGGCCAAGAATTCCTTGGGCTATGTTTGTTAACTGTAATTTCGAAGAAATGAGTGCTTTTCTCATAGGAAGTCTTCTTAACCTTGATTTGTCTGAAATTATGTGGATATGTGCTATATTCATGAACATGTACTTCATCACTATATTAACTAGTATTTAGTTACGGGTGGATTTGTCAAAGGATTGGAGTCCCTTGAGAGATGGAATGGATGTCATAACCTACAAGGAAATGTGCTTGGCACAACAATATAAGATATCTGGTGTATTGTTATGTTTATTTATGCACTGACAATTATGTGTTTATGGCGGTATGATGCAGGGGATTGAATGACAAAGAGACTACAATGAAATCTTTAAGAAGGCTCAGATTGAGCTTTCCTTTGGAATCACTTAGAACCATGGGGATTGAGTCATGGTGTCTGTTGCTAGTCTTATTCTTTTTTTCTTTGTGATTTTCTTGTTCTTTATTTATAGTTTTGTTATGTCTACTTCATGATCACGCCACTTTGTTTTTGGTGTCGTATTGTTGTTACTTTTCCATTGTTTAATTCTTAGTATTTCCTTGATTGTTTTGAGTCATTTGAATTGGTTGGGAAAAGAGGAAATTAATGAAGCCAAGTGAGAGTCATGTGGTACCCAATACGTGATGTAAGACTCAGATGAAGCTCAGTGCATGAGTAAGCGCAAGTGAAGGTAAGACTATGATAGTCAGTTGGACTGGCTGGGTCCATTGGGGTAAATGGATGGTGGCAGTAAAGTCATGAGAAAGGTAAACAAAAAGGTAAAGTAAATGGGTCTGAGGCTTCAGATGCCCCTGCTATGTTGGGGACGACTATTCTTAATATTGCACATGTGTGGCATCAATAAAAGAAGTTCTCTTAACTCTCAACCTTGATATTTGGTAATTATGTTATGATCATGATTATGCTAATGCTTATATATGTATACATGTAGGTGTATATGTATGTGATGTTTGACAGGTTCGTCATGGATCATGATTATTTATGCTAATATTTATGTGTATATATATGTATGTATGAATATCGTTGTGTGATAGGATCATAATGTTTCATGCTAATTTGTATTTATATGTATGTATGCATCCATGTATCTATGTCACTGTCTGACACATCATCAAGAATCATTCTAGTGGCATAATGAAGGCAAATGGCATGAAGAAGTTTCTAGTTCATGAGGAATCAAGTGGGAAGAATGGTCATGACAAATATACAAGGTCAGTATCATGTGGTTATGAGTTGATATTATGTGATTATATTATGTCTATGATATGGATAGGTTATACTGAGGGATGCATTAGCAAAATGAAAGAAGCATGGTTTGTGACATGTTGGGGCAAGCATGGTTAAGACATTGCAAGCAAGATTGCTTGGTAGAGATAGTGTGGTTTTGGATGTTTGGTACTACTGTTGTGCATATATTGTATATTCTATACATGTTGCATCTGCGACATTGTGTGCATGATGTATATGTGGTGTTGTGTGGATATGGTTTTGTGTGCATGTTGGATATGCAGTGTTGTGTATAGATGACGCTATGTACATGTTGGATATTAAGTACTATGTATAGGTGGTTTTGCGTGCATGTTGTACATATGGCACTATATACATATGGTGTTATGTACATGATTGTACAAGTGGCACTGTGTGTAGGTGGTTTTGTGTACTTGTCGTGCATGTGGTGCTCTATATATGTGGTGCTACATACATGTCATGTGTGTGGTACTATGTACATGTGGTATTGTGTACACATTGTATGGTGGTGCAATGTAAATGTGGTATTGTGTACATGTTGTGTAGGTGGTGTCATGTACATGTGACGATGGGCACATGTTTTACAGGTGGTTATTGGTACATATCATACTGGTGTACGTGCGGGATTGAGTGCATGTCATACATGTTGTGTTGTGGGCATGTGGTACTATGTATGTGCATTTTATAGTCATGGTATCATGACATATGCATTCATTTTGTTGCACTCTAGATACATATGTGTGTTATGTTGTACATCAAGCATAGGTGTATGTATTGTGTTTCATTGTACAATAGGTTTAGTTGTATGTGGTATGTGCAAGGTGTAGGTTCATGTATTGCATGATGTGTATGTCGTGTGTGTGATGCACACTAGGTGTACATGCACATGGTTTAGGAGAAGGCACTAGGTGTTTATCTGGTGTGGAAACTGATTTGCAGTGCATAAGGAATTAAGACAAAGGTAGAAGCTAAGGATTGATGAAAGCATAAGTATCAACATTTTATTTAGTTTTATTATGCATGTGATTTATGATTATGGTATTTGATGATTATATGTGATCTATGATTCTGTTTTATGATGTTTAAATGTGATTTATGATATTGATATATGATGGTCATGTTTGAGCTAACATAATGTCATATGTTTATACATGATGATTTCGTCAGAGATGCTAGCTTGTATTGTTGTGACAGGAAGTAAAAAAAATTGCAAGTATACCTATTCATGAGCTACCAATGAGGTATGGTTTGAATTTATTTCAATTTATTTTCAATTTAATGGAAGCTATGTGCTTGGTACAGGAAGCATGAAAATTCTTAGTTGGATGGTTGAAATCAACCGCAAGAATTAGCAACAAAAGTAAAAGAAATTGATAAATGTAACAATATGTTGATAAAGCACTTCAGGAGCAGGTATATTGTGGGACACTAGTACCCAAAAGTGTGGATTAATTTCCATGAGAATTCTATGACCAGTATGATTGTTTGAGGTAGGTATATTCCTTGGTTTTTTGAATTTCTGATGCTAGGAAAACTTGCCAAGGGATGGATTGAGGAGGATAGGGGATGCTAGAAGAACTTGGAAGGTGGGTGACTGAACAAAATGGGTGACTAGATTACCTGAGGGACTGTGTATCAGAGAAGGGAAGGTCAAGGATATATTTGTTTTGGTGATGATAATTGGTAGATGGAATCAAATTCATATTGGGAGTGTGTCCTGGAACAATGTGCTGATAACTGTCAGCTGAAAAGACAAGTGGCATAGGATCATAGCATTAGACATTGGATGTAGCTTTTATTGTGACAATGGATTTTGGACTTCCTCAAAAGGAGGTGAATCTTGGTATTACTATGAGGGTGGCAGTGTGATACTCTAGATTATCTTGTTGCGGATGCAAGCATCATATCCTTTATTTGCTGGTTTAGAAAAATGTGCATATACATATATGTGGTTATTGTAAATACCATAATGAATTGTGTTATAAATCTCTAGTATGTGGTATGGCTATTATTTGGTCATGTTGTTATGTTTTAGCTGATAGTCATTGTAAATATTTGAATGAGCTATGTTATAAAGCTCCATGGGAAATATGTTTTGTTTCAACAATATTGTTGGTTATAGGTGTCATTAAACACTGAGAATGGTGTTCTCCCAAGGGGCAAGGATTTGTAAAAATCCTAGTGAAATTCCATGTAATAAAAGTTAGAAAACAATAACCACAGGTTATGAGATATGTATACCAATTTGAATGCTGGGCAAGACATCTTAGGGGGCATTCATTTGGTTTTTTAGGGCTAAGGAAATTGGCAAAGGAAATGGCGAAGGCTTTAGAAATGCAAAATGGCATTTTTGGCACATTTATTTATGAAAATAATGGGAATTAAGAGAAAGGGGAGGTGAAAGGTCAGAGTTTGCATGTGAGGAGGAAATTGAAGGAAAATAATGGAAAATGATGAAAATAGAGGCTTCATTGATAAAAAGGCTTCTCAGGATCAGTTGGAAAGCTTGGTCAATTTAGCTTTGGAGGTCTCTCATTATTCTCTCTCTCTCTCAGTCTTGGACACTTAAAGTTTTTCTTGGAGCACATTGGAATTGGAGGAAGAAAGGTAGAGAAGGGGTGAATGGATGAAGAGAGATTTGGATCTGTCATTCTATTATCGAGTGGAACATGGTAGTCCCATCTCCGGTTGGTTTATTGCATTGATCCATGATAAATTAATTCCTTTTATTTTCATTTGTAAATGTATTGACATATATGTGGAGTTTATGGATGATATTTTTATGATATTTATGTTCCTATTATGTTGGTTCTATGTATGTTTTATGACAAAAACTATGTGTGGCTCTCAGCATGTTTTTACTTGTACATGAATGGATAATGTGACTATGACATAATAGATGATAATGCAGAAAATGACATGAGGGAACAATGGCTGATAGTTTTTTTAAATTAGTATGAGATCCCTACACTTAATTATGTTGTTTACACCTGTAGGTTACATGTTGATGATATGTTCGATGAAATGCCTATTGTGGATATTAGGGGTCTAGTTAAGGTCTTGTTCAAATTATTGCTTTTTCATCATTATTTCCCTCTAATTTACTGATTTTAACCTATCACTCCATTCTAGGCAGTGTCCTAGTCTCTGGGCCTGAAAAAGTCATTTAAATCCTAGAGTTGCTAGCTCAGAACTAACAATTTTGGTTTCTGGTCATTGGTAGGCAAGCCTGTGAGAGAAACTTTGGGTCTTTGGTCACTCATTGCCCATAACATTAGAGTGACTATGGATTAATATATCCAAAACAACAGCGTGACCTAGGGACAGGTTGTTTGAGTGGCTGACATGTCTCCTGAGGATACTAAAACTGATGTTGGATGGCTATGTGTGATGTTTTCATTGATTCCACTTCCTTAAGGTCACATAGGAGGTTGAATATGATTATAGTATCCCCTCATCTCATGTTTTCCCTAGTTAGCATGATTACTTGGGTAGATGTGGGAGGATGGTGCTACATACGAAACCAATTTTCATAAGAGAGGTCATGTCTATGTCAAAAGTAGTCTAGAAGATAACCCATATAATTATAACATTAGATACACACAATTCATCAGACAGAAAGAAAGATAATCCAAAGATTATTGGCTATGGCACATGGTTTCCTATAAAAATATGACATCTGGTTAATTAAACCTCATCTATCCTAGACCTTAAAACTGCTTCATAGCCCTCCAACATTTAAGAGTATGTATATAATTAGATAAGTTGAGAATGGGAAGTGATTGCACTATTGGCCTATGGGATAGTAGATTGATTTCCACTTTAATTATCTTGTTCACAATTCATTTTTAATAAGGACAGGAAGTTATTCCCTCAAACATGTGCACCATGAGGCCTATCTAGTATTGAGGACACCCTCAATGATGGCATTGTTAGGTAATATTACATGATACTATAAAGGATATCCCGATTTCAAAGGAGACCATCAACAAATGTTGAGCTCCAAGAAGGAGGATTCCTCTAAAGGTGGGGAGATCCCCTTTCCCTATAAGATGAACTAAATGAGTGATGTCTTCACACAACCTATTCGAAACAAGTAGTAAATGGGAAAGGCCCCAAACTGAAGATCAATGGGAAAGGAAGAGGGGATTAAATGGAAAGAAATTGAAAAGGGAACTATTGGGTAAGAAGAGATAGCCAAGGGGTTGATGAACACCAGATCCTTTAAGAAAAACAAATAAAAATTAATGGAGTTGAAGTTAGGCATAAAATAAAACCTACCTGAAGGTAAAACCAATGATATTTTCATATCCTCTATCAATATCCTGACATTTGAATAAAATTACAACCTTTGTATTTTAGAAATCCTCATTTTCTAATTGGTGAGATCCCCTAGAGGATATACATACTGCCTAGACTTCACAAAGTCATGCTCGAACAACAAGTTTCTTTTCAAAGCGTTTATGAAAGATAGGAATAATTTGAATAGAGATTCAACATTCCCAATATCATGATAGCTAAGAAGCTTAAAAGGGACTCTTGAGTAGTTCAAATTTTGAGATTATGATAACCCACCTTATAAAATTCAAATCTGATCTAGGAGTTCATTTGATAATTCCACTTCCACCAATATATCAATCCATTAATGATCAACCTTAGAATTCCATCCATTATCTTCCTCGATGAATGACCTTAGGGTGTGTCCTATGCCTTCCAGAAAAATTTCATACTAAAATTGTATGGAAGGAAAAGACGAGTAACCTACATCTAAGAGATAGTTAGGGGTTCTCTTTTCACATCGAAATAAAGACCCAAATTTGAAGAGAAATACCTAAGGTTCCTTGACTCTAATTTAATCTAATGATTTTTTCCTAGTCCTATGAATAAATTAATTTTAACATCAATAATTTGAAAGCAATAATGTAAAAAATAGGACTATAATGAAAAATCTTAGTGCAATTTTCATCCATCGTGGCTTGAACCATGTTGTACCCTATTTTTTTACCATTGAAGACTTTTTTTCACCTTCTCTACCATCTCCATAATAGTTTCCAATGGAATTTCCTACCTCACAACCATTCTGACACTATAAATTATATTCTTTTCACACTACTCTTTCAATTTGAAACTATCAACCCTTTCTCTTGTAAACCTACCTCAAAACTTTCCTAGTTCTTAGGCATGAAAACCATAGCATTCAAACTATATATATGAAGGGCCAATGGCATATGAAAAACTATGATAAACAACTCAATCAAATCATTATGTCATATAGTAATGGTGGAAAAATCTAGACACCTAATATTTAGGCTTCATGGAATTTATACCATGGAATAGGATGTATTAATCAATATAATAGCTTATAATAATAATAATCTATATATATCATGCTCATCAACAACATATAACCTAATCATCAA
>Ga0115856_100116_pt1 | contig 25226 bp, 9 predicted proteins | sample InSIn4gowninarea_FD_83870 | JGI IMG/M metagenome (GOLD analysis project Ga0115856, IMG submission 83870)
AAAAACAGCCTCTTAGGGGGGTATTGAAGAAGAAGAAGAATGTTAGCAATTTTATTGTTTGCTTTTGTTTATTTTACATTTGCAAGTACGAATTTGATTTGGTTTGGTTACTTAAACTAAAATAACGTATTCTATTGAAGTTGTCTTTTCTCCTTACATAAAGACTCCATAAAGAAGATACCCACTTACAAATGCGTCTATAAAAAATAGAATTTTTATATATGCCCAAGGAGAGTCATTTTACAGTTAATAAAAAAAAAGCTTTGCTTATGGAAGGCATCTTTATTACTACTAGTTCACTAGTGTCGAAATCATCTGAAAACTGTTACTACTCCCTGATTTATTGACCGTTCTTAAGATATTCTGTTTTGGAAGCACAAGAAATTAGCTGCATGCGTTCTGAAACAAGCACTATTTTAAGGTAAAAACAGTTAGCATGCATATAAATCAAGTTATAGGACAGTTCGTAAAACGCCTCCAGAACACTATGTACTTAAAGAAAAATTCTCTGAGTAAATATGTGCAAATGACTAACGCTTTTGAATACATCAGAGTAAAATAAAATCGACTTTTTGAACAACTATTATCGTCATTAAGCATAAACAACTATCTTCAGTTATGCGATTGATATTACACTCAAATGGGTGAGATACAGTGAAAACCGCAAAAGTGGAGAAGAAATACTACTATACCCGTACTGTACCTGGTACTAATATGTGCTTATATTTCATTGTTCTCTTAGGAAGGAACCAAGAAGCTAGGCACTGTGAATAAGGATCTACTAATGATCACCGTAGTCATGCTTTTAAAGATCGGAAAGAGGAAGAAAAAGATCGAAGAAATAGATTGCTATTTTAAGCTACAGGCGACAAACGTTTCTAGGGGTAAAAGGTCTACATAACGTTACGTTAGAAGAATAATGTTTCATATGAAAGAAACAAAGGGGTTCAAAATTCGTTTGCGCTTCAAAATTCTCACAAGACTCAACCAACCCTATTAGCTACTTCAGATTTGAAAAGCTTTATCTGGTTTTCAAATGATTAAACTGTAACCGGCAGCAAGAATAAGGGTCATCGAAGCACCTGCAGGTGACTAGACCCTTTTTGCAGACTGCGCGGTCATTTAATTGAACTAAATTTTCTGTCACTGGAGAATCCAATATCAAGGGGATATTCTTATATAACCGGCCCTTATATATATACAGCATATAGGACGCTTTTGTTGACTCAGAACTGCCAACCACTTTGGATTTGCAGATAACAGCAAGAGGGGAGAGATTCAATTCGGTTCGAAATATTTGATCGAAATGGCGGAATTTTGCATAAAAAAGGGGGGAATTTGATAAACAAAAGAGCCCTATAAAAACGTACATTCGAGGGACAAGACCTAGTCTTTATATTTGCAGTTGTGGGCGATTTTTCCATCGGATCGTCAGTGAGTTTTGAGACGGCTACTCTCCTAAGTGAGGTGCGGTATTCATATATTCATCGTCTTCCCTCAGCCTCCTTAGAGTATTCGCACTGGAAAAAACATCCTAATGAAGGAAGAAAGTAAATGAAATCAGACGAGAAAGTATGAATTACGCAACGCATGTTATAATGATGTCACGCGCGGTCCATTAATCCCTCACGATATTCCAATAGGAAGTGGTGCTTTGTAACAAAAAGGAACCATTATGCAATTGACTGAATTGGATAATCGTAAATGGGAGGGAAACACAGGGGGCAGGCGCACAAGACGAGAATCTTTAAGACACGTCTGAGATTTACAGTTGTTCCACGTGAAGTTTCTTCCAGCTTCTCCACAAAGTTATATAGTTATTAAATGAATATGTGTTATTCATGAATGTGTTACATTAATTGACGAAAGTGATATTGCTTGAAATTTATAATCATTAGGGATCGGATCTATAGGAGCAAAAATTTATTGGTTTAGGTGCTTAGAAAAGAAGCAAAAAATATCAAAATGCGTAGATGTTTGCATTCAATATTTGGCATAATCTTTTTAAATTTTATTTCTTAAAGCAACGTTTTGTGTTATACATCCTGGTGGTAATTCTTATGTAAACATAAATACAAATATTGTATTTAAAATACGTTTACCCACATTCCATTGTATACAATACCAAATCGAATTTGAAAAATTTATTAAGAAAGGGCCATATATATATAAGGCCTCTACAACATAAACATTGGACACTGAACTTATTTTTTAATTTTGCTTACGTTTTTGGCCAAATATAAACGGCAAGAATAAATCCTGATGTCTAAAAACGGGTTCAAGAAAAACATAAGAACTTTTTGCTTTCATACCTTAAATACTATATTGATAACTAAAGAAAATAAATGTTCAATAAAATGTTTAAATGAAAGTTTGATCTGAGTCGACCATAGGTCCCATCCCAATTGAAAATCATAACAACTGATAACGTATACATGAATGGAACAAACATAAACGAGAAAAATACGAATTATAGGAATGATAAAAGTTTTAAGAAATTTATATCAATTAAAAAATATATAAAAGCGCTCTCTCGCTCTTTCTTTTTTTCTTTCTCTTTCTCTTTCTTTCTCTCTCCCTCTTTCTTTCTTTGCGATTACAGCGCACAAAGGAACACGAGCTGTGGTCGTTATAAAAATGAAATATCGGAATAAATTATTTTATCCCGGTCTGAATGAAAACTTTGCACACTTGACCTTTAAACCAAAAGGAAGGTCATTATGAGGATTTTAAAAGACGGCGGTATCTCAAATATAGTTATAACATTTGGAATTTATACAAATAAAAGCAGCAATAATAAGTGCAATGATACCTGAAACAATATTCTTTGTAGCAATAATTTCCGACTTGGAAGCTCTGCATTGGCTATCATCAAACACGACTGCATTAATAAACTTACAACTTAATGTAATTCAGAATAATGGAAGAGAAAAATAACAATAATATATGACATTCTCTGTTAAAGATTAAAGTAAAAATTTTAAAAATCTTTTGAGTTTTAAAACAGTATATGTTTTTTTTTCCTGTTATCCTGTTTTTCCCGAGTAAAGCAGGAAACGTTAGCGAGAGTACTGATTAAATTTTTGATCGTAGTATACTGTTTTCTGATAGGCGAAATCACTCTTCTTACAGATCGAATCAATGTCTTTTGCTCACTGGAATGAACTAGCTTTTGGTCATAATTTAACATAATTTTTCACCAGAATGGACATTGCTTTATTTCCATTAACTGTGACTCGATTTTAAAGAGTGTGAGTTTTACATTATAACATTTAAATCAGAAAAAAATACAGCAATTATTTTTTTGCTGTTTTTTGCAAAAATACACACAGTTGTATGTATTTTTTTCTTGAAGAAATACATTATTAAGAATACAAATAATTACTACCGGGTCATTAGTTACCTTTCTTTTTTTATCACTACAAAAGGAAATAAGATTAAATAAATTTCTGTCATAGGGATTTCAGTAGGCACTGAGATTCCATAAGAATTACTCTGTAAATAAAAAAATCTAGCAACAAATTCAAGTAATATAAAATAAATTTAAATTTCATAAGTTTGCAGCATTTTATTTCAGATAAAAACGAAGGATAAAAGCTTAGTTTGCCTATGTTACATACCTATACCACTCTAGCAAATTTCGAAAACAATAATAAAACGTATTCGCGACATATCAAAATCTAAATGAAGTCTAACCAAATCAAGATAAAATAAATCTGATCAAAATAATATAAATCTGATCGATCCGGAAAAGAACTATCCAAAGAGGGGTGAAATCAATTTCTTTATTCGATGCTGTCATTGATTATTAAAAGATCGAAAAGAATGAACATTGGCTACTAAGTGTGAGCGTCAAAAAAACCGGATAGAATCGGAAAACGAAACGGCAGTATGTATATAAGGTCAATAAAAGAACTAGAGCTCATTTCTTTTGAATTGCTGATCGTTCACTCCTTAGTGAGAACTACCTTTTCAAATTAATTCATGAGCGGATCGATCATCCATCTCTAATATTGATAAATCATTTTTATCTCCAAATAGCAAACCTTCAAACATCGTTCAATTACTTTCGAATCCATGTTAGAAAGTACGTCTCCTGGATAAAGGTTCAAGCAGAATAACAATTACTTGTTACAACAGTCACCCTAGAAATATTCCCTGAACCCACAGAACATCTTTCCAGCTCGTCCCCTAATCATTACCCTCCTTCACTTTTAAACCGCTGAGCACGACAGATACAAATGGGTTTTTAAGGCCGTAGAATTTCCATTCGTCTTCTCATTATACGGCAACGTGAACTTTTATAGATTCTCACACCCCAAACCTTCAGTGGAAACACCTGCAATGCCGTCAACCTGTTTCTTATTCTGTGTGTATTTCTAACAGTGATCGCAAAAAAAAACACACTATTTCGATACAATGGTTTTTAGACTATTTGTTGAAATGAGATAATTTAAGTACAATAACAGACCGGAATGCACTCCTTTCTACGCTTTTATTACGGAAACATTAAGTTTTGAAAAAATACACAACATTAAAATTAGTTGCAAGTTTTTACACGAGATGACACTGTCCCGTAAATTCCCGGAAAAATATTGGTAAACATGTATGTGACACGGAGAAAATTATGATGTACTTGTACTTATACTTAAGTATATTTAATTTTTTTAATTCTGTATAATTTTGAGTATTATGCACTTACCGAGCATCAAATGTAAACATCCTTCAATATGAATTTCAACTAATGGCAAGTACATTAATTATAATTGTATCCAAGTATTTTTTCATTACTGCAATGTATTTGTGACAAATTTGAATCGCGACAACTTGTGTGCTGCATATGACAACGCTGCACTTTAGTACTTCTGAATTGACTCCTAAAAGCATTAATAGAAAAGAGAGCTTAGCTTTAAAGTGGAGAACATAATGAAGATGAAATTTTGCAGTCGTCTTGTCAAATTCCAAGTTTGTATGTAAGCGCCATTCTCGTTGTTTTAAGAACAAGTACAGTAAAAAGTGCACTTTTACCCAAGGTTTTTCTTCCATTGCTGGAGTGAATTTGCGCTTGCGACGAACTGAGCTCGTCGCAAACTGTCCCCGCATTCTAAACTGTGTGCAATGAATGGACACGACGCCACTGTAATTTATGACTTCTAAATTGAATAACAAATATTATGTATTATGTATTACAGAGAGAAAAAACAGCTAAACAGAGAAATTGTAGAACATAATGCAGATTAAATTGTGCAGTCGTCTTGTCGAATATAACATTTAAAAATTTAACCAGTAAAACGTTTGCAAAAATATTATTATTCACTGCTGCAATGAATTAGCGCCTGCCACTAATTGTGCGCGACGAATTGACGCGACACAAAAAGGGCTGACGAATTGAATGGAATGATGATTAAACTGGCAATATTATATTCCTCCACGCCAGCTGCGTTCCCATAACAGGAAGGAAACAACTAAATCAGACAATAAAAATCCCGTGATACATGCTGTTAAGCAACGTGCGTCGTTATGAATTCATTTTTAAGCCTGCCCTTTACAATTATATTTTCTATTTATCATACTTAAATAATCAACAAAATTTTATACTGCAAATAACTCTCTGGCTTTTTCTTTGTCAAAAGAACACCTCCTTCCTGAACTAGCGTGAGGTTCCTTTGTTTCAAATGACTTTTACTCTGTTGGAAGCAACTGAAAAGTTGTTTAAACAACCACTGAAGGAAGGAAACAAAAGACTTATTGTTTGAGAAAGCAGTTCGATTTTCTGCTCGCCAAAAGAAATCACCGGACTTTAATTGTTTCAGTGAAATATTTTGATTATTTTTTTTCAGGAAACTTTCAACCTAACTAATGGTGGCAGTAGGAGCAAAATCACTCCGTCAATACAAGTATTTCCTCTTAGTAAAAATGTGACAAGAATAACACAGTCGTAATCATAAACATGCTCAACATGAATTTTACCTTTAACGTCATCTGAACGTATTATGCTTGTCAACACTGCTGTGTACGCATTCGTTTAACATGAACCCTGTATATAAAGAAATTATCTTAAGCTGAACTCATTTCCAAGATCTCAAAAAATGTTTTTGTAGATAAAATGGAGAATTGAACCTCTAGAAGACGAGAAAAATGAATGTTTTAAAGCTCAAACTATACACGTATTACGTTGCACAAATAGTTCTCTGCGGGTGCAAAAGCAATGAGCCCATGTTATCCGTTTAACTTTGGAATAATTTGCATTAGTAACAAATAACTTAAGGGGCACAGTACCTTTAATATTGTCGAAGAAACGAGAAACGTTATCAAGTTAAATGTGTAAATTTTTTTATTATTCGTATTTCCCTTTGATTTTTTAAATTAGAATAAAAAGTACATACATTTATTATTATTATTATTATATTAAAAATTAAGTCTACATTCGCAAATAGTATTAAAATTAACAGTTCAAAAATTTTCGCAAATTAATGAATGTTAAGATTTTGATCTCTGTTGCTTCCAAACTATACATGATAAAATCATAAAAATTTTACCACGTATGCGTTTTTAGGTAGTCTATAAGTTAAAACTGGAAAAATATCAATTTTTATGTATACTTTATTTAAATTAGAAAAATATGAAAAAAAATTATACATTTTTGAAATTTTGTTCGTGTGTCTACTTTTTATTTAAACAATATTTTTGTCATATTTTCAAATTTTAACTTATAGACTAACTAAAAATGCGTATGTGGTAAAATGTTTATGATTTTATCATGTATAGTATGGAAGCTATAGTGCGCGAAAACTTCAAATTCATTAATTTGCGAAAATGTTTAAACTGTTAATTTTTAAAGTATTTGAGAATGTAAAGACTCAATTTTTTAATATAATATTAGTAATTATATGTACGTTTTATGCTAATTAAAAAATCAAAGGGAAATACTAATATTTTAAAAAATTACACTTGATCACATTTATCGTTTCTTCGACAATGTTAAATGCACTGTCCACCCTTAAACAATTCAAAACGTCCCCTAGAAGTTCATGTTATCGAAATTTGACTGAAAACAGCATTAAAACGTAGTCATATCGACTCATTTTCATGCCAGAATGCCACCAAGCAAAACAGGATTTCCACCCTTATTAAATAAAAAAAATCAAAACTTTTCAAGGGCTTTTCAACAATCAAAAATATTTTTCAAGGACCTATATGTGTCATAAATAAAATAACTAACGATACAATTCAAGTAAGTTGCAAGTTTTATTAGCTAACTATGCCAGAAAATTTATTTAATATATGGTTATATTCATATAATTCTTGTTTCAGCATAAAGAAACAAAAGAAAAGAAAAACGTTATTGGTCTGGGATAAAGAAATTAAGCATTTTTCCTGTTATTACAGAAGCAAGTAAATAGTTAAAGGTGACATAATTTCAAGCTTTTCAAGAACCTTTCGTCATTTTCAAGGAATTTCCAGGGCCCCTAGTTAACGAGAAAAATTCAATAACTTTTCAAACGTTTTTAAGGATCGTGGGAACCCTGCAAAAGGATAATGATGCCAAATCTGTTGTCCATGAGTTGCCTCCATTGCTACTGTTTCTTATTTATAGCCCGGAGGCAATAATTGGAGATTATAAAATTGATGGTATTTTTCTTTGCGCAAGAAGGGATCACATTGGACCTTATAGACTGCCATCTTCGCAAAGAGATGACGACCACTTCTTCAAATTAGGCAGGGTCGTAAAGCACAGGTTCTTGCAATCGTTTCATTCCGAATTCCGATCGACCAATCACAAGACATTCGTTGCCACGGATTTTACATGCCGAAATTCCCATGGAGTGCACCAACAGCATGCAGTCCAATAGGTCACCATCTCACTAATTCTGTTTAATGTTTGTGATCCATCGGGACTCGGTGTTTGCATTGTTCGTCGGTCGTTGGGAGTTTTTGAAGACATAACAATCTCAATTTTAGTAAGTGCTGTAAATCCTATTTAGTTGTCGAGAACTGCCGTGCGGTTGTACTTCAACCATTTAGCACTTTTTTTCACACTGTTTAAGAATGTTTCCCTTTTTGAAGCGGAAATCCTTCGTTGGGGATAAAACGTTGTAATCCATGGAAACGGTAAGTTGTGGATTAACAGGTCTCTCTCGTCGTCTAATCCACAGACAGCACAGCTGATCTTCGACGCGACGCGAAGTCTAGACGACCCAGATTGAGAGGATCAAATTAAAAGCTTCACATGTGTTCAGGAAATCATCCGATGCATTAGAGTTTTAGATTTCGAAGATGACGAGCAGTTTTATTGATTCAGAACCAAGATATTTCAGACTCAATATAGGATTACCAATCTGACTTGGTATTTCTACAGCGAATCGAAAATACGCTGTCAACGAAAGGTCAGAAGTACAATGCGGGTTGACAAACTATAGCATGGGATGTAATCATGAGTATGTCATAACTTAATACAAATATTTACTGCAACAGTATAAAACTTTTACAGTAATTACGAAATACTGACTATAGTTACCAAAGCAAGTACTAAATTAAAGCGTTAAGCTAAATATTTGTTTCGTTAAATTACATTTGTTCTACTTGTTGTTTCGAGCAGAAATCCCAGATACAGAAATATGACCAGTCGTTATCAAAGTTTGTACTCTCATTACATTTGTGAGTTTTAAAACCCTTGATAATAAAGCAAAGGCTACTACACTACTGGCTGTTAAGTTTGCTATACCAAGAAGGAACACAAATTACAGACTTTATTTATTAAGGACATAGACTATAGTAGAAAGAACAAAAGATCAACTTCACAGGAAATTGGGATGCACTTAAACTGAGTAACCAGTAATATAATAAATATCCAGAATAACTACCTCTGTCAGCAATAGCAGCATTTATCAACCTGGGCGTGGATAGATCGTATATTATGTACGAGTACAGCATTCCATGTAACTAGCACAGTTCATCAGCAGTAGTGAATGGTATCGTATCAATCGCTCGGCAACCATTGAGCATACGTTTTCAATTATTGAGAGATCAGGAGAACGTGCTGTCCGGGACAACAGTCGAGAAAAGCCATTTCAAAGAAAATTTCATAATAGCTTATTTTAGGCATGATATCTCGAATAGCCTCTGCCAGTTAAAATCCGTTCACGGGCGATTACATTATCCTGCTAGTAAACCAGCTTGATAAAGCACAAATAAACTTGAATTGAAACACTTAGATAAAATTTTTGTATGCCCCCAATCATTTAACATCTCTCTTCAACGATCTCTTTGTGTCCCTGAATCCTTTCGTTTCAAATACGTCACTTTATTCCAGCATTCTCATGATTCCATGTATACATATTCATTTGAGTATTTGCAACGAAGTGTATACGTGATCTTTCGATCACATAAAGACAATGCTTTATTTTTATTTAATAATGCTATGCTATGCTACAATGCTTGTAACAATATGACTCATACGCTAATGCTAATACCTAATGCCACAACGCTAAGCTATAACGCGAATACGTAATCGTTATATTCTAATGCTTTATACTTATAAAAACAAAATTATTTCTCTTTAACAAATAGCAGCAGCCATATTGAAAAGTACATAAATATCCCTGATCTAATTCATTACGGCGATCGTTGTAGACTGGTGGATAAAATCTTGTATTGCTAGACAATGCGGTTGACGCTATAAACATATACCATCTGAGAAAACCAAAATCATGTACATTCCTAAAATCCCTAAATCATGTATTCCCAAATGTTATATTATTAACAACCTCTTCAATTTAATTCAGATCAAAGAGATAAGCGAAATGTCGAAACTTACTGCTGTCTTTTCATATGACATTCGTATTGTTATATTTACAGGCAGGAGAAATTTTGGAGTGTCTAATAACAGTAAGTTCCCATTCTTACCTGAATACATTTACGTGTACGATATAATCATAAATACAAAACCTGAACGGTCTTTTCAAACTATCGAAACTATTTAAACTCTAACCACACCGGATGTTTTTGCGCAAAAATTTAGCTTTCTCAAGACAAGAAGCATATAAAGTTCATAAAACGTGAATATTAACTGAAAATCGAAGTACAAAACATTATTGTAACATTCATGACAATTAGTTTTGCGAAATATCGAATGCTAATATTTAATTAATAAAATAAATGTACAAAGAAATGAATCAGGTTAACAAGTGTTTTTCTTTTGCATAGGACAACGAAAAAGAGAAGAGCAGAAAGCAAGAGCGAGCAAATATGGGTGGATCATTGCTCCCCTGGAAAGACGACTGAGTCGTCTGGAAATGTTCTCCAAACATAGACTCGACAGGTTGCAAAGGATAGCCCAGCTCCCAGACAAGATCTGTCAGGTTGTCTAGACATGGCTGCATCGATTAGCCTCGGCCCCTCTAAATTCGCCTTCCACAAAACTTTGTTTTTGAGACTAACCGTTACTGGTTAGCTGCAGAATGTTATTGCATTACGAGTTTTAGAACAGGCGCGTTACTTAAATGATTGCGATTCACGCCTTTACCGAAATGGTTTGCGTCTCATTTTTTTTACAAAACATTTGTTTTCAAAATAGTAAGAATGGCCTATCTTTACTACATTTACTAGATCCTAAAAGCGTGGTGTCGTAGAAATCAGTGACGTAACTATACATTTCTGTGAATAGTGAAAAATTTGCATTTAGGCCTCATAATAAGTTATGTTTGTCAAAACAATAAAATAAATAATAGATTTTTGATAAGATTTATTTTTTTACTTGCTCTTTTCTGCAAGTTCAGTTCATTTTCTTCATTTCCGCAAATTCATGAACTAAAATTTATTTATCAATCAGCTCATCATAATAAATATTTTACCACTGTTGTATTTTTTGAAATAATAGAAAGATTGAATGATCGTTCTTGTCCGACAGCTGATCTTTAAATTCTAATTCATTTTACAAATATAAACAGCAAAAACCCAACAAAATGCCACGGTTATCCGAACACATTCGTCACTTGTCTGTCAATGAAAGCTCGAAGTTTTGCTATCAATATTCTTCCTTTGATTTTTAAGAAAACATGTGCGCCGAAACACAAGTATAATGACTACGTTGGTGTATTCACACTGTAACGTAACTTAAGTTAGGCAAGTTAAAAATATCAGTCAGTTCTTCGTGTTCTTCCTTCTAGAAGCGGTTTAGATAGGCTCTAGGTAGGTCAATGCTTTTTTTGTGAGGCTGCATGCCCCGAAAGGGACACTTGAACTGATTGCCGCAACCACCAACAGATAGACATCAACAGTTTAGGCATAAACCCGAGTCCACAGACATTCGGGTCCACAGATTTTATATGCATGTATCTCGAATGTACATGGTACCTTAACCACACGAGGCCAACCAGGGTGGTCCTTTCACCCAAGTACTGACCGTAAAGCTACGGTGATCTTACAGGAACCGACGCTCCCGACAGAGTCAGTTGCTGGAGTTCATCCGTCAGATTTACCATTCAGTCGAATGTTTAAACTGATAAGCAGAGTGCTATTCAAACCGCTAAACTGCATAACTATTTAACAATTAAAACGTAAAAGTAGATATATTTTCTGAAACTCTCTTGGTATTTTATGTAGAATATCATTTTATCGAGTGTATGAGATTATTCGAAGTTCATGATTTAGAGTGATATGGTTAACGTGCACTCGAAAAGATATTTTCCAAGAACTTAAAAATTAGAAGTGTGTTAAGTTATTGAGACAGACAGTCATTGAAGAGAATTGTGATGAAAAATTAGATGACGACAACTGCAAAAAATCACAGCTAAAATAAATATCGGGTTCATAAACCTTATGAGCACCTAAACAATAATGAGCATATTTCAGGAGAAAAATCACAGATTGCCCCTCTGAAAAAGGGAAAATATATTTAAGAGACAAATTGCCTGGTCTATCTTATTGATAAGGACTACTCCATGTTAGTGTTATTGTGCGTCCGAAATGGAAACGTTAGAAGCTCTGAAGCAAGATATGATGCCACACAAAAACACGCTCAAATTCTTCAGAGTGAAAATATAGGGCTTATTTTCGCCATAAAATGATGAGAATTTCAAGTAAGAGCTGTCAAATCCATTGAAGACAACTTGAAATCCTTTTTAACCATTGAAAAATGATTGTTTTTATGGAGTGGAAAAAAAGGGCTGTCAGCCAATTTCCGATTTCCGACATCAGCTTTTAAGATTTTTTATTTCTTTTGTTTAAGTTCGAGCAAGTGGCTAAAAAAAAATCAGTTTAAAAATGAAAATGGTGAAAGGTTGCCAATTTTACTTCAGTTTCTTAATGGTTAAAACGGAACAAGCAGCAAAAGAATTTCAATTTTTTTCGACATTGGCGAGCAAGTTTGACATCAAAACTTTTTAAGGTAGCCAGAGATCAGAACTTTAGTCTTAAAGTCTCCGGTAAAAATTAAGGAGGATATTATATTACAAGACTATTACAGGAAAGCATGTAGAATCTTCGAGAAATTTGGAAACCTAATTACCTCGAACAAATTTCTGAAAATTCTGATAAAGAGCATATAAAAAGACTTGTAATTTATTTTATTTTAGTGACTAAATTAATCCTTTATTTAGACTTGACTTATTTAACTTATAAAAAGACTTGTAATTAATTTTATTAATTATTCATTTTATCGCAACTTTTAGTGGGAAGCCATCATGTAGGCTATTTGGAAGCAATCCAATTGGATTTTTCCGAGCTTTCCTATAATTCAAAGGTATCAGTAGTCTTCTGCAGTTGAGAAATGCCAGATTCTTCGTTGCTGGCATTTCTGAACTGGTCTTAATCCTGCTCTTTAGATCTGATATTTGTTATGGGACTTGCGCACACATTCCAATTATAGCTTTTCGTATAACACTTGATAGAAGAAAACTAATTTTAAACATCTTGTGAAGACTAAATACACTTGAATATAAATCAAGAAATGATTTATTAAACTTTGACTTTGATTTTTGTTTTGCGTTCGAACATTCAGCATTGTTCTTGAATTATGTTATATACAGTAATATATGAAAGCTAGACGATAATATTTACAAATAAACAACTCAACTGTGTAGCATTCTTTGTTTCTAATATAAGACTCACTCACCTTCTCTTAAGTCGACAGACTCTTCGTAGTGCCGCTTCTTGGGGCCCGTAGGGCTGCTCTCACGCCTGCTCTCGAACGAAGAGTATCGGGTGGGGGGCAGCTTCGCCCGCCCGTGGACGGCAGCAGCTGCAGATGATCCTTCCACGGCCAGCCCCGAGGTGCCGGCCGGTCCCTCTTTATCCGAGTCAGCCGCATCTCGACTTTCTCCGCTGGAACCGGGGTCTCCGGGACGCGGCTGTAGCCCTGCCGCCCCGAACAGGGGCTGTAGGGGACTGGCGAAAGGGTGGTGGTTGAAGTAGAGCTCCCCCGGAGAGTGGGCTCCATTGGGGGGCACTCCTACGGCGGCGGCTGTTGAGTTGTGCGCCAGGTACGGATGCGACCAGTAGGAGTTGGGCAGGCCGAACTGCGGACAGACCACCGGGAACGAAGACTGTGTGCTGGGAAACAAGTAGGATGGGGACGTGGACGGTCCCGTGGCCGTGGACCGCAACGTCAGCCCGATAGACCGTAGGCTTGTCTGGGCTGCAAAACAAAAATATACTCGTAAGTTCTAGTCTGTACAAAAAACACAAAAATGAATATGTTTTCTACAGCAGACTACTTAATAAGTAGACAGTTTTCTTTATTACAATTCAATCATTAGCAAATAATTACAGCAGAGTATCATTTATCTGTTCTTCGTTTATTCGATAAATCATTGCAAAAAAGGATAAGTTGTGTGTACAATTTATGTTTTTATGTCGTCGATTGTGATCACAACGAAACTGTAGATAAACGTAAAGCACCAGCCTTTGAACCCGCAAAATTTGATATGATGACGAAAAAAGGCTCAAAAAACTGTTAGTAAATTCATCAAAGAACAGAATGATTGTGGCTGAGTGGCTAGCGCACTGGTCTTCAAATTCATCAGCCGGGAATTCCATTCTCGCTTCGGGCTTGGGTATTTGTAGTGGTTCGGAATCCACTTTAAATAGTAGGTCCCGGTCCAATTATCCCCTCATGCGCAAAAAATGGCCTTAGAAAGATAATCCAAGCCATAAAACCAAGAAAAAGCTATTGGAAACGATATTATGGTGTTGCAATGAAAGATGAAACAGAAATTGTGCAACAGGAAAAACCTTCGTTGTCTATTCTGTTCAGTTTATTTCTTTTTCTTTTTTTCCACTCTTAAGAAAGGGGGAAGACTACCCTAAAGAAGGTCTTTAAATCGTCCTAGAACTGACATTTTAAATTACTGTACGTACCACTTAGATGTGAGACAATTCTGTAACCAAGTTCATTTTTTTTTTCACATAATTTTCCCTTTATTGTTGTGTGTGCGTGTGTCAATTATTTTTTTTAATGAAATGCTCGTAATGTGTGAAGTAGGTACACAACAGGTTGGTGATGGGCAAATTACGGCATAGTTTGGAGTTAAATCAGATTTTTTTTCTCAGCAGTTCCAATATTATCCGGCATTTTTTTTATAATCCAACTTTCTATTGGATAAACAAGCTTTAACTGCAGTGTTGCCAGTCGGTTTGCGTTGCTGAAACTGTCTGCGCCTGCGTTTAAAACGTTTTATAGAACATTTAGATCAAAGTTACATGATTTCGGTTTAACGACTTCTTCAGTATGTATATTTATACACTATCTACCAGGTTCTATAAGGTATTTGGACGCATGTGAATAAAAGAGATAAACCCATTTCATTCATATTTAGTAGTTCGTAGTGCCTCACCTGAGACCATTACAGCCTTAACCCTATAGAACATGCTTTCCAAAAATGTGTGGGTGATGGACAGGGGTATTTTTTCCAGTCGTCTTGGATAACACATGTAAATTCTTTCACCGGCTTTGGACAGTTGCTACACCATTAGTTTTCGGATACAACTCATCCCAGAGATTTTCTATGCGTTTAAAGTCTGGACTTTGGGCAGGCCAGTCCAGTCGGTTCAACCCATTGTCATACCAATGCATGATGGACCTCGCAGCATGAAAAGTTGCGCTGTCATCCTGGAAATAAGAATGATCAAACCCGCAAAATTGCCACGGTGTAGGAAACACATTGTTATCTAGAATAGTAGAGTAGGAGTCCGCGTTGAACTTACCATGAATTGGGATAAAAGGTCTCAGTCCATACCATGAAAAACATCCCGAGACCATAATTCCACCTCCGCCAAACTTTACTGTAGACACAATGCATTCTGGCAAAAGGCGTTCTCCAGGCATACGCCAAACCCAAACTCTGACATCCGACTGGTAGATATTGAATCATCACTCCAAAGAACATGTTGCCACTCATCTGCGGTCCAATTTCGACGGGCCTTGCACCACCTCAACCAAGCAGTGCGGTTGAATATCATAATCAAATGTTTGTGGAAAGCCTTTAGCCATGGAAACCAAGCAAATGTGGTTCCTTGTAGATGATGCTTTATCAACATAACTGTCCCAAAAGCTTGTTGGAACTCCTGGCATATGTGTACTATCGTCTTGAGTGGATTCTCTGAATTTCTTTGAACAACACTCGTCGGTCTTTATCTGTTAGTTTGCTGGATCTGCCGGGCCGACAATTATCTCTCACCTTCCTCTTCTTAATCCAAATGGCGATTTTAGAACGTTTAGCTCACTAGATGGCCTTTTCTATGATATCCGACAATTATGCCTTACTCGAAGTCAGGCAGCTCTGAATTTCGTGTCATCTTGCATGCGACTAACGCCAATACTGTTTCTTACAAGATGTTTTAGAACAAAAGACATGATCAGGACCGCAGATATCCTCATTTGTATGACATATTGGTAGATAGTGTATAACAAAACGCGAATCTGAATGCATTTTTCTTTCCATTCATATATAGGGAAATGTTTCGTCATTTATTTTTAAAATATAATTTTGTATACCTAAGAAAACAATCGTTTTGCAACACAGACAGATTAGCTTCCGATTCTGTATCCGATTTCTGTTTTGATTTCGATGGCTTCAGATTCCGATTTTTGCTCATTCCATTATGCTTTACCGCTCATGCTTTACTCATTCTGTTGCAGGATGTTAGACTTTCCCAAGAACGTATTCGCGGCGTGTAGCACATGGTCTGATAAAACACTGTTTTTGTACGGAAGAATTAGTTTGGTGGTGTTAGCAAAGCAAAAACATTTTGAAAGCTTGTGTTCATGCACAAGCATAAGAGCATTTGTAAGAAAAGAATGTGTATCGTGCCGCATGATCAATTAAAGCACAAAATAAAAAGATAGCCTTGAAATAAAATAAGATATAACTTTCAAGCTATAAATTTTTTAAGAATTTAACAGATGATAATAGGAAGGAAAAAATCCTATTTATAAATTTTTAGAAATGTTTCAATTTTATATTTCTTATCGTGGTAATCGGTTATTCTCTTACTAGTTTTCTCTTTAGCTGTAAATTTAGATTAAATCACAGATTGTTTTATCTTATTCGTCTAACGTACAATTCCACATATCAACTTATTCAAAATACTTAAATTTTTGTCTTTTAAATGCAAAATAAAAACAAAGTGGTTAAATTAAACAGTTTTGAACATAATTTTAATTTATTAGGCCTTTATCTTTAAATAGCTAGTAAGCTGGCAAACTTTTGATTTTATATTAAAATTTATAGCAATAACTTCTGACACGCATTTTTTGTAACGACTTTTAATAAACATGTTTTGACTTTTTAATTAAAACCTGAGTTTGATTGAATGACCTGAAAATCAAGGTCAAAAGTTATTTGCTTCAAATTTGATTTTTTGTTTCACGCTTATGGAATTGATATTATTGTATTGAAATAGAATAATAACGTCAGACCAAAATTAAATTTAAACGCAATTCAGCTCTGATTAACGTAAGTCAAAACGAATCATGATGATCACGATAATAGAATGAAAGTTTATCATTCTTACATTCTGCTGTGTCATATAATCTATTCCCCATTTAAATATAGAATTAAAAGATCACTTAAAATTTGAAAATTGTGTTTCCTTTTTTCTCTCTCATTCTTTTTCGCCTGAGAAACACCAGGTTGATCAAGTAGTATATTAATAAAAATTCGAGATATAAACCAATATGATTTTTTTTTTCAATTCATCTTGTATGAACAGAACAACAATTATCACATTTTAGATGCACCTATAAGTAATGATTATTTTAGTCCATTACAAAACCGGTAATAACTCAGTTTCCTTTATCTCGGAGAACTGCACCCTAACTCTTAAACATGCGATATCCCAAATTAAGACTGAACAGGAGTTCGTTACAATGTGATCAAATGTTTCCGGTGTGTATTTAAACTAGTTAAATTGACTAAAACAAGTCCCAAAAGCAATTTAACCTTGTCATAACCTTAGTTTTAGCTTTGTCAATGACAAGGTTAAAACCTTTCAGAGGGCTATCAATGATAAGTACAAGCTTGCGTAAGTACAAGCTTTGCGTACAGTACAAGCTTGCGTGAACGTTAATTTTGAAAAGGCTATAATCCTTGGGTTACAGTTGACAAAAGGCTTACGTTGTAAAGCTTATTTATCGAACCTTAAACCAACGATGTCACGCAGCTTTAGCTGTGAGCATTGTCACTTAAAGCTCATTGAAAATGAAGTGGTAAGCCTTTATTAGGGTTACATGTTATAGAGATACATGCAAAATGTCAGTTGCATGAGCAGGTACAAATAGGATATAAAAAAATCTTTGATTTTCTAATAAAATAAAAGTATTTTCTTATATAAGTTGCATACGGTATAATAAGTAAATTATCTAAAAGCTTTTACTTTGAAGTTCTTAAAAAGGTTTAAATAATTTGAAGATTCTTAATATATGCGAATACGTGAGATGGATCAAAAAGATATAAAATTAAGCTAGTTCATATACGTTTCATAAGTAACATAATACATCTATAAACACTTGAGTTCCCAATTGCCCTAACTGCCTGTAACGACGGTTTTTCTTTGTCCCTATACTATTTTTATACGGAAAAATTCATTATAAAATCAAAATATACTTTATGATATTATGATTTTCGAATCACCGCAATTTACAAGAGAAGCGCACGTAAATGAATCGGAAACGAAAGAAGTTTTAGCTTATTATTACAATATTATTACAATATTTAAGTCAAGTAATCGCTGACTTAATTACAGTATTAAGTCAGCGATTACTTGATAAACGAAGCCCGCACGCAGAAATCTAAATTTGCCATTTCCAAACCGCTTTCTCCGTTTTCTTCGATCTTGACACAACTTAACGGCACTTCACTTCTTTTCTAGGTCACACGGCGAGTCGTTTGCTCAGTAAATTACAATATTCTACATTTTCAGGGTTTCTTGTGTAAAATAAAACAATTGACCGGGACGTATCTCTTATCCTCCCCTCCCCCCATTAATATCTAACTGTCTTAAATTCAACGTACCAGTTTCAAGGTTCCAGTTTTGTCGAAGAAATTAAAAAAAAAAAGCCAGTGTCGACGTTTTCCGCCTTCTATAATTACAGTCATAGGCTTTTCACGCTTTTCAGGAAGAACTGTTGTTTGGAAGGAATGCTTAGAAATTCGAAGAAATGTTGGAGGATAAGAAGACGCGTTCCTTGAAGACGGGAAGAATAAAATTAAAGAAAAAAGTGAAAGAAAAAAAACGAAAGACATTTTCTTATTTTTCGTCAAATAGCGTTTGCATTTACCGAATTCAACAGGGTTTTGAAAAGTAACATTTTGCTAAGGAAAATGTTTATCTTATACCGTACCATGTAACATTCCTAAGTGTGTCTTGTGAACTCCTAGGTAAGAATGTTGGCGCAGTCAAGCGGTTCTATAGGTTGAATAATTCCCATAAGGAATCGGCATTAAAAAGGTAAATAATGTAAACACAATAACACTCAGTCTCTCTAATAAATAAACAATCTTTCTTAATCTAATTTTCTTGATCGTAAGATTTTAAGCTAGATACGATAATATTGTGATTATTTATGCTTCGTTCCCGAAGACCAGTTCACGAATTGACTTTTTTTTTATTTCCTTGATGTTATTTAAAATGGCTCCAATCTTAAAATTATAACTCTAAAGGACTTAAAGTAATAAAATGGCGGATGCAAATAAATAACAATAAGAAAGTTTACCTTATGTTTACCACATATAATCCAAAATAGAGCTATATCAATTAAACAAAATTATACTACATAATTGATCTCAATCGACACTGCCGAAGCAACCCCAGGCCCCTCTGACCCAGCCGTCTACCAGCCATACAGAGGGGGATGCTCCGGGGCGGTCGCCCTGCAGCTCTCCCACCCAGACTCGAGCGAATCTGTCCCGGGAGGGTAGCCTACAGAGACTACCTCATTGGGCCTAGTGGATCGAAGGGAGTCCAATGCAGGACGACCCCTTAGTATAGGATCCTTCACCCAGATGGTGTGGCACAAAGTCAGTACCCCACTTTTCCAGGCCGTGGATCAAGCTGAGTGACATCGGGACCTCGGGAATGTCACCGCCCGTATGGGGCCGAAGCCCCACCCCTGGGGGCTTATACTACATAATACATAACTAGTATAAAATTAAAAATAACCTTTTTGTAGTTTTAGTTTAACTTAAGAACAAAATGCTGATGATTTAAGTTTGATGATTAATTAATATTCCTGATTATTGCATCTCAAATTTAATTAAAAGAATATTTTAAAGACTTTTTTTATACACCAGTAAGGTTGACTTTTCTAAAGGATGAAAGCTTTAAGATACATGCTTAACTAATTTTCGAAACACTAGAGTCAAAGTTAAGGAACTCACAATAGAATTCCTATAAAGTAACGTATACTGTAGAACAGTTAAGCAAATAGTAGACTTCATTTCCTTGAACTGATTCTGGAACTCTGTACCATCTTTAGAGAGTGTTTAGAGATGCTCCGGGTCTTTTCTTTAAGCAATGGAATGGAATTTCTCCTCGAGTGATTTGGGCGATTTATGCGAGGGTTACTGCGGTTCAGTGATCGTCATAGGCATGAAAGAGTACAGAGATGCCTAGAATGTACGGTGCTTCCTTTGTTTCTGATCCTGTTTATGCGCTCCTGAGCTTTGTCCATGTGATCTTGATATATCTCCCCAATTTTCTATCCTATCTCTGAGTTCCTAACCCTGTTCCAGTCTTGTTCTGTCTGTCTTTGTTTTCTGATCCTATTCCAGAGCTTCTAAATTTTGTCTCTGTGTCCCTGATCATCTGTTTTCCCCAATGTTGCTGACTTTATTCCAGTTCCACTTAGTTAATCTCATGCGTTCCTGATTTCTGTCCCTAAGTTCCTGATCCTGTTCTTGTGTTTCTGATCGTGTTCATTCTGAGTTCTTATCTGTATATTTCTGACCCTTTTCCAGTGCTCCAGAGACCGATCTCTGTGATTCTGATTCTGTCCCAATGCTTCTGAGGTCTGTCCTTTAAAAGCACTGGATCTGTATCACCTAATCAGTTCCTCTGCTCCTGAGTTTCTGTCCTATGTTCCTGATCCTGTTCTCCAAATCTCGTGTTATGTCCTTGTGTTCCTAATTTCTGTTACTGAGTTCCAGTGCTGAATTCTGTCCCTGTGTTGATTTTGGACATCAATAGATAAATTCTCGAGTTTCTTCAACAGATTGACTTTTTTACTTATTTTTTGGTCTCACTGAATTTAGAAAAAAAAGCAGAACATGATTGTGTCTTTTATACTATTTGTGTGTTTTGTGCTATTAAGTTAACTTTAAATATCTGATGAAATATTAGGTGAGCACATGATATACTAGCTTTGGAGCTTTCAGAAAGTTATATGAACAACATCGTTATCTCTCTAACTTCAGCGTCCTTTTTTATTTTTCTTTAAAGAAGCTCAATATAAACCCGAAATTACACTGCTTTACGGACGACTTAATTCAATTTCATACTTGAACGAAACACAACCATTTGCTTATTGAAGTATTGAAGATAAGACATTTTGGCCAAGTTAAAAACTATCTACAGCGGCGAAGAAAGCAACCACGATTTGAAGAGTAAAGTCCACTTTGCGTATACTTTAAACACTGTTTCTGAAAAGTAAATTGTTATGACATAAATTCGTTTATCAACTATGACTTTTCAAGTTTTATTGCTGTAAAGATAAGATTTGCCAAAAACATAACAGAAGTTTCCTCAAACCAATATCTGCACATCAAATACGGCGTAGACAGTTCGTCAAGTATATATGTAATTCGTTATTTTTTTCTAAAAAGACACAATTTTAGATACCTGTAATTAAGACTAAATCCCTTTCCTTGCTGGAATATAGAAGTGATTTTTAATATAATATCGTTACTAAAATGAAAGTTTCTGAAAATCTAAATGCTCTACAAAAGCTTCCTGGTTATTTTAAGAGGGAGACCACGTCTCAAACGGGTAGCTGTCCCAACAAATGCATAAGTACTGGAAAATAGATGGTCACATGTTGGCAGTGATGGGGAACCATATGTTCATGGCTGTCCTCTGCTGATACGTTCTGCATAACTGTTGTTATTCACAGCTGTGCCCCTTGTACCTGCGTATATATTGTGGAATCGGTGTAAATTCTTCGTAAGGTCACTCATAAATGGCCGTAAGTAAGCCAAAAACTCCATTTTCGTTAATAGTGTTTTTGCATATAACATTTTAAATTTCCGTTCTTAGGTATATTTGCGTTAAAAAGTAATTCATGCATTGTTTTTAAAAGTCGTAAGCACGCATTTTTTCTTATTTTGTTTGATTTAAGAATACATTTAGTAATGTATGCTATACAAAATAGTAGGAAATATTCGCCGGCACGCGTTTCTTGCCAAGGGTCTGTGGTTCGATCCTTAGCAAGGCATTGATGCTTTCCTGTGGTTGTCCACTTAGGGCAATGATGGCATCGCACCCACAACTACGACGATCCCCAAAAAGCCAAGAACCAATTCCAGGGACAATAGGTTGAAAATGCTAATATTTGTATTTACATTTTGTTTCATTGATAAGCATGGATATTTTAATCATCCAAAGATCTGAACGTCATTTATTCGACATTCATATTTTTAAATTTTAATTTATTGAAGAAGGCATCATTCGATGGGTTGATGATGCTGGATAACCCACGGTTAAGTGACACACACAAATGGCACATTACATAGTAATGCGATATTGGATCATTGGTAGCTGCCATAGTCTCATGAAAATTCTGGTAATGGCCACCTGATGGCCGTAAATGCTGGCCTGGGGTTGGCGAGTGTTGCGTTCCCATGATGCTTTTGCTATTGGCTGGTTGATGATGGTCCATTGAAGACAGAAATGGTTGCCACTGATGGCTGAGCAGAAAGCCATTAATCTGTGTTTTCTGGTAGATAATAGCTTCATTCCAAGTTATAACGGGTGCAATCTGTTTAAATACTCCTCTTTCTGAATAGTTCATTTCGTTAAGTTTCCTTGAATTGTTGAATAATCGAAAAAAGTTTTCCTTTTAATGATATTTTTACTTCTCAGATAAAATGGCTTCTGGGGGCATATGAAGGATTATTAATCACTGGCACATGATTCTCTGCCGGAACCCATGAAGCAGTTGTAGCAGTGTGAGTTTTTGACACTTGGAAAATATTTGTCACGGTTTAAATCTAAATGAATTATTGTTAAAACCATCTTTATTGATATCTACCTGTTCAGTTATTCCGCGACGTGTCAATCGATTGTCTTTATTTAGAGAATGCAGAGTTTTATAGTAGTATTTTTTGCATTAGATATGCTCTTCATATGGAAAATATACCTAAAAACGAATGCGAAACAGACATCTTAATCCTAGAGAAATAGCTCAAAATCTGGCAAGCAAACTAAGCTGTTACATTTCATTGTTTCCATTATATAATAGTAATTTCCATATTTTTACGGTCTGTCGATAGCCATCCAATTTTTGCATTGTTCTTTACTGAATCTCCCCGTCGCCTTTAAAGCGTTTGTATGAACTAAACGTAACACCTAAAAACCTTTCGTAACAACTAAAAAACCTTTTTCGTTTGGCAGCTAAAAGCGTCTAAAACATTTTTAGAAGGCCACAGTTAAACGAGCTCTCGCTTGGGTATAATCAGCAAATGCTATTTCAAACAAATCAAAAATCTCTGTGGCAGTTGTGTACGACGTACACTACAAAACTAAATGAAAATGTTTTCCCAAGACTACACACAAAAGAAAACGAAATCAAAAATATGTTTTCGTCCAAAATATAGTTTTTTAATGATATTACCACGCATTGTGTAAAAGGCTTAGTAATAAAGAATTCCATCGGCAGCAGGTTGATGGAGCCAAATATCCAAAGAAAGTAAATTCAGTCTTAGAACCTTTTACCAATCCTACATAAAAAGGATTGCTTTTGTAGGGAATTTAAGTGAACAGCACGGAATAAACTACTGCCAGCCAAGATCCTCGTTTCTGGAAGTCGTAGGAGGACAAGCGAAGCGTCCACCCCCTTTTCCAAGAAATCAGTTAATGGTCCGAGGCCACAACTAAGCATCCCCGCCTTGCTACACTGAATCTGCTCGCCACCGAACCCAGAATTAAAAACCAATTTCAACAGCAACGGAAACAAAAGATTCCGTGGGAATGGCTGCCGATCTCACGACTTGTTTGGTCTTGTGTTCGCGATCACGTGTTGCGTGAATGAGTGATCGTTCGATAAATGGAGAAAATTCCAATACCGTTAAATTACTATTTTACGTCATTCAAATCTCCAGGCAAAAGTAACGTATGAAATTGGAAAAATTAAAACAGGGTTCGTACTCTTTAATAGAACAGTATGTTAAAAAAGTTTTCCAGGAGAAAAAGAAGTATCGAGAGTAGTGTTAACGTTCTAGATATCAAGCGTTTTATGTAAAAGAAAAGCTTAGACATTTAGAAATATTATATCATGTACTTCATTTCTGGGGAATAAATATATATCTCTAAGTGAATAACTTTTAAAAAGACAATTGTATTTGAATATTACAAATGCAACATTTCTAAAACATGCATATTCGATAATTTGAGCGACACCTAGAAGAGCTTTTTTTTTATATATTATTATTACTGACTGACTGTAATTTTTTAAGAGTGGAACATTCGACAAAATATGATTTCGTTTGCAACCCTTATGATAAAGACAGTTTTCATGTTTCAAAATAATGAATTATAGAGAATCTCTCTGTCTCTCTCTCTCTCTCCCACTCTCAAAATGATTGCTTAAATATACAATATTTCCAGAAGTTGTCTAGGGCTATCCAGAAGTTATTTTAAAATCAAAGTCATTCTTAGATTTTTAAAGTCCAAATTTAGGAATTGTTTTCAGTATTTGCAGGAAACGAGCCTAGCAACTCGCTAACAGGAATCACGTGTTCGGGAATAGTTGTGCAATAAAGAGGCTCACCAAAACTTTCATGTATAAACTTCATTCTAAATGCTGTCTAAATATGGGAGTGGGCAATGATCTATATTATGAATTGCGCCGCCCGATGGGCCAGTGGATAGCGTGTCTGCTTCCTAAGCCACGGGCCCGGGTTCGAATCCCGGGTGAGGCATGGATATTACAATCAGAGTGCTGTCCAGTTGGGGGTACACATGGCTCACCCACTGGGTGCCCCTTCACAAGTTGGCCATCAATATCAGCGACCCCCAGGGCCAAGAAATACCGTTCACGTGCCTCGCCATTGGATAAAAAAAAATATATTATGAATTGCAAAAATGAAAAATTTAGATATTATGAATAAATATATTTTTCTTGAATATAGAAACTTTGGGGGACATCTGATCTCTGATTTGGAGAAGACCGAACTGGAACACATCAATTTCGGCGATTGTATTTGTATACATACATATATGCTATTTGCTTTCAAACTAAATGCCTTTAAGTGACATTTTTTTTAGTATATTTCAGACAAAAAATAATAATAAAGGACGAAAAGAAATAAAAACTGGCATTTAATTTCACTTTAAATTTACTTATTTGACTAACATTATTGTCTTAGCCCGTTTTTTAAAAAGAAATACCTATTTCTCTCATAAATATAATTTTCTTTAACGAAATAAAAGATTCTTTTATATAATGGAAACAATGAAATGTAACAGCTTAGTTTGCTTGCCAGATTTTGAGCTATTTCTCTAGGATTAAGATG